>BFBZ01000115.1_pt22 | contig 19764 bp, 3 predicted proteins | sample 1888401 | NCBI WGS metagenome assembly BFBZ01 (sample SAMD00112614, study PRJDB3348) | symbiont metagenome | host: Chara braunii | reverse complement strand
AGCCAACGCCTCGTCCGCGCCAAGGCGAAGATCAAGCACGCCCGAATTAGCGTCTCCATCCCTGAGAAAGATATTCTCTCCGACCGGCTCGATTACGTTCTTGATGCCGTCTACGCCTGCTTTACCGCTGGTTGGTCGGATCCCACCGGCTTCGACAGCGAAACCAATGAACTTGCACAAGAGGCCCTTTGGCTCGGGCGCCTGCTCGTCGAAATGTTGCCCGATCATCCCGCAGCGTTGGGCTTGCTGGCCCTCATGCTGTTTGCCGAAGCACGGCGGCCGGCGCGACGCGGTCCGGATGGCAGCTTCATTCCACTCTCCAAGCAGGACACGGCGGCATGGGATGAAAAGAAAATCGGAGAGGCCAATTTTCTATTACGCAAGGCATTGGCCACCGGCCAACTCGAGCGCTTCCAGCTGATGGCAGCGATCCAGTCGGCGCACGTCGCGCGCCACTCGACGGGCCGCACCGATTGGCCGGCAATCGCGCTGCTTTATGATGCACTCTATAGCCTCACGCGCTCGTCGGTGGTGGCGGTCAACAGGGCCGTGGCGGTCGGCGAGGACAAGGGTTGGAGGGCCGGCCTGGAAGCGCTGGCGCTGGCAGAAGACGATCAGACAGTTTTCCAGTACCAGCCCTATTGGGCAATCAAGGCCGAATTGCTCGGGCGCTCGGGAAATCGGGAGGGCCTGCGTCAGGCGTTCGGCATGGCGATCGCTCTGGCTGACGACACGGCCGTGCGCGCGTACTTGGATAGGCGTCGCCAACACTTTCTGGATACAATTGCCGACTAGCGATTTGGTGTGGGAGGGGGAGGGGTCATCGCATGCTGCTCGATGTCGGCTTGCGCGGCGGATGCATCGCAATCCTGTCGCTGCTCGCGATCGATGCCTTCTTGCAGCGGCGCAAGCTTGTCGCCGGGACGGCCACACTGGCCTTTGACCTCTGTGGCATTGCCTTCCTGATCGAAACGGCGCCGGGCCTGCAGGAGAGCCGTGCGCTCTGGATCCTGCCTTTGCGCTTCGCGAGCAATTTGACGTCCGCAATCTTCCTGCTCTGGAGCGAGGATCTGTTCGCGGACGGACCTGAGGTCCATGACTACCGGCGGTGGATGCCGCTTTACGTTATGGCCGCGCTGTCTCTCTTGGCTGTGCTCTCCAACACGCAATGGTCTTGGCATCTAGTGCATGCCGTCGCGCTCATGCCGATCGCATATGGGATTGCGAAAGTTCTCTATGCCCGCACCGATGACTTGATCGAGAGACGACGCGCAGATCGACTTGTCTTCGCCTTGGGGCTCGGGCTCGCTATCGCGGGCTGCACGATAATGGGGGCTATAGGCCTATCCGCGTTGCCGTCGCTTTCCGCCGTCCTTGGAATAGCCTTTGCCGCATCGCTGGCACGGCTGCACCGGCCGGCGCCTGATCGCCCGGGCCCATCGTCAGCGCCGGTTGAGGGCGCAGCAACCACGTCACACGCCCCGTCCACGTCTCCTGGAGCGACGGACGAGTTGCTGAACCGATTGCTTAGGGCCTTCGAGATCGATCGGGTATATCGCGATGGCGACCTCACGATTGCCAGCCTGGCCCGCCAACTGGAAGCGCCGGAATACCGCGTGCGCGACCTGATCAATAGAAGGTTGCACTATGGCAACTTCACGCGCTTTGTGAACAGCTATCGGCTGAAGGACGCGCAAGCATCGCTTGCCGACCAATCGCAAGCATCCGTGCCGATCTTGACCATCGCGTTCGATGCCGGCTTCGCGTCCATCGGGCCATTCAACCGCGCGTTCAAGTTGCAGACGGGGCTCACGCCGACGGAGTATCGGATGCGGGCGCTGGCGCAGCGCAGGACGGACGCCAATTCCTGAAATAGGTGAGAGCTTTCAACATTCGGCTAGGCCGTTTGCGGCTTTCGGTGCGACCTGGTGCATAAGTGCGCCCAAAATCGGCTCTCCACTCGGAGGCGAGCATCATGGAAAGCAGCCGACCTACGACAGAGCGCCTGGTGTTTATCGACAATCTGCGGTGGCTGTCTCTTATACACGTGTAGATGTGTATAAGAGACAGGTGCATAAGTGCGCCCAAAATCGGCTCTCCACTCGGAGGCGAGCATCATGGAAAGCAGCCGACCTACGACAGAGCGCCTGGTGTTTATCGACAATCTGCGGTGGCTGTCTCTTATACACGTGTAGATGTGTATAAGAGACAGGTGCATAAGTGCGCCCAAAATCGGCTCTCCACTCGGAGGCGAGCATCATGGAAAGCAGCCGACCTACGACAGAGCGCCTGGTGTTTATCGACAATCTGCGGTGGCTGTCTCTTATACACGTGTAGATGTGTATAAGAGACAGGTGCATAAGTGCGCCCAAAATCGGCTCTCCACTCGGAGGCGAGCATCATGGAAAGCAGCCGACCTACGACAGAGCGCCTGGTGTTTATCGACAATCTGCGGTGGCTGTCTCTTATACACGTGTAGATGTGTATAAGAGACAGGTGCATAAGTGCGCCCAAAATCGGCTCTCCACTCGGAGGCGAGCATCATGGAAAGCAGCCGACCTACGACAGAGCGCCTGGTGTTTATCGACAATCTGCGGTGGCTGTCTCTTATACACGTGTAGATGTGTATAAGAGACAGGTGCATAAGTGCGCCCAAAATCGGCTCTCCACTCGGAGGCGAGCATCATGGAAAGCAGCCGACCTACGACAGAGCGCCTGGTGTTTATCGACAATCTGCGGTGGCTGTCTCTTATACACGTGTAGATGTGTATAAGAGACAGGTGCATAAGTGCGCCCAAAATCGGCTCTCCACTCGGAGGCGAGCATCATGGAAAGCAGCCGACCTACGACAGAGCGCCTGGTGTTTATCGACAATCTGCGGTGGCTGTCTCTTATACACGTGTAGATGTGTATAAGAGACAGGTGCATAAGTGCGCCCAAAATCGGCTCTCCACTCGGAGGCGAGCATCATGGAAAGCAGCCGACCTACGACAGAGCGCCTGGTGTTTATCGACAATCTGCGGTGGCTGTCTCTTATACACGTGTAGATGTGTATAAGAGACAGGTGCATAAGTGCGCCCAAAATCGGCTCTCCACTCGGAGGCGAGCATCATGGAAAGCAGCCGACCTACGACAGAGCGCCTGGTGTTTATCGACAATCTGCGGTGGCTGTCTCTTATACACGTGTAGATGTGTATAAGAGACAGGTGCATAAGTGCGCCCAAAATCGGCTCTCCACTCGGAGGCGAGCATCATGGAAAGCAGCCGACCTACGACAGAGCGCCTGGTGTTTATCGACAATCTGCGGTGGCTGTCTCTTATACACGTGTAGATGTGTATAAGAGACAGGTGCATAAGTGCGCCCAAAATCGGCTCTCCACTCGGAGGCGAGCATCATGGAAAGCAGCCGACCTACGACAGAGCGCCTGGTGTTTATCGACAATCTGCGGTGGCTGTCTCTTATACACGTGTAGATGTGTATAAGAGACAGGTGCATAAGTGCGCCCAAAATCGGCTCTCCACTCGGAGGCGAGCATCATGGAAAGCAGCCGACCTACGACAGAGCGCCTGGTGTTTATCGACAATCTGCGGTGGCTGTCTCTTATACACGTGTAGATGTGTATAAGAGACAGGTGCATAAGTGCGCCCAAAATCGGCTCTCCACTCGGAGGCGAGCATCATGGAAAGCAGCCGACCTACGACAGAGCGCCTGGTGTTTATCGACAATCTGCGGTGGCTGTCTCTTATACACGTGTAGATGTGTATAAGAGACAGGTGCATAAGTGCGCCCAAAATCGGCTCTCCACTCGGAGGCGAGCATCATGGAAAGCAGCCGACCTACGACAGAGCGCCTGGTGTTTATCGACAATCTGCGGTGGCTGTCTCTTATACACGTGTAGATGTGTATAAGAGACAGGTGCATAAGTGCGCCCAAAATCGGCTCTCCACTCGGAGGCGAGCATCATGGAAAGCAGCCGACCTACGACAGAGCGCCTGGTGTTTATCGACAATCTGCGGTGGCTGTCTCTTATACACGTGTAGATGTGTATAAGAGACAGGTGCATAAGTGCGCCCAAAATCGGCTCTCCACTCGGAGGCGAGCATCATGGAAAGCAGCCGACCTACGACAGAGCGCCTGGTGTTTATCGACAATCTGCGGTGGCTGTCTCTTATACACGTGTAGATGTGTATAAGAGACAGGTGCATAAGTGCGCCCAAAATCGGCTCTCCACTCGGAGGCGAGCATCATGGAAAGCAGCCGACCTACGACAGAGCGCCTGGTGTTTATCGACAATCTGCGGTGGCTGTCTCTTATACACGTGTAGATGTGTATAAGAGACAGGTGCATAAGTGCGCCCAAAATCGGCTCTCCACTCGGAGGCGAGCATCATGGAAAGCAGCCGACCTACGACAGAGCGCCTGGTGTTTATCGACAATCTGCGGTGGCTGTCTCTTATACACGTGTAGATGTGTATAAGAGACAGGTGCATAAGTGCGCCCAAAATCGGCTCTCCACTCGGAGGCGAGCATCATGGAAAGCAGCCGACCTACGACAGAGCGCCTGGTGTTTATCGACAATCTGCGGTGGCTGTCTCTTATACACGTGTAGATGTGTATAAGAGACAGGTGCATAAGTGCGCCCAAAATCGGCTCTCCACTCGGAGGCGAGCATCATGGAAAGCAGCCGACCTACGACAGAGCGCCTGGTGTTTATCGACAATCTGCGGTGGCTGTCTCTTATACACGTGTAGATGTGTATAAGAGACAGGTGCATAAGTGCGCCCAAAATCGGCTCTCCACTCGGAGGCGAGCATCATGGAAAGCAGCCGACCTACGACAGAGCGCCTGGTGTTTATCGACAATCTGCGGTGGCTGTCTCTTATACACGTGTAGATGTGTATAAGAGACAGGTGCATAAGTGCGCCCAAAATCGGCTCTCCACTCGGAGGCGAGCATCATGGAAAGCAGCCGACCTACGACAGAGCGCCTGGTGTTTATCGACAATCTGCGGTGGCTGTCTCTTATACACGTGTAGATGTGTATAAGAGACAGGTGCATAAGTGCGCCCAAAATCGGCTCTCCACTCGGAGGCGAGCATCATGGAAAGCAGCCGACCTACGACAGAGCGCCTGGTGTTTATCGACAATCTGCGGTGGCTGTCTCTTATACACGTGTAGATGTGTATAAGAGACAGGTGCATAAGTGCGCCCAAAATCGGCTCTCCACTCGGAGGCGAGCATCATGGAAAGCAGCCGACCTACGACAGAGCGCCTGGTGTTTATCGACAATCTGCGGTGGCTGTCTCTTATACACGTGTAGATGTGTATAAGAGACAGGTGCATAAGTGCGCCCAAAATCGGCTCTCCACTCGGAGGCGAGCATCATGGAAAGCAGCCGACCTACGACAGAGCGCCTGGTGTTTATCGACAATCTGCGGTGGCTGTCTCTTATACACGTGTAGATGTGTATAAGAGACAGGTGCATAAGTGCGCCCAAAATCGGCTCTCCACTCGGAGGCGAGCATCATGGAAAGCAGCCGACCTACGACAGAGCGCCTGGTGTTTATCGACAATCTGCGGTGGCTGTCTCTTATACACGTGTAGATGTGTATAAGAGACAGGTGCATAAGTGCGCCCAAAATCGGCTCTCCACTCGGAGGCGAGCATCATGGAAAGCAGCCGACCTACGACAGAGCGCCTGGTGTTTATCGACAATCTGCGGTGGCTGTCTCTTATACACGTGTAGATGTGTATAAGAGACAGGTGCATAAGTGCGCCCAAAATCGGCTCTCCACTCGGAGGCGAGCATCATGGAAAGCAGCCGACCTACGACAGAGCGCCTGGTGTTTATCGACAATCTGCGGTGGCTGTCTCTTATACACGTGTAGATGTGTATAAGAGACAGGTGCATAAGTGCGCCCAAAATCGGCTCTCCACTCGGAGGCGAGCATCATGGAAAGCAGCCGACCTACGACAGAGCGCCTGGTGTTTATCGACAATCTGCGGTGGCTGTCTCTTATACACGTGTAGATGTGTATAAGAGACAGGTGCATAAGTGCGCCCAAAATCGGCTCTCCACTCGGAGGCGAGCATCATGGAAAGCAGCCGACCTACGACAGAGCGCCTGGTGTTTATCGACAATCTGCGGTGGCTGTCTCTTATACACGTGTAGATGTGTATAAGAGACAGGTGCATAAGTGCGCCCAAAATCGGCTCTCCACTCGGAGGCGAGCATCATGGAAAGCAGCCGACCTACGACAGAGCGCCTGGTGTTTATCGACAATCTGCGGTGGCTGTCTCTTATACACGTGTAGATGTGTATAAGAGACAGGTGCATAAGTGCGCCCAAAATCGGCTCTCCACTCGGAGGCGAGCATCATGGAAAGCAGCCGACCTACGACAGAGCGCCTGGTGTTTATCGACAATCTGCGGTGGCTGTCTCTTATACACGTGTAGATGTGTATAAGAGACAGGTGCATAAGTGCGCCCAAAATCGGCTCTCCACTCGGAGGCGAGCATCATGGAAAGCAGCCGACCTACGACAGAGCGCCTGGTGTTTATCGACAATCTGCGGTGGCTGTCTCTTATACACGTGTAGATGTGTATAAGAGACAGGTGCATAAGTGCGCCCAAAATCGGCTCTCCACTCGGAGGCGAGCATCATGGAAAGCAGCCGACCTACGACAGAGCGCCTGGTGTTTATCGACAATCTGCGGTGGCTGTCTCTTATACACGTGTAGATGTGTATAAGAGACAGGTGCATAAGTGCGCCCAAAATCGGCTCTCCACTCGGAGGCGAGCATCATGGAAAGCAGCCGACCTACGACAGAGCGCCTGGTGTTTATCGACAATCTGCGGTGGCTGTCTCTTATACACGTGTAGATGTGTATAAGAGACAGGTGCATAAGTGCGCCCAAAATCGGCTCTCCACTCGGAGGCGAGCATCATGGAAAGCAGCCGACCTACGACAGAGCGCCTGGTGTTTATCGACAATCTGCGGTGGCTGTCTCTTATACACGTGTAGATGTGTATAAGAGACAGGTGCATAAGTGCGCCCAAAATCGGCTCTCCACTCGGAGGCGAGCATCATGGAAAGCAGCCGACCTACGACAGAGCGCCTGGTGTTTATCGACAATCTGCGGTGGCTGTCTCTTATACACGTGTAGATGTGTATAAGAGACAGGTGCATAAGTGCGCCCAAAATCGGCTCTCCACTCGGAGGCGAGCATCATGGAAAGCAGCCGACCTACGACAGAGCGCCTGGTGTTTATCGACAATCTGCGGTGGCTGTCTCTTATACACGTGTAGATGTGTATAAGAGACAGGTGCATAAGTGCGCCCAAAATCGGCTCTCCACTCGGAGGCGAGCATCATGGAAAGCAGCCGACCTACGACAGAGCGCCTGGTGTTTATCGACAATCTGCGGTGGCTGTCTCTTATACACGTGTAGATGTGTATAAGAGACAGGTGCATAAGTGCGCCCAAAATCGGCTCTCCACTCGGAGGCGAGCATCATGGAAAGCAGCCGACCTACGACAGAGCGCCTGGTGTTTATCGACAATCTGCGGTGGCTGTCTCTTATACACGTGTAGATGTGTATAAGAGACAGGTGCATAAGTGCGCCCAAAATCGGCTCTCCACTCGGAGGCGAGCATCATGGAAAGCAGCCGACCTACGACAGAGCGCCTGGTGTTTATCGACAATCTGCGGTGGCTGTCTCTTATACACGTGTAGATGTGTATAAGAGACAGGTGCATAAGTGCGCCCAAAATCGGCTCTCCACTCGGAGGCGAGCATCATGGAAAGCAGCCGACCTACGACAGAGCGCCTGGTGTTTATCGACAATCTGCGGTGGCTGTCTCTTATACACGTGTAGATGTGTATAAGAGACAGGTGCATAAGTGCGCCCAAAATCGGCTCTCCACTCGGAGGCGAGCATCATGGAAAGCAGCCGACCTACGACAGAGCGCCTGGTGTTTATCGACAATCTGCGGTGGCTGTCTCTTATACACGTGTAGATGTGTATAAGAGACAGGTGCATAAGTGCGCCCAAAATCGGCTCTCCACTCGGAGGCGAGCATCATGGAAAGCAGCCGACCTACGACAGAGCGCCTGGTGTTTATCGACAATCTGCGGTGGCTGTCTCTTATACACGTGTAGATGTGTATAAGAGACAGGTGCATAAGTGCGCCCAAAATCGGCTCTCCACTCGGAGGCGAGCATCATGGAAAGCAGCCGACCTACGACAGAGCGCCTGGTGTTTATCGACAATCTGCGGTGGCTGTCTCTTATACACGTGTAGATGTGTATAAGAGACAGGTGCATAAGTGCGCCCAAAATCGGCTCTCCACTCGGAGGCGAGCATCATGGAAAGCAGCCGACCTACGACAGAGCGCCTGGTGTTTATCGACAATCTGCGGTGGCTGTCTCTTATACACGTGTAGATGTGTATAAGAGACAGGTGCATAAGTGCGCCCAAAATCGGCTCTCCACTCGGAGGCGAGCATCATGGAAAGCAGCCGACCTACGACAGAGCGCCTGGTGTTTATCGACAATCTGCGGTGGCTGTCTCTTATACACGTGTAGATGTGTATAAGAGACAGGTGCATAAGTGCGCCCAAAATCGGCTCTCCACTCGGAGGCGAGCATCATGGAAAGCAGCCGACCTACGACAGAGCGCCTGGTGTTTATCGACAATCTGCGGTGGCTGTCTCTTATACACGTGTAGATGTGTATAAGAGACAGGTGCATAAGTGCGCCCAAAATCGGCTCTCCACTCGGAGGCGAGCATCATGGAAAGCAGCCGACCTACGACAGAGCGCCTGGTGTTTATCGACAATCTGCGGTGGCTGTCTCTTATACACGTGTAGATGTGTATAAGAGACAGGTGCATAAGTGCGCCCAAAATCGGCTCTCCACTCGGAGGCGAGCATCATGGAAAGCAGCCGACCTACGACAGAGCGCCTGGTGTTTATCGACAATCTGCGGTGGCTGTCTCTTATACACGTGTAGATGTGTATAAGAGACAGGTGCATAAGTGCGCCCAAAATCGGCTCTCCACTCGGAGGCGAGCATCATGGAAAGCAGCCGACCTACGACAGAGCGCCTGGTGTTTATCGACAATCTGCGGTGGCTGTCTCTTATACACGTGTAGATGTGTATAAGAGACAGGTGCATAAGTGCGCCCAAAATCGGCTCTCCACTCGGAGGCGAGCATCATGGAAAGCAGCCGACCTACGACAGAGCGCCTGGTGTTTATCGACAATCTGCGGTGGCTGTCTCTTATACACGTGTAGATGTGTATAAGAGACAGGTGCATAAGTGCGCCCAAAATCGGCTCTCCACTCGGAGGCGAGCATCATGGAAAGCAGCCGACCTACGACAGAGCGCCTGGTGTTTATCGACAATCTGCGGTGGCTGTCTCTTATACACGTGTAGATGTGTATAAGAGACAGGTGCATAAGTGCGCCCAAAATCGGCTCTCCACTCGGAGGCGAGCATCATGGAAAGCAGCCGACCTACGACAGAGCGCCTGGTGTTTATCGACAATCTGCGGTGGCTGTCTCTTATACACGTGTAGATGTGTATAAGAGACAGGTGCATAAGTGCGCCCAAAATCGGCTCTCCACTCGGAGGCGAGCATCATGGAAAGCAGCCGACCTACGACAGAGCGCCTGGTGTTTATCGACAATCTGCGGTGGCTGTCTCTTATACACGTGTAGATGTGTATAAGAGACAGGTGCATAAGTGCGCCCAAAATCGGCTCTCCACTCGGAGGCGAGCATCATGGAAAGCAGCCGACCTACGACAGAGCGCCTGGTGTTTATCGACAATCTGCGGTGGCTGTCTCTTATACACGTGTAGATGTGTATAAGAGACAGGTGCATAAGTGCGCCCAAAATCGGCTCTCCACTCGGAGGCGAGCATCATGGAAAGCAGCCGACCTACGACAGAGCGCCTGGTGTTTATCGACAATCTGCGGTGGCTGTCTCTTATACACGTGTAGATGTGTATAAGAGACAGGTGCATAAGTGCGCCCAAAATCGGCTCTCCACTCGGAGGCGAGCATCATGGAAAGCAGCCGACCTACGACAGAGCGCCTGGTGTTTATCGACAATCTGCGGTGGCTGTCTCTTATACACGTGTAGATGTGTATAAGAGACAGGTGCATAAGTGCGCCCAAAATCGGCTCTCCACTCGGAGGCGAGCATCATGGAAAGCAGCCGACCTACGACAGAGCGCCTGGTGTTTATCGACAATCTGCGGTGGCTGTCTCTTATACACGTGTAGATGTGTATAAGAGACAGGTGCATAAGTGCGCCCAAAATCGGCTCTCCACTCGGAGGCGAGCATCATGGAAAGCAGCCGACCTACGACAGAGCGCCTGGTGTTTATCGACAATCTGCGGTGGCTGTCTCTTATACACGTGTAGATGTGTATAAGAGACAGGTGCATAAGTGCGCCCAAAATCGGCTCTCCACTCGGAGGCGAGCATCATGGAAAGCAGCCGACCTACGACAGAGCGCCTGGTGTTTATCGACAATCTGCGGTGGCTGTCTCTTATACACGTGTAGATGTGTATAAGAGACAGGTGCATAAGTGCGCCCAAAATCGGCTCTCCACTCGGAGGCGAGCATCATGGAAAGCAGCCGACCTACGACAGAGCGCCTGGTGTTTATCGACAATCTGCGGTGGCTGTCTCTTATACACGTGTAGATGTGTATAAGAGACAGGTGCATAAGTGCGCCCAAAATCGGCTCTCCACTCGGAGGCGAGCATCATGGAAAGCAGCCGACCTACGACAGAGCGCCTGGTGTTTATCGACAATCTGCGGTGGCTGTCTCTTATACACGTGTAGATGTGTATAAGAGACAGGTGCATAAGTGCGCCCAAAATCGGCTCTCCACTCGGAGGCGAGCATCATGGAAAGCAGCCGACCTACGACAGAGCGCCTGGTGTTTATCGACAATCTGCGGTGGCTGTCTCTTATACACGTGTAGATGTGTATAAGAGACAGGTGCATAAGTGCGCCCAAAATCGGCTCTCCACTCGGAGGCGAGCATCATGGAAAGCAGCCGACCTACGACAGAGCGCCTGGTGTTTATCGACAATCTGCGGTGGCTGTCTCTTATACACGTGTAGATGTGTATAAGAGACAGGTGCATAAGTGCGCCCAAAATCGGCTCTCCACTCGGAGGCGAGCATCATGGAAAGCAGCCGACCTACGACAGAGCGCCTGGTGTTTATCGACAATCTGCGGTGGCTGTCTCTTATACACGTGTAGATGTGTATAAGAGACAGGTGCATAAGTGCGCCCAAAATCGGCTCTCCACTCGGAGGCGAGCATCATGGAAAGCAGCCGACCTACGACAGAGCGCCTGGTGTTTATCGACAATCTGCGGTGGCTGTCTCTTATACACGTGTAGATGTGTATAAGAGACAGGTGCATAAGTGCGCCCAAAATCGGCTCTCCACTCGGAGGCGAGCATCATGGAAAGCAGCCGACCTACGACAGAGCGCCTGGTGTTTATCGACAATCTGCGGTGGCTGTCTCTTATACACGTGTAGATGTGTATAAGAGACAGGTGCATAAGTGCGCCCAAAATCGGCTCTCCACTCGGAGGCGAGCATCATGGAAAGCAGCCGACCTACGACAGAGCGCCTGGTGTTTATCGACAATCTGCGGTGGCTGTCTCTTATACACGTGTAGATGTGTATAAGAGACAGGTGCATAAGTGCGCCCAAAATCGGCTCTCCACTCGGAGGCGAGCATCATGGAAAGCAGCCGACCTACGACAGAGCGCCTGGTGTTTATCGACAATCTGCGGTGGCTGTCTCTTATACACGTGTAGATGTGTATAAGAGACAGGTGCATAAGTGCGCCCAAAATCGGCTCTCCACTCGGAGGCGAGCATCATGGAAAGCAGCCGACCTACGACAGAGCGCCTGGTGTTTATCGACAATCTGCGGTGGCTGTCTCTTATACACGTGTAGATGTGTATAAGAGACAGGTGCATAAGTGCGCCCAAAATCGGCTCTCCACTCGGAGGCGAGCATCATGGAAAGCAGCCGACCTACGACAGAGCGCCTGGTGTTTATCGACAATCTGCGGTGGCTGTCTCTTATACACGTGTAGATGTGTATAAGAGACAGGTGCATAAGTGCGCCCAAAATCGGCTCTCCACTCGGAGGCGAGCATCATGGAAAGCAGCCGACCTACGACAGAGCGCCTGGTGTTTATCGACAATCTGCGGTGGCTGTCTCTTATACACGTGTAGATGTGTATAAGAGACAGGTGCATAAGTGCGCCCAAAATCGGCTCTCCACTCGGAGGCGAGCATCATGGAAAGCAGCCGACCTACGACAGAGCGCCTGGTGTTTATCGACAATCTGCGGTGGCTGTCTCTTATACACGTGTAGATGTGTATAAGAGACAGGTGCATAAGTGCGCCCAAAATCGGCTCTCCACTCGGAGGCGAGCATCATGGAAAGCAGCCGACCTACGACAGAGCGCCTGGTGTTTATCGACAATCTGCGGTGGCTGTCTCTTATACACGTGTAGATGTGTATAAGAGACAGGTGCATAAGTGCGCCCAAAATCGGCTCTCCACTCGGAGGCGAGCATCATGGAAAGCAGCCGACCTACGACAGAGCGCCTGGTGTTTATCGACAATCTGCGGTGGCTGTCTCTTATACACGTGTAGATGTGTATAAGAGACAGGTGCATAAGTGCGCCCAAAATCGGCTCTCCACTCGGAGGCGAGCATCATGGAAAGCAGCCGACCTACGACAGAGCGCCTGGTGTTTATCGACAATCTGCGGTGGCTGTCTCTTATACACGTGTAGATGTGTATAAGAGACAGGTGCATAAGTGCGCCCAAAATCGGCTCTCCACTCGGAGGCGAGCATCATGGAAAGCAGCCGACCTACGACAGAGCGCCTGGTGTTTATCGACAATCTGCGGTGGCTGTCTCTTATACACGTGTAGATGTGTATAAGAGACAGGTGCATAAGTGCGCCCAAAATCGGCTCTCCACTCGGAGGCGAGCATCATGGAAAGCAGCCGACCTACGACAGAGCGCCTGGTGTTTATCGACAATCTGCGGTGGCTGTCTCTTATACACGTGTAGATGTGTATAAGAGACAGGTGCATAAGTGCGCCCAAAATCGGCTCTCCACTCGGAGGCGAGCATCATGGAAAGCAGCCGACCTACGACAGAGCGCCTGGTGTTTATCGACAATCTGCGGTGGCTGTCTCTTATACACGTGTAGATGTGTATAAGAGACAGGTGCATAAGTGCGCCCAAAATCGGCTCTCCACTCGGAGGCGAGCATCATGGAAAGCAGCCGACCTACGACAGAGCGCCTGGTGTTTATCGACAATCTGCGGTGGCTGTCTCTTATACACGTGTAGATGTGTATAAGAGACAGGTGCATAAGTGCGCCCAAAATCGGCTCTCCACTCGGAGGCGAGCATCATGGAAAGCAGCCGACCTACGACAGAGCGCCTGGTGTTTATCGACAATCTGCGGTGGCTGTCTCTTATACACGTGTAGATGTGTATAAGAGACAGGTGCATAAGTGCGCCCAAAATCGGCTCTCCACTCGGAGGCGAGCATCATGGAAAGCAGCCGACCTACGACAGAGCGCCTGGTGTTTATCGACAATCTGCGGTGGCTGTCTCTTATACACGTGTAGATGTGTATAAGAGACAGGTGCATAAGTGCGCCCAAAATCGGCTCTCCACTCGGAGGCGAGCATCATGGAAAGCAGCCGACCTACGACAGAGCGCCTGGTGTTTATCGACAATCTGCGGTGGCTGTCTCTTATACACGTGTAGATGTGTATAAGAGACAGGTGCATAAGTGCGCCCAAAATCGGCTCTCCACTCGGAGGCGAGCATCATGGAAAGCAGCCGACCTACGACAGAGCGCCTGGTGTTTATCGACAATCTGCGGTGGCTGTCTCTTATACACGTGTAGATGTGTATAAGAGACAGGTGCATAAGTGCGCCCAAAATCGGCTCTCCACTCGGAGGCGAGCATCATGGAAAGCAGCCGACCTACGACAGAGCGCCTGGTGTTTATCGACAATCTGCGGTGGCTGTCTCTTATACACGTGTAGATGTGTATAAGAGACAGGTGCATAAGTGCGCCCAAAATCGGCTCTCCACTCGGAGGCGAGCATCATGGAAAGCAGCCGACCTACGACAGAGCGCCTGGTGTTTATCGACAATCTGCGGTGGCTGTCTCTTATACACGTGTAGATGTGTATAAGAGACAGGTGCATAAGTGCGCCCAAAATCGGCTCTCCACTCGGAGGCGAGCATCATGGAAAGCAGCCGACCTACGACAGAGCGCCTGGTGTTTATCGACAATCTGCGGTGGCTGTCTCTTATACACGTGTAGATGTGTATAAGAGACAGGTGCATAAGTGCGCCCAAAATCGGCTCTCCACTCGGAGGCGAGCATCATGGAAAGCAGCCGACCTACGACAGAGCGCCTGGTGTTTATCGACAATCTGCGGTGGCTGTCTCTTATACACGTGTAGATGTGTATAAGAGACAGGTGCATAAGTGCGCCCAAAATCGGCTCTCCACTCGGAGGCGAGCATCATGGAAAGCAGCCGACCTACGACAGAGCGCCTGGTGTTTATCGACAATCTGCGGTGGCTGTCTCTTATACACGTGTAGATGTGTATAAGAGACAGGTGCATAAGTGCGCCCAAAATCGGCTCTCCACTCGGAGGCGAGCATCATGGAAAGCAGCCGACCTACGACAGAGCGCCTGGTGTTTATCGACAATCTGCGGTGGCTGTCTCTTATACACGTGTAGATGTGTATAAGAGACAGGTGCATAAGTGCGCCCAAAATCGGCTCTCCACTCGGAGGCGAGCATCATGGAAAGCAGCCGACCTACGACAGAGCGCCTGGTGTTTATCGACAATCTGCGGTGGCTGTCTCTTATACACGTGTAGATGTGTATAAGAGACAGGTGCATAAGTGCGCCCAAAATCGGCTCTCCACTCGGAGGCGAGCATCATGGAAAGCAGCCGACCTACGACAGAGCGCCTGGTGTTTATCGACAATCTGCGGTGGCTGTCTCTTATACACGTGTAGATGTGTATAAGAGACAGGTGCATAAGTGCGCCCAAAATCGGCTCTCCACTCGGAGGCGAGCATCATGGAAAGCAGCCGACCTACGACAGAGCGCCTGGTGTTTATCGACAATCTGCGGTGGCTGTCTCTTATACACGTGTAGATGTGTATAAGAGACAGGTGCATAAGTGCGCCCAAAATCGGCTCTCCACTCGGAGGCGAGCATCATGGAAAGCAGCCGACCTACGACAGAGCGCCTGGTGTTTATCGACAATCTGCGGTGGCTGTCTCTTATACACGTGTAGATGTGTATAAGAGACAGGTGCATAAGTGCGCCCAAAATCGGCTCTCCACTCGGAGGCGAGCATCATGGAAAGCAGCCGACCTACGACAGAGCGCCTGGTGTTTATCGACAATCTGCGGTGGCTGTCTCTTATACACGTGTAGATGTGTATAAGAGACAGGTGCATAAGTGCGCCCAAAATCGGCTCTCCACTCGGAGGCGAGCATCATGGAAAGCAGCCGACCTACGACAGAGCGCCTGGTGTTTATCGACAATCTGCGGTGGCTGTCTCTTATACACGTGTAGATGTGTATAAGAGACAGGTGCATAAGTGCGCCCAAAATCGGCTCTCCACTCGGAGGCGAGCATCATGGAAAGCAGCCGACCTACGACAGAGCGCCTGGTGTTTATCGACAATCTGCGGTGGCTGTCTCTTATACACGTGTAGATGTGTATAAGAGACAGGTGCATAAGTGCGCCCAAAATCGGCTCTCCACTCGGAGGCGAGCATCATGGAAAGCAGCCGACCTACGACAGAGCGCCTGGTGTTTATCGACAATCTGCGGTGGCTGTCTCTTATACACGTGTAGATGTGTATAAGAGACAGGTGCATAAGTGCGCCCAAAATCGGCTCTCCACTCGGAGGCGAGCATCATGGAAAGCAGCCGACCTACGACAGAGCGCCTGGTGTTTATCGACAATCTGCGGTGGCTGTCTCTTATACACGTGTAGATGTGTATAAGAGACAGGTGCATAAGTGCGCCCAAAATCGGCTCTCCACTCGGAGGCGAGCATCATGGAAAGCAGCCGACCTACGACAGAGCGCCTGGTGTTTATCGACAATCTGCGGTGGCTGTCTCTTATACACGTGTAGATGTGTATAAGAGACAGGTGCATAAGTGCGCCCAAAATCGGCTCTCCACTCGGAGGCGAGCATCATGGAAAGCAGCCGACCTACGACAGAGCGCCTGGTGTTTATCGACAATCTGCGGTGGCTGTCTCTTATACACGTGTAGATGTGTATAAGAGACAGGTGCATAAGTGCGCCCAAAATCGGCTCTCCACTCGGAGGCGAGCATCATGGAAAGCAGCCGACCTACGACAGAGCGCCTGGTGTTTATCGACAATCTGCGGTGGCTGTCTCTTATACACGTGTAGATGTGTATAAGAGACAGGTGCATAAGTGCGCCCAAAATCGGCTCTCCACTCGGAGGCGAGCATCATGGAAAGCAGCCGACCTACGACAGAGCGCCTGGTGTTTATCGACAATCTGCGGTGGCTGTCTCTTATACACGTGTAGATGTGTATAAGAGACAGGTGCATAAGTGCGCCCAAAATCGGCTCTCCACTCGGAGGCGAGCATCATGGAAAGCAGCCGACCTACGACAGAGCGCCTGGTGTTTATCGACAATCTGCGGTGGCTGTCTCTTATACACGTGTAGATGTGTATAAGAGACAGGTGCATAAGTGCGCCCAAAATCGGCTCTCCACTCGGAGGCGAGCATCATGGAAAGCAGCCGACCTACGACAGAGCGCCTGGTGTTTATCGACAATCTGCGGTGGCTGTCTCTTATACACGTGTAGATGTGTATAAGAGACAGGTGCATAAGTGCGCCCAAAATCGGCTCTCCACTCGGAGGCGAGCATCATGGAAAGCAGCCGACCTACGACAGAGCGCCTGGTGTTTATCGACAATCTGCGGTGGCTGTCTCTTATACACGTGTAGATGTGTATAAGAGACAGGTGCATAAGTGCGCCCAAAATCGGCTCTCCACTCGGAGGCGAGCATCATGGAAAGCAGCCGACCTACGACAGAGCGCCTGGTGTTTATCGACAATCTGCGGTGGCTGTCTCTTATACACGTGTAGATGTGTATAAGAGACAGGTGCATAAGTGCGCCCAAAATCGGCTCTCCACTCGGAGGCGAGCATCATGGAAAGCAGCCGACCTACGACAGAGCGCCTGGTGTTTATCGACAATCTGCGGTGGCTGTCTCTTATACACGTGTAGATGTGTATAAGAGACAGGTGCATAAGTGCGCCCAAAATCGGCTCTCCACTCGGAGGCGAGCATCATGGAAAGCAGCCGACCTACGACAGAGCGCCTGGTGTTTATCGACAATCTGCGGTGGCTGTCTCTTATACACGTGTAGATGTGTATAAGAGACAGGTGCATAAGTGCGCCCAAAATCGGCTCTCCACTCGGAGGCGAGCATCATGGAAAGCAGCCGACCTACGACAGAGCGCCTGGTGTTTATCGACAATCTGCGGTGGCTGTCTCTTATACACGTGTAGATGTGTATAAGAGACAGGTGCATAAGTGCGCCCAAAATCGGCTCTCCACTCGGAGGCGAGCATCATGGAAAGCAGCCGACCTACGACAGAGCGCCTGGTGTTTATCGACAATCTGCGGTGGCTGTCTCTTATACACGTGTAGATGTGTATAAGAGACAGGTGCATAAGTGCGCCCAAAATCGGCTCTCCACTCGGAGGCGAGCATCATGGAAAGCAGCCGACCTACGACAGAGCGCCTGGTGTTTATCGACAATCTGCGGTGGCTGTCTCTTATACACGTGTAGATGTGTATAAGAGACAGGTGCATAAGTGCGCCCAAAATCGGCTCTCCACTCGGAGGCGAGCATCATGGAAAGCAGCCGACCTACGACAGAGCGCCTGGTGTTTATCGACAATCTGCGGTGGCTGTCTCTTATACACGTGTAGATGTGTATAAGAGACAGGTGCATAAGTGCGCCCAAAATCGGCTCTCCACTCGGAGGCGAGCATCATGGAAAGCAGCCGACCTACGACAGAGCGCCTGGTGTTTATCGACAATCTGCGGTGGCTGTCTCTTATACACGTGTAGATGTGTATAAGAGACAGGTGCATAAGTGCGCCCAAAATCGGCTCTCCACTCGGAGGCGAGCATCATGGAAAGCAGCCGACCTACGACAGAGCGCCTGGTGTTTATCGACAATCTGCGGTGGCTGTCTCTTATACACGTGTAGATGTGTATAAGAGACAGGTGCATAAGTGCGCCCAAAATCGGCTCTCCACTCGGAGGCGAGCATCATGGAAAGCAGCCGACCTACGACAGAGCGCCTGGTGTTTATCGACAATCTGCGGTGGCTGTCTCTTATACACGTGTAGATGTGTATAAGAGACAGGTGCATAAGTGCGCCCAAAATCGGCTCTCCACTCGGAGGCGAGCATCATGGAAAGCAGCCGACCTACGACAGAGCGCCTGGTGTTTATCGACAATCTGCGGTGGCTGTCTCTTATACACGTGTAGATGTGTATAAGAGACAGGTGCATAAGTGCGCCCAAAATCGGCTCTCCACTCGGAGGCGAGCATCATGGAAAGCAGCCGACCTACGACAGAGCGCCTGGTGTTTATCGACAATCTGCGGTGGCTGTCTCTTATACACGTGTAGATGTGTATAAGAGACAGGTGCATAAGTGCGCCCAAAATCGGCTCTCCACTCGGAGGCGAGCATCATGGAAAGCAGCCGACCTACGACAGAGCGCCTGGTGTTTATCGACAATCTGCGGTGGCTGTCTCTTATACACGTGTAGATGTGTATAAGAGACAGGTGCATAAGTGCGCCCAAAATCGGCTCTCCACTCGGAGGCGAGCATCATGGAAAGCAGCCGACCTACGACAGAGCGCCTGGTGTTTATCGACAATCTGCGGTGGTGCGCGATCAGCATGGTGGTCGTCATGCACGCGGCCGTCACCTACTCCCCGTTCGGGAGCTGGTACTACCGCGAACGCCCTCAATTGGATCTGGGCAGTCAAGTCGCCTTCGCCGCCTACCAATCGCTGCAACACGCCATCGCCATGGGCCTGCTCTTTGGCATCGCGGGGTACTTTGCCGCCGGCATGGTCGCGCGCCGGGGTGTCACGGGATTTCTGCAGGAGCGGCTCTATCGCCTGGGCTTGCCGTTGCTTTTGTATCTCGTCGTGATCGGGCCCCTGACGGAATATTATATCGCCCGATCATGGCGGTCGCGGCCTCCACGAACTTTTCCGGAGGACTGGCTGCACCATCTTTGGACAGGTCAGCTCTTCAGCGGGTCGGGGCCGCTATGGTTCTGTCTCGTCCTCCTGATCTTCTCGGCCTGTTTTGCGATTGTCGAGGCCCTACGCCCCTTGCCGCGCCGACCGGACATGCCGCTACCCAGCGCATGGGTTGTGTGGGGCCTCGTGCTCGCAATGACCGCGATGACCTTTTTGGTGGGGCTTTGGGCAAGGGACGACACGACCATCCTCAACGTCAACGTCCACGATTTTCCACAGTACCCTCTCATGTTCGCGGCAGGCGTCGCCGCTTGGCGCGGGGACTGGTTGCGCAAACTGCCCGCGAGGTGGGGGCGTGGCGGCCTCGG
>BFBZ01001071.1_pt1 | contig 19792 bp, 20 predicted proteins | sample 1888401 | NCBI WGS metagenome assembly BFBZ01 (sample SAMD00112614, study PRJDB3348) | symbiont metagenome | host: Chara braunii | reverse complement strand
AGTCCACTCTGGATCCGGCAACGGCCCGCCACCCTCGCCGGTCGCTCCGATGAGTTGGCCGGGCATCTGATCCGTGACCAACACCCAGCCTTGCGTCGCGCAGAACAGCCCGAGCAGACAGCCCTTGACCGCCAGCATCTTCGGGCCCTCGCGCCAGATCGAGACGGCATAGGTCTTGCCGTCCTCGGCGTTGTAGACCTCGCCGCTGTGGCGGCCGTCGGCGTTCAGCTTCAGGCCGAGCAGCATCTGGTGGCCCAGCAGCAGACGGCCGCGCCTGACCGGATCGGGATTCAGCCGGTCGCGGAACGGCTGCCCCTTGGCATCCGCCGTCTCCTTCATCCACACGATGTAGCCGCAGACGCGGTCGGCCATCGCGCCACAGCGCTCGACGCGGACGCGGGCGCGGCCGTCCTCGGTCAACCATGTGCCGAACGGATCGCCGACGGGAGCGGCGTAACCGCGGCCCTCCGCCATCGACAGCAGCAGGCCGACGACGATGCGTAAGCCGACGCGCAGAACGAATCTCAATGTCATGTCCAGGGACCTCACTGTCTCCATGGCCTCGAGCCACGCGCTCGTACGGCCGGGTTGACGTCGCCGCTGACTGCCCGAGATCTGGCCGTGCCCTCGATGCCAAAGCGCGCACACGAAGGCGCCCCGATGCGGGGCCATCTGCCCGCGCGACGCGATCGTTCGCACGGCCCGCTCACTGGAGCTGCGCGACCAGGGCCTCGGCGCCCTTGTCGATTCCGGCCTCGGCGGCCGCGAGCGCACCAACGCTGGCCTTGATGTCGTAGGGCGAGGGATATTGCTTGCTGACGAAGGCGCTCAGCAGTCGCCCGCTCGCGGCATCGAAGATCTCGGCCGCGTAGAATACCGAGCCGGTCAGCAGTCCCTCACCGTCGCGTGCACTCTGCACGCCGTTGTAGAGGGCTCCCGCGAGATCGAAGCGCGAGGCGGTGCCGAGCACCGGCGTGTTGGCGACGGCGCCGGTCAGGGTGAGCCGCACGCGCAGCGTATTCGGCCCGCGCTGATGGACGATCTGGAAGCGCGCCGAGAGACTTTCCAGGAAACGCCGCTGCATGTAGGCGGCGATCGCAGCCTTGTCCCGGTCGGACATGTCGCCGAACTGATGATCCGCGCCGCGATAGATCACGACCGGATCGAGCGTCACCTTGTCGTAGCTGCGCCAGTCGGTGGCAGTCCCGTAGCGGTAAGGCACCCGGCCCGATGGATCGGATGTGTTGGGCGCCAGATAGTGCGCCGACGCCACCCCGGAATAGGCCACCGGCGTCACCGTGTTGCATCCGGCACAGAGGCTCGCGGCGATCGCCGCGAAGCCAGACATCGGAAATCGACTCCTCATCCCCCTCCTCCACGATTGCGGCGCCGTTGCCAGCGCGTCGACATGACCACCTCAATAAACCGACCAGGCGGTTTGTAAATAAAAATCGAATGAAACGAATTGTTCACACGTCGATGCGGTCGGCACGGGACCTCCAGGAGGCATCGGCGGACGGAAGTCGGACGGCAAGCCAGCCCGACTTCGCTCAGATCGAACCGTCCAATGATGGAGATGGCGCCGAGCTTGAGCGTGTCATCGCTCCCCAGTCGTCCCGGCCTGCCGGAATGTGGTCCATTGTTGGTCGTCGAGCAGGCGGGCAAACAGACGGTCCAGGTCCGGCTGCTCCAGCGGCGAGACGCGCAGCATCGTCATCAAGGCAAGCCCACGTGCCGCCGCCCATCGCAGGACCGCGAGATCAGCGTCATCGGCCTCGCCGCGGATCTCGGCTACTCTCTCGGCATCCTTGGCACGGGCATCGGCCAGCAATCCCGGCTCCTGGGCGAGCGCCCCGAGCATGGCCTGAGCCACCGAATATTGCTGGGCGATCAGCTCCCGCGAGATCGCGATCTGCGTCGCGAGTTCGGGCTGATCAGCCGCTTTGCCGGCTCCAGCCCTGTACCTGCTGGCGAATTCGTCGAAATGCAGGAATTGCTGTTCCAGCAGAGCCTTGAGCACCGCTTCCTTGTTGGGAAACTGGTGCATCAGGCCGCCCTTGCTCAGCCCGCTCTCGCGGGCGATGGCGTCGAGCGTCAGCCGCCCCGGACCATCGCGGGCGATGATGGTGAGGGCGGCGGTGAGCGCGGCCTTGCGCGACCGCTCGGAGCGTGAAGGGTTGTCCATCGAAGTCTGCGAAGTGCCCGGACAGTGCACGAAGGTTGCGAGCAGATGATGCCCCGAAGACCGGGGCGGCTCGGCCATAGGGGCGAGCCGCGCTCCTCTGTCAAGAAGAGCTCCGGAAAAACGCCGCTTAGGAACCATCTGTGCGGGATTGGATTTCCGGTATCGCCTTTCGCGGGTGGGGGACGAAACGAGTTCAGACTGTGGCAACATTGTTGTCACATCTCACCTGGAACTCCTGCTTATCCCCAGAAGTCACTGGTCTTCAACTTGATTTCGTCAGCCGCTTTTGTTGCAATTGAGGCATCGGGGGACAAGCGTCATGACGTGGAAGGAAGAGCGTGATGCGCTGATCGCGCAGACCATGGCCTTTGTGCAGTCTGTGACCGGCAAGCCGGCCGACTTCGCCCAGTTCGAGCTGCCTACCGTTCCGGTCGGCACCCCCATCACACCGCAGCAGGCCGGGGCCGGTCGCCCGACGCACGCCGCTGTCGAGCACGTGATCGCCAACACCGTTGAAACCGAGGCACGTCGCGGCGGCAACGTGCAAGTCGCAATCCCCAATGCCGTGGGGGAGCCTGCAAGGCCGAGAGCGCCCGACGCCATTGCATCCGAGGCTTCGTTCGCCGCCCCGAGCCCGGTCCCTGCGGAGCGTTTCACCAGCATCGCCTCGCAGCTCGATCTCCAGCGCGACATGCAGGCGGAGATTCGCGCCCGCGTCGCGCGCTTCCGGGCCCATCAGGAGCGCTTCAATCGGGAGCGTCAGGAATATTTCAGCGCGACACTCGCGCGCCTGAAAGCATCGGCCGGACGGAGCGCCCTCCCTGAGGACTAAAGGCGACCGCGCCGAGGATCTATGGCCGAGGGTACACAAACATATCCGCAATCGACACGCCGGCTCACAGCCAGGCGCACAGCAGCGCCACATTGGCGACGAAGGCGAGCAGCAGCCCAAAGGCGAGCGTCAGCTGGATCCGCCCGCAGAAGATGTGGAGATCGGTTCCCATGGGCTTAACCATCTGGCGATTCTAGCCCCGGAGTCCCACGGATTCTTTTTTCAAAAATTTAGGACTCGTTTACGACTCGGCCGCCCGAAAAGGCCCCTTTCCTGCCCCAGGCGCGCCAGTGTCTCGCTGCACGTGCCGTTCATTCTCGGTTCATCCTTCGCTTCTCTGGAGCTGTTTGGAATGCCCTACGCGCTGTTTTGCAACGACGCCAAGTTGAGCAAGGCCTATCCGACCGAGGGGGATGTCTGGCGGCTGGCGCGGCAGAGCGGGCTGGTGGTGGACGTGATGATCAATGCGCGATCGACCGCGCATCTGCAGCTCGACAATGATTACGAGATCCGGCCCTGCGCCGCCGAGCCCGAGGAAGATCCCTGGCAGAACCGTGCCGAAGCCGAGCAGGAGTTCAACATCCCGTTCGCATCCTGAGCGGCTGCGGCGGAAGCGCGCCGCGGGTGATACTTCTCGGGTGATACTTATAGTCTCTGTGCGCTGCTGTCCCCGAGCCTCGCCGTGCCTGGACGGAAGCCGCCGGCAGAAGACATTCACGTCTTCATGCCAGTCCGGTCCCGCGGACGACTTGCCTTCATCAAGGATTTTTCGACAGACAGACCCGCGATCAGCGGGCAGCCGGAGCTGCCCGCTGGAAGGTCGCCATGAAGCCCGTTCTCAGGGCGTCGCCGTCGCCAGCGATGCCGTTTCGGCCGGAAGGGCGACACAGGCACGCTTGCGGCTGACACCGCGGATCGCACCGGTCACCTTCAGCACCTTGCCCGACGGGCAGGACGCGGTTTGCACCAGCGCCACCTCGTAGGGGGCCAGCATCAACGGTTCGGTCTTCAGAACGGTCTGGGCGGAGCACGGCAAAACAGCCGCCGACAACAACAGCACGGACACCAAGATACGCATGTGGGATGATCCATCAAACCGGCGCACCGATAATATCAACTGATGGCGAAAGTTTCACGAAGGTTTGAAAATTTTTTCGCACTGCGTGAGCGATCGCGAAACCATCGCCAGCCAACCACCGGAGAGCAACACGCCCGCACCAGACGGCGCGGGCGTGTTGGAATTGAGGCGTGATCCGCTTCCAGCCGAACGCCGCCGGCCGCGGGCTCGGCGATCTCGCTTAGTACTTGCTGGCGGCTGGTCCGCCCCAGCCGAAGCGGTAATTCACGCCGACCTTGACCGTATGCTCGTCGCTGTTGAAGCGGCTGCCCACAACCGGAGCCGGCCCACCCGTGAAGGTCGTATTGCCGAAATTGTAGTACTGGTATTCAGCCTTGGCCGACCAGTTCGGCGCGAACATGTATTCGAGGCCGGCGCCGACGGTGTAGCCGTCCTTGGTATTGCCGGACGTGCTGAAGCCCGTCGGCACGCCGGCGACGCTCACCCCGAGATTGTTGCCGTCCCGCCAGGCATAACCGCCCTTGGCATAGAGCAACGCCGGTCCCCAGGTGTAGCCGAGACGGCCGGTGACCGAGCCGAGCTGGTTGGCGCCGGTCGAGGTCACGACCGCAGCCCCCGGGAAGCCGAAATTGGTCGTATTGCGATCCATCCAGCTGTACTGGGCTTCGATGCCGAGCACCCAGTTCGGGGCGAACTGGTAGTCGAAGCCGCCCTGCACGCCGCCCAGGAAGCGGCCGTTGTTGCCTTCCAGGCTGTTATTGCCCGCGAAGGCGCCGCCGAGGTGACCACCGAGATAGAAGCCGGTCCAGTTGTAGATCGCCTGAGGCGGCGTGTAGACCGGCGCCTTGGTGTAGGTGCGCGGAGGCATATCGGCGGCGAAAGCCGGGGCAGCCAATGTGGTCAAAGCCACTGCACTGAACAAAAACCGCTTCATGGGACGTCCCCGTTATTCGTTTGCGACATCTATCGAACATCATGGCCGCATTTGGGTTGCCCGGTGGCGGTGACGCAGCTGTGATTGCCGCTGCGGTGTCACCAGAGGGCAACAAAGGCCTTTTGTTCCATAGGCTTCCCGAATATTTCGTGAAGCTGACGCCTCGCCCGATATTTGGTCGCCGCGAGGCGACAAAGCGTTCGGTCCATCCCTGATTTGTGATCGGGCAAGCGGCTTGGCAAGGCGCTGCGACGACGTGGCAATCCTTCGAAAACGCCGGGACCTGAAAACGCCGCGGTCTAGCGCGTGAGGCCCGCCAGCTCCGGGAATGGCGCGTAAGTCGACCCGGCACAGAGCTCGCCGGCATCCTCGACCAGACGGTCGAACCGGCCGTCGACGAACACCGCCGCGCGCTCCTGCGCCGGACGGTAGCTGCCGTCGGACTCGCGCGCCGCATAACGGAGGCAGCTCACATAGCGCAGCCGGCCACCGACCGTCCGTTGCACCGGCTCCGCCATGACGCCGTCGCGCACCCCGACCGGATTGTTCAGGTAGGTCCTGAGATAGGACAGGATCTCGCTGCGGTGGTTGGCTGGAAACGGCTGGCTGCCGACACCACGATCGCCGGTGTAGGAGATGCCGCGATTGTCCTCGCTCATGAACGCGGCGGGACCTCCGCTGGCGCACCCCGCCAACAGCAGCGCCAGCGCGGTTGCTGGCCACCAGCTCATTCTCCCCATCCCCAGGCGCCCAACTCTTGAAAGCCAATCCCGCGGCCGTTCTAGCTCAAAGCCAGAGGCCGGGAAATCCGTCCCGGCTCACGCCTTCGTCAAGCCGCTGCCGCCGGAGCGCTCTGGCGCGCTCCGGCGGTCAACGACCAGATCGGCTCTGCGTGGCCTTGGCCGGATCAGCCGCGGCGGGTCGCCGGCGTCACGCGCTTGAAGCTCACCTTGTTGTGATGGCTGAGATGCGCCACGTGGCGATGCTTGTGGCGGACAAGCGAGGCATGCGGCTTGGTCTTCGTCTTGCCGACGGTGGGCTTCATCTCGTTCGCCTTGTCGCCGGCCTGCGTCGCGCCCGGCTTGGTGGCGTTGGTCTTGGCCGCATCGGTCTTGCTCACATCGGTCTTCGCGGTGCCAGTGGTCTGGCTGGACTTCGCGGACGTATCGGTTTTTGCAGCACCAGCAGCGAATGCGGGCGCAGTCAGGATCGACGCGGCGAGCAGCGCAACAGACATTGACTTCAGCATGGTCGTCTCCGTGATGTGAAGATCTGGAGGCACCATCCAGTCTGGATGGGCTCGTGATCATGGAGACGACGATAGGGAACCGGCACTGAACCCACCCTGAAGTAAAGCGCTGTTTTCGGTTCATGGACATGAAGGGATAGTCATCGAGGTGACTGGTCTGTCATCATGTCGTCCGTATAATGCACCGATCGCGGCGCAAAATCCGCGCAAATGGCCGGGAATATTTCGCAGCTGCGGGAGTTCTTCCCCGTACGCAGTCACCTGTTGGATCGACAACTCGGGAGATACGAATGAAAAAGTCTGCGCTCAGGATTGCCACGCTGGCTCTGTTCTCGATGGCCGTGGCCTCCGGGCCGCTGCTTCTGTCGAAGGCCTATGCCGCGGGCAGCGATACCCCGTCGTCGCCGCCGGCGTCGGATTCGGGCAAGAAGAAGAAGGACAAGAGCTCGAGCATCGAAGATCCGAAGTTCCTGGCGGCCTATCGCACGGCCTATACCTCGATCTATGATCGCGGCGACTACGCCACCGCGATCCAGCAGCTCAAGGCGCTGAACCGCGAGGACGTCGCCGACGTTGCCAATCTGATCGGCTACTCCTATCGCAAGCTCGGCAACTACCAGGCCTCCAAGCAGTACTACGAGCAGGCCCTGGCGGATGATCCGAACCACGTGCGCACCTGGCAGTACTACGGCCTGTGGCAGCTCGAACAGGGCAACCGCGAGCAGGCCAAGTACCACCTCGACAAGGTCGCGCAGCTCGCCGGCACCAACAGCCCCGAATATCGCTCGCTGGCCGACGCGCTCGAGAAGCAGCCGGGCACCGGCCTCGTCTACTGACGACGCGATCGGACCAGCTCCGATCTCGACAGTGGCGCAACCCGAAAGGGTTGCGCCATTTTCGTTTGTCCGCTGTCGTTGATCCGTTATGGATGAAACCTCGTGCAGACCATTTTCATCAGATTTTTGAATGGGAGATTGCCTCGTGGAGTCCTGGCTTGGCGCAGCACTCGATTACATCAGGGATTGGCTGGCCTTTCAGGTCGCGGTCTCCGAGCAACCCGGCTGCATTATTGCGATCGCCCATCGCGGTGAGATCGTCCTGGAGGCGGCCTTCGGGCACGCCAATCTCGACAGCGGCGAGAAGCTGACGCCGCGGCACCGCTTCCGCATCGCTTCGCACACCAAGGCGTTCACCGCCGCCGCCATCATGCGCCTGCGCGAGCAGAAGCGGTTGAAGCTCGACGACACCGTCGGACAGTACGTCAAGGATCTGCATCCGGATGTCGCCGCGGCCACACTGAACCAGCTGCTGTCGCACACGGCAGGCCTGATCCGTGACGGCAAGGATTCCGGCCAGTTCACGGATGGCCGGTCCTATCTCGACAAGGACGAACTGCTGGCCGAGCTGAAGCAGCCGCCGGCGATCGATCCCAACAGCCGGTTCAAATATTCCAACCATGGCTACGGCCTGCTCGGCCTGGTCATCGAGGCGATCACCGGCGAGCCCTACCCGGCCTGGCTGCAGCGCGAGATCATGACGCCGCTGGCCTTGCGAGAAAGCGCGCCCGACATGACGCTGCTCGGCAAGAGTGTCCCATTCGCGCGCGGCCATTCACGCGTCGTCCCCGTGGGCCGCCGCGTCGTGATTCCCGGCGACAATCCGACCAACGCGATCATGCCGGCAGCGGGCATCGTCGCGACCGCGGCCGACACCGCCCGCTTCTTCGCCCAGCTTGCCCCGAACGCGAAGAAGAGCCTGCTGTCGGTCGCGAGCCGGCGCGAGATGGTGCGCCGGCAATGGCGCGTGCCCCAGGACGTCGAAGAGGCCTATTACGGCCTGGCGCTCATGAGCGGGACAACGGCCGGCTTCGACTGGTTCGGCCATGGCGGCGGCTTCCAGGGCTACATCTCGCGGACGTCGGTCATTCCCGCCCGCGACATCACGATCACCGTGCTGACCAATGCCGTCGACGGCTGGGCACCCGGCTGGGCCAATGGCGTCAAGTTCATCCTGCAGGCCTTCGCCACCCACGGCGCGCCGTCGCGCAAGACGCGCGACTGGACCGGCCGCTGGTGGACGCTGTGGGGCGCCGTCGATCTCGTCCCGTTTGGTGACAAGGTCATGGTCGCCAATCCGGTATTCATCAACCCGTTCCTCGATGCCGCCCGCATCGAGGTGACCGGACGCGACACCGGGCGCATCGTGCACGCGGCCGGCTATGCCAGCCATGGTGAGGCGGTGCGGCGCGTGCGCACCAAGTCCGGCGTCAGCGAGATCTGGCTCGCCGGCGCACGGGTGCGGCCGGAGCGCGTGGTGAAGGCCGAGATGGAGCGGAAATATCCCAAGGGCCGGCGCAAGAAAGACTCATAGCCCGGGTGTCGCTGCATTCATCGGGCCTCCTCCCTGCCCTCCTTCATCAACGCCTCGGCCTCGCCGCGGAAGGCTTTGCGCGCATCGTCGCGGGAATAGAACATGTGGCCGCCCGGATAGACCACGAGCTTGACCCGCGGCGGCCGCGCGAAGGCCGGCAATTGGTCGAGCAGGATCTTCGAGCCGTAATATGGCGTGGCGAGATCGAACAGGCCGTGGCCGACCAGGAGTTTGAGCTTGGGATCGAGCGCGAGAATCTGCCGGAGTTCGCCGGTGGACTCCGGCGGGTTGGTGCCCTTTCCGAAATCCCATGACCGGTTCACCGCCCCGCTCAACAGCTCATAGGAGCCGTCGGGGTGCCAGTTCAGCTTGCGTGTCGTCAGCTCGACCGCGGCGCTGGTCAACGGCGCGGTGAGCACGTCCCCGGATGGATCGGAGCTGCGCGAGCGGCTCGAATCCGGATAGGGATCGATGCCCAGCACCGAGCCGTCATAGCGCCCGGTGATGCGGCCGTTCTTGCGGTCGAACTCACGGCGAAACTCCGAGACGTCGAAGCGGCCGGCCAGCCTGCGGCTGACCACCTGGTCGATGCCGGTCAGGGTCGCGACCCTGTCGGCGAGCCGATTGGTGGCTTCCGTATCGGCCTCGCCCTTGACGAGATCGAGCAGGAAGTCGCCGCTGGCGTAACGCTCGACATCGGCAAGATCGGCGCGGGTCACCGGCCCCTTCATCTGCTTCGCGACGGCCGCATAGCTCGGCAGGCTCGCGACATATTGCATCAGGCTCGAGCCGGAATAGTCGCGAAAGTCCATCAGCGGCGACAGCAGGATCAGGCCGCTGATGCCGATGCCCTGGTCATGCTGCAGGTTGTTGACGATCTTCGGACCGCGAATGCCGCCATAGCTCTCGGCCGTGATGAATTTGGGCGATGCGAGACGGTCGTGCTTCTCCAGCCAGCGACGCACCACGAGCGACAGCGAACGCACGTCGCCGTCGACCGAGAAGAACCGTTTGCGCACCTCGTCGCCGGTTGCGACGAAACGGCTGTAGCCGGTCCCGACGGGATCGATGAACACAAGATCGGTAAAGTCGAGCCAGGTGTCTGCATTCGGCATCAGCTCCAGCTTCGACGACGGCGTCACGCTGGCCGCATCGATTCCGATCCGCCACGGACCGGCATTGCCGAGCTGCAGATAGGCGGACGAGGCACCCGGCCCGCCGTTGAAGAAGAAGGTCACCGGGCGGCTGGCGCGGTCGGCGCCATCGAGCTGATACGAAGTGTAGGCGATGTCGGCCTGCGGCTCGCTCTTGTCGTCGAACAGGCGGACCGAACCGGCAGTCGCCGTGAACGACAGCGTGCGGCCGGGCAGTTCGAGCTTCTGTGTCGTGGTAGAGTCCGGCGGCAGCTTGTGCTGCTCGGCGGTCGATGCTGAGCCGGGCGGGCTCGCGGCGCGATTTCCGGCCGAGCCGGTGCGATGCGAGCCCGGCGCTGCGGCGTCGTGCGCCGCCGGTGGCGCATCCTCGGCGTGCAGGGCCGGGCCGGCGAGCAGTGCCGTCAAGGCGAAAGCCATCAGTCTCGGCCACGCGACGGATGATCTCATCCCTGCCATCAGCTCACTCCCCTAGGCGCTTGGCGCAACACGCCACCTCTGCAAGGGCATGAACCGCGGCTTGGAGGCAAGCTCAAGCAACTCTTCCGTGATCCAAGTCACATCCGCACCAGTGCCTGTTCCCCTCAGGTGTGTTATGGGCTCGAACCTCTCCATCGCCTCCGACGTCCCATCACTGGGACACCCAGGTTTGGGGCAAGAGGCCGCCGCCGATTGCGATCACGGAGTTCATCATGAAGTTGCCGACGCTCATCATCGCAGCCCTCTCCGGGCTCGCCGGACCGGCCGTGATCGGATCGCCGGCAGCCTGGGCCGGTCCGCCGGCGGCGCTGGTCGAGGACGTCCAGGGTGATGTGGCCGGCGCCGAGCTGATGGACTATGTCGCGCCCGGCCAGGTGATCAAGCTCGGCCCGGATGGCGCCGTGGTGATGAGCTACCTCAAATCGTGCCGGCGCGAGACGGTCAACGGCGCCGGCAGTGTCACCGTCGGCCCCGGCGAAAGCACGGTCGACGGCGCGACGCTCAAGAGCGACATCGTCAATTGCGACGCCAGCCATGCACAGGCCACCTCGCGCGAGACCAGCGAGGTCGCGGCCACGATCGTGCGCAGCGTTGGACCGGACAGCGCGCCGGTGGCGCAGGCGATCATCTACAGCGCGTCACCCATCTTCGAGGCCAAAGGGCGCGGCACGCTGACCGTCGAACGCCTCGACCAGCCCGGCGAGCGCCAGCAGGTCGAGCTCTCGGGCCGGCAATACAAGGGACGATTCTACGATTTCGCCGGCACCAGTCACCCGCTCACGCCCGGCGGCACCTATGTCGCGAGCTTCAGCAACTTGCGCATCGTGTTCAAGGTCGACGCACAGGCCAAGGCGGGCCCCGGCCCTGCGGTCGGGCGATTGATCCGGTTCAACTGAGCCGAAAGCTCTCGTCGGTGGCGATCGGACGCCGGACGCGCGACGCGCTTGCCGTCATCGCCATCGCGCTGGCGTGCGCGGGCCTGTTCGTGTCGCCCCTCTTCGAGCGCGGCCGCGGCCTGTCGCTGGATGCGCTGACATGGCTGCGCTTCGAGACCTTCGGCAACCGTCACGATGCAGCAGCGAGTCCGGCGGTGGTGATCGCGGTCGACGAGGAGAGCTATCAGGCGCCCCCCTTCAAGGGCGCGCCGCTGTTGACCTGGACCGGCGAGATCGGGCGCGTGCTGACGGCCGTCCTCGACGGCGGCGCCAAGGTGGTCGGCTTCGACATCGTGTTCCAGACTTCGATCGAGCAGTCGGAGATTCCGCTCGGCGACAGCACTCTCGGCGAGAAGACGCGCGGCTTCGATCGCGACTTCCTGCGTGCGCTCGCGGCCGCGGCCGCCGGCGGCAAGGTGGTGCTGGGCGAGATCTTTGCCGAGCCGCCGATCCTGCCCGCGCCCGGACAGCGCATCGCGGTGCGTCAGCAGCAGAACCTTCGTCCGCTCAACACCTATACCGACAGCGACGATGTCGTCCGCCGCCATCCGCTGACGCTGTCGGTCGACGGCAAGGCCGTTCCGAGCATGGCGCTGGAATTGGCGGGGCGCGCAACCGGCACCGCGCCGGTCATTGCCGCCGATGGCGTCACACTCGGTGCGTACGAGGTGCCCGGCAGCGTGCCGAGCACCATGACCCTGAATTTCGCCGGCGGCGCGCAGGACATTCCAACCTATTCGTTTGCCGACTTGCGCGCCTGCGCGCTCAAGGGCGACAAGGACTATTTTCGCCGCGAGTTCGCCGGCAAGGTCGTCCTGCTCGGCACCGTCGGGATCGAGGATCGGCGGCTCACCTCGAAGCGCTTCGCAACCCGCGCCGAGGGCGCGCGGCGGCCGCGCTGCGTTCTGGACGAGCGCAGGATCTCCGAGACGTTCGCCCGCAGCACCATTGCCGGCGTCTACATCCACGCCACGGCGGTGAACAATCTGGTTCGGCACGACGCGATCACCGAGCTCGGACGCCCAGCGATCTTCGCCATCGCCGCAACCATCGCCCTGCTGGCTGCGCTGCTCGCCCGATTGCTGCGCCCCGCCTCTGCAGCGGCAATCCTGGCAGGGCTCGCGCTGCTCTACACCGCGCTCGCCACCATCCTCTTCGACCATGCCTACGGGCTGCCCTTGACGGAGCCGCTCGCAGCCGGTGTGCTCGCGCTGGCTGCGACCACCGGCTATCGTTTCATGGTCACCGACAAGGACCGCAGGCTGCTGCAGAAGAGCTTTGCCTATTACCTCGCACCGCACGAGATCGACCGCATGCTCGCCTCGCGCCGGCTGCCGCAGCTCGGCGGCGAGACCCGCGAGGTCACCGTGTTCTTCTCCGACATCGAGGGCTTCTCGTGCCTCGCCGAGCAGATGACGCCGGAGCAGCTCATGGCGCTCACCAACGAATATCTCTCGGCCATGACCGACGTCATCGAAAGCCACGACGGCTATGTCGACAAATACATCGGCGACTCCGTGGTCGCCGTGTTCGGCGCTCCGCTCGACGATCCCGACCATGCGCGCAGCGCGGCGCGTGCGGCGCTCGACTGCAAGGCGAAGCTCGCCGAGCTCAACCATTCGTCGACGGCGTTCCAGGGCATCAAGGTGGCACAGCGCATCGGCATCAACAGCGGCGCCGCGCTGGTCGGCAATTTCGGCTCGCAACGCCGCTTCAACTACTCCGTCATGAGCGACGCCGTGAACGTGGCCTCGCGGCTGGAGGGCGCCAACAAATTCTACGGCACCACGATCATCGCCTCCGAGAGCACGGTGGCGCTGGCCGGCACCGAGTTTGCCTGGCGCGAGCTCGACACCATCCGGGTCAAGGGCCGCGAGCAGTCACTGAAGATCTACGAGCTGCATGGCCGCGCAGCCGAGCTCACGCCGGAGGAACAGGCCCTCCTCACCAGCTATGCCACAGGCCTTGCGCATTGGCGCGCCGGCGAGCTGCCGCAAGCGGTCGACTGCTTCGCGCAAAGCGCACTGAGCGATCGGCCAAGCCACTTCTTCGCCGAGCGCGTGAAAGCAAGCTTGGCGACCGGGTCCCTGGCCTGGGACCCCGTGCGCAGCCTGCAGGAAAAATGACGCCACGATGACTTCCGTGCGTGCGCGCACGTCCGGGCCATATCAGCCTCATCCCGGCCCCATTGCCCCAGGATACCGGCCGCGATGGACAAGCACGGGCAAGGTCGGCTAGACGACACGGCGCCTGTCACCGGCCAACTGACCAGCGAGCCCTGCGACGCATGACCACGTCCAAGCGATATGAGCGGATCGCCTTCGTCGCGAGTCCGAGTGCCGAAGCCCAGGCCGCCCTGACGCAGCTCTCCGCGCTGTACGGCAACTCCGATCCGGACCTGGCGGACGTCGTGGTCGCGCTCGGCGGCGATGGCCTGATGCTGCAGACGCTGCACGACCACATGCGCTCGGGCAAGCCGATCTACGGCATGCATCGCGGCACGGTCGGCTTCCTGATGAACGAGTTCAGCACGATCGATCTGCACGGACGGCTCGAAGCGGCCCAGGAATCGGTGATCCATCCGCTGCTGATGCGGGCGACCGATGCCGCGGGCGTCGTTCACATCCACCACGCCATCAACGAGGTCTACCTGTTCCGCCAGACGGCACAGACGGCGCGGCTGCGCATCCTGATCGATGAGCGCGAGCGCATGCCGGAGCTGATCGCCGACGGCGTGCTCGTCGCCACGCCCGCAGGCTCCACCGCCTATAACCTCTCGGTGCAGGGCCCGATCCTGCCGATCAACGCCGCGCTGCTGGCGCTGACGCCGATCAGCGCGTTCCGGCCGCGTCGCTGGCGCGGCGCCCTGCTGCCGAACACGGCCTATGTGATCATCGAGGTGCTCGAAGGCGACAAGCGGCCGGTCGCGGCGGTGGCCGACCATGACGAGGTCCGCAACGTCCAGCGGGTCGAGGTGCTCTCCGACAAGACGATCTCGATGCGGATGCTGTTCGACGCCGGCCACAGCCTGGAAGAGCGGATCCTGAGCGAGCAGTTCGGCTACTGACATCGGGCGGTTTTCCGCGCCTTTTTGCTCCGTGGCCGCCCTGGGCAACGCTTTGTTAACCCGCGGCTCCGTATGGTTAATGTGGGTATACCGCCATCACCGGTGATCCCTTCGGGCCGGCCAAATGTACCGCATCGACTTCAACAAGCTGCGCTTTCTCGTCTGCGACGACAACCCGCACATGCGCCGCATCCTGCGCACGCTGCTGCATTCGTTCGGCGCCCGTGAGGTCAACGAGGCCGAGGACGGCGCGACCGCGCTCGAGATGTACACTCATTTCTCGCCAGATATCGTCATCACCGACTGGGCAATGCCGATCTTTGACGGCCTCGAGCTCGCGCAGATGATCCGGCAGCCGGAAGCCAAGGGCAATCCCTACGCGCCGATCATCATGCTGACGGGACATTCGGAGAAGCGCCGCGTCACCGTCGCGCGCGACGCCGGCGTCACGGAATTCCTCGCCAAGCCGATCTCGGCCAAGGGCCTGTATCAGCGCATCCTCAACGTGGTCGCCAATCCGCGGCCCTTCATCAAGACCAAGACCTATTTCGGCCCGGACCGGCGCCGCAACACCAACACGGCCTATATCGGGCCGGAGCGCCGGATCGGCGGCGAGGCGGAGATCTTCCAGCAGCCGTCACTTCTGGATAAAGCGCGCTCCGCAGTTTAGGGGCGCGGCAGTGAGCCCGCGTTAACGCAATCCGGGGATCGGCGCCCAGAGCGCCAAGGTCCTCGGCTATGAATCGGGGAAGTGAGTCGATTTGCGTTGATCGGCATCATCAGGGGATATCGAGATGGCGAAAGACAAGGCCCCGGCGGTCCAGGTCAAGACCTACGCCTCGCATCACGTCATCACCCAGCCCAATCCGCTGAAGAAGGTGCTGCGCCGCGCCGAGGAGAAGGATCTCGACGATCCGATCGCACGCGCGGAAGCCGCGCTGGCCGGACTGTCCGGCGAGTTCAAATCGTGGATGGACACCGAGGCCGATCGTCTGACCAAGGCCTATGCAGCAGTGCTCAAGACCGGCTTCGACGACGACGCCTGCGAGGAGATGTTTCGCGCCGCCCACGACATCAAGGGCGACGCAGCGACCTTCGGCTATCCCGCCGCTGCCGAGGTTGCCGATAGCCTGTGCCGGATCATCGAGCACGCGCCCGACCTCGAAAAGGTCCCCGCCGAGCTGTTCGAGCATCACGTCAACGCCATCCAGGCGATCGTGCATGATCATACGAAGTATGACAGCGCGACGGTCGCAGGCGAATTGAGCCGCCGGCTGCGCCGCGTGGCGGACGACTATCTGATCCAGGTCAACCGCAACCGGCCTGAGCATCTCGAAGCGATCCTGGCGCCGAGCCTCGTGCCGAGCGATCAGCCATAGGCCGGCAGGCCGCTCACTATCCATGCATTCCATCGCAGGATCGTTGGCCACCATCCATCCTGGCGTCATTTCGGGGCATCGCGCAGCGATGAGCCCGGAATCCATCGCCATAGAATGGAATGTGAGGCGCGCGAGCGGTGACAGCTTGCCTCGGCACGTTGCCCTGTGGTTACGGATTCCGGGCTCGCGCTTCGCGCGCCCCGGAATGACGGGCGGAGAGAGGTCGGCCTTAATCTGCTGAGGAATCCGCGGACGAACAGGCGAGCTGCGCTAGGCCGCGATCAGTCCGAACTCCAGCCCGGCGACGAAATCCTCCGCCATCACCTCGTCGCAGAACTCGCGGGCCTCGTCGCGCGCGGATTCGGTGGCGAAGCGGCGCAGCAGGATCAAGAGCGGCGCGGCCGCGTCGCGGTCGGTGGCGCAATGGGTGAGCACGCGCTCCACCATCTTGCGACGCAGGATCGCTGCTCCGCTCAGGGTGTCGGCAAAGCCGTTCTCGCGGCAGACCTCGAGCGCGATGCTGAACGCGTCGAAGGTGGTGTCGGGAATGCCGGCCTTGCGCAGCAGCCCCTGCAGGCTGGCGCGACCGCGATCGTTGAGCAGCGCCGACACCCGCGCCCGCGGCATGTCGGCGAGCTCCGATAGCGCGATCTCGAACAATTCGACGTTGCCGGAGAGAAGCGCGCGCAGGATCAGGCCCGCGGTGAGTTGCGAGGTTGCGCGCAGATGCTGGACCAGCCCGCGCAGCTCCTCGCCGCGCGAGCGCGCCGCGATGGTGATGGTCGAGCGGTCGCGCGCCTCATTGGTGATGCGCCCTGCCCTGTCGGCGCTGAGCCAGTTCCTGGCGACTACGAACTGCGCCAGTGTCTCGGACAGCTTGTCGACCAGCGCCGCGCGCGTCGCGGCCGGCAGGTCGTCCAGCACCAGCATCGCTTCGCGGATGGCGGCGAGGTGGCCGTGGCGCTCGACGATGCGGTCCCAGGAGAACGGCGCGAGCTCGGCATAGGCATTCTCGATCAGCTCGAGCGCGGCGGCGGCGCTGCCGACCTCGGCGATCGCGGCGCACACCGGCGCGGGCAGGCCGACGCGGCGCGCGATCGCGCATTGCGTGTCGGAGTTGCCGGTCGCGACGATGTCGACGAGGTCGGCATCGATCAAGAGCGGCGAATGTTCGAGGATGATGGCGGCCACGGAAGCCTGGTCCGTGGCGAGCGCCTGGACGATGGCGGCCGGCGCCTCCTCCGAGCGGGCGAACACCTCCGCCATCGCCTGCCGCACCAGCGGCGACGGATCGTCCAGCAGCATGAGGAGCGCGCCCTCCGCGGCGCCGCGATCCTCATCGCAAAGATCCGACAACAGCCACGCCCGCGCGAGCGCCCTGGTGGCCTCTGCCCGCTCACCGGCGGGTGCGGTTCTGACCCAACTGAGAAACTGCCGAACGATCATGGTCTTTCCGGCTTACGCAACTTGCAGACAAAGGCCACGAGGGCCTCAACAGCACCGAAAATAAACCACGACGCTTAACAAAGCGTTCACCATAAGTGGCTGGTTTTGTTGATGTTTTGTTAAGGCGGCAAGTTGTTTACATACTATGGTACCACTCAACGCCGCATTTGGCCGTAATCCGACGGGGGAAATGCGGCCGCCGCCAGCGGCGCGAGCCGCGGCGGGACTTCAAAATAGTTCTTTTTGATCAATGGTTCAGCGACGAGCGCGACCGCCTTCGCCGGCGCATCAGCCCGAGAAGGTGCCGTGCGGATCGCTGAACAGGTCGAGCCTGCGCTGACCATTGCCGCTGGCATCGATACTGCCGCTCTCCGACGGGGTCGCGCTGGCAACCGATGAATGGCCCCACAACTCGCGCACGGTCGGCGAGACCGCCTGGCTCGACTGGCCGTCAACCTGGAATAGCGAACGAAACATCGGATCTGCCGGCCGGTTGACCGCCGACGCATCGGCCGTCGTCCAGGAGCCGGACCGGGATGAACCGCGCGCATCCGGAAACATCGACAGGAAGGTTGCGGTGTCGGTGGTCGGCAGCGCGCCGCCGCCGGCCGCATTGGCCGCGACATTCGTCCCACCATAGAGTGCAAGCGCGCCCCTGGTGGCCGAGGAATTGGCGGCGCCGGCATAGCGCGTGTTCAGGACCGCATAGACCTGGGACACGCTGCGGGCTTGTCCGTCGCGATCGTAGAAGATCGGCCGGTTGGCCGCGGCGGCGCTGGGAAACATCCGCGCAGCCGATGCATTCGGAGTTTCCTGGGTGCTGGTGATCAGCTTCGCGGCGCCGCCAACGCCCATGAAGTGCGCCATGTAGAGCTCGGCGTCGGTCGGCCGGCGGCCGATCTTGCCGGTGAGCTGGAAGCTGTTCGATTGCGTAAGCGCCGCCGCCATTGCGGACGACGCCTGCGGGTCGTCACGCAGCTTCATGATCGCCTGCCGCATGGCGGGATCGCTGACCGTGTAGTCGCCCGACGGTGTCCGGGTGATTGCGTCGGCATATTGGCCATAGCCGAGATCGGCGCCGGCTTCCTTCACCGTGCCGAGCCAGGTCTGGTCGATGAACTGGTAGAGGCCGCGCGCTGATGACGTCGAGGCGCCGGCGGTCGGATTGAAGTCGGACTCCATCTTGGCGGTCGACAGCAGATATTCGAAGCTGGTGCCGACGCTGTCAGCGGCCTGCTTGATCGCGCCGGCGACCTTCGCCCGGACGCCATCGAGGAAACCGGTGGACGATGAGTTGGATGCGTCGACCGACATGGGAAGACCCGCTGTTTGCAGATTCGCTGGCAGACGAACGCGCCGGAAACGTCCGGCAAAATGCGGCGGGCATGGTTAATGGCGAGTTAATTCGCCGGGCCCGGCCGGGCCAATGAACGACCGGACAGACCCGGAGGCAGGTCGCTGGCCTACTTGCGATAGACCTCGGCGGGATCGAACAGCCTGTCGGCATCGACGAAGACGAGCCGCGAGCCGCTGCCGTCATCCGATCGCTCGACCTTGCGATAGAAGCAGGAATGGCGGCCGGTGTGGCACGCCGCGCCGGCCTGCTCGACGCGCAGCCAGACCGCGTCCTGGTCGCAATCGGTGCGCATCTCGACCACGCGCTGGGTCTGGCCCGAGCTCTCACCCTTGCGCCACAACGCATTACGCGAGCGGCTGAAATACCAGGCTTCGCCGCTCGCCACCGTCTTGCGCAGCGCCTCCTCGTTCATGTGGGCGACCATCAGCACGTCGCCGCTCACGGCATCGGTCGTCACACAGGTGACGAGGCCGGCCGCGTCGAACTTGGGCAGGAAGGCCAAGCCCTCCTCGCGCTCAACTGAGGATGAAGACACGAAACTCTCTGCTCAACGGGTTGGCAGGCTTACCGTTGCGGCGACCGCACCATGGACAGGAAGCGCGACTGCTCGGCCGGATTGTCCCTGAACATGCCGGTGAAGCGGCTGGTGAAGGTGATGGCGCCGTGCTTGGCAACGCCCCGCACCGACATGCAGGTGTGCTCGGCCTCGATCATGACGGCGACGCCGCGCGGCTTCAGCACCTCGTCGATCGCAGCCGCGATCTGGGCGGTGAGATGCTCCTGGGTCTGCAGGCGACGGGCGAAGATGTCGGTCAGGCGCGCCAGCTTGGACAGGCCGACCACCCGCTCGACCGGCGTATAGGCGATATGCGCGCGGCCGTAGAAGGGCATCATGTGATGCTCGCATTGCGACGTGAACTCGATGTCGCGAATCAGCACGAAGTCGTCATAGCCGGCGGTCTCGCCGAAGGTGCGGTCAAGCACCTCGGCCGGGCACTGGTGATAGCCCTGGTACAATTCATCATAGGCCTCGACGACCCGGCGCGGCGTGTCGAGCAGCCCCTCGCGGGTCGGATCCTCGCCGATGTAATTCAGGAGCTGTCTCTTATACACATCTAGATGTGTATAAGACACCGACATGCAGGTGTGCTCGGCCTCGATCATGACGGCGACGCCGCGCGGCTTCAGCACCTCGTCGATCGCAGCCGCGATCTGCGCGGTGAGATGCTCCTGGGTCTGCAGGCGGCGGGCGAAGATATCGGTCAGCCGCGCCAGCTTGGACAGGCCCACCACCCGCTCGACGGGCGTATAGGCGATATGCGCCTTGCC
>BFBZ01001070.1_pt1 | contig 19802 bp, 18 predicted proteins | sample 1888401 | NCBI WGS metagenome assembly BFBZ01 (sample SAMD00112614, study PRJDB3348) | symbiont metagenome | host: Chara braunii | reverse complement strand
TCTCCATCCTGGTTGGAAAATTCCTTGGCGTCGAACAGGTGCCGATAACCTATGAGACGCGTGACAAGACGCGGATCTTTCAGATACCGAAGATCATCGACGGAGCGGTAACGCCGATCCCCGGCAAAGACCGCGACAAGGATACCGTCATCAGCAATTCGGAATACTGGATCGCGCCGGAAATCATCGTCGCCCGATCCGACAAGAGTAAGATGCGGGCTTTCGGCCGCAACTGGAACTTTGCCGGCCGCTCGGCCGAAATCTGCAAATTGGACTGGCGGGGCCCGTGACCAAGAAAACGACGGCCAAGAAAATCGCCGACCGCATCCCGAGGCCGAAGAAGAAGGTGACATGGCCGCAGGCGCGGGCGTTTTCGGTCCACCTTCTCACTGCGTCCGGTTCCTTCCTGGCATTCCTGTCGCTTGTGGCGGCCAGCGAACAACGCTGGACGGCCATGTTCTGGTGGCTGGGGTTGGCGCTGTTCGTCGACGGTATCGACGGGCCGATCGCCAGGAAGCTCGAGGTCAAGGAAATCCTGCCGACATGGTCGGGTGAACTCCTCGACAACATCATCGACTACGTGACCTATGTCCTCATTCCAGCTTTCGCGCTCTACCAGCGCGGTTTCATGGGCGAGGGGCTATCGTTCCTGTCGGCGGCGATCATCGTCGTTTCGAGCGCGATCTACTATGCCGACACCGGCATGAAGACGAAGGAGAATTTCTTCAAGGGATTTCCGGTGGTCTGGAACATGGTGGTTTTCACGCTTTTCGTCATCGAGCCGGGCCAATGGGTGTCATTCGGCGTGGTGGTGGCCGCCGGCATCCTGACTTTCCTGCCGATCAACTTCATCCATCCGGTGCGCGTGGTGCGGCTGCGGCGGATAAACCTTTCCATGACGCTGCTGTGGTGTGCGTTCGGCGTGCTCGCGCTCGCGCAGGCCGCTCTTGCAGCCTTCTATGACCAGATCGGCGTGCTGGGCGAGCAAGTCAGCGATTTCACCAAGATCGGCATCACGGTCACCGGGCTCTACCTTGCCTGCATCGGCGGCATCATGCAGTTCTTTCCAAATCTCGGCGCCAAGAAAACCTGATCCGAAGAGAGCCTTTCAATGTCCAAAGCGATCCGTATCCACGCCAATGGCGGCCCAGAAGTTCTCAACTATGAGGATGTCAAAACGGGCCATCCAGGCGTCGGGCAGATCCTGGTCCGGCATACCGCAATCGGCCTCAACTTCATCGACGTCTATTATCGTTCCGGGCTCTATCCACCGCCAGGTGGGTTTCCGCTCGTTCCGGGCAGCGAAGCCGCCGGCATTGTGCTGGAGGTGGGGCAGGGCGTTGATTGGTTGAAGCCGGGTGACCGCATTGCCTATGCCATGACGATTGGCGCCTATGCCGAGCAACGCCTGGTCGACGCCAGCCATGTCGTGAAAGTGCCCGATGGCATCAGCGACGAACAGGCAGCAGCGATGATGCTCAAAGGCATGACGGCGGAATATCTGCTTCGCCGTACATTCAAGGTGAAGGCGGGGGACACGATCCTGTACCACGCAGCTGCCGGCGGGGKCGGGCTGATCCTAGGGCAATGGGCAAAACATCTCGGCGCGACAGTCATCGGCACCGCCAGTTCGACCGACAAGATCGAACTGGCCAAGGCGCACGGTTTCGACCATGTCATCAACTACAAGGAGCAGGATTTCGTCGCCGGCGTCGCCGCTATTACTGGCGGAAAGAAGTGCGACGTCGTCTATGATTCAGTCGGCAACGACACATTTCCAGCCTCGCTCGACTGCCTCAAGCCGCTCGGCATGTTCGTCAGCTTCGGCCAGTCCTCTGGACCGATCCCACCGTTCAGCATGTCATTGCTGGCGCAGAAGGGCTCATTGTTCGCCACAAGACCCACGCTGTTCGTCTACAACGCCAAGCGTGAAGCCCTAGAAGCATCCGCCGCCGCGCTCTTCGACGTTGTGCTCAGCGGTGCGGTCAAGATCAAGATCAACCAGCGCTATGCGCTCAGGGATGCCGGCAAGGCGCATTCCGATCTTGAGGGGCGCCGGACGACGGGAACGACCATTCTCATTCCCTAGGGAGCGTCACGGTTCCTTTGCTGCTCTGTCGAGGCAAGCGTTCGTTGGTTGAAAACCCACGCGAATTGGCGTTTTATCCGGGTCACATTACCCCTTGAGTTTCTTGAAGCTCTTTCAAGGCGCGTGCCGCTTTCCGACAAGAGCAGGCCGCGCATACCATGCTTGCGGGAACACAGAACATATCTGGCAAACCAGATGGGAGGCACTGTGAGTGCAGATCATGATGGCGCGAACCTGCTTGAGGTTCGTGGCCTTACCAAGATATTCGGCACGCTGACGGCGTGCGACCATATCGATCTCAACATCGCAAAAGGTGAAATCCACGCACTGCTCGGCGAGAATGGCGCTGGCAAGTCGACGCTTGTCAAAATGCTGTTCGGTTCGCTGGAGCCCAATTCCGGCGAGATTTTCTGGGACGGCCAGGCGGTCAGGATCACCAGTCCAGGCGTGGCGAAAAAGCTCGGCATCGGCATGGTGTTCCAGCATTTCTCGCTGTTCGAGGCGCTGACCGCGGCCGAGAATATCGCTCTGTCGCTGGATGACGGCTCGCCGATCAGCAGCATCGCGGCGAAGGCGAGGGCGCTTTCCTTCAGTTACGGCCTGCCGCTCGATCCGGAATCGCTGGTCGGGGACCTGTCGGTCGGCGAGCGTCAGCGCATCGAGATCATCCGCTGCCTGCTGCAGACGCCGCAGCTCATCATCTTGGACGAACCGACCTCCGTGCTGACCCCGCAGGAAGCCGACAAGCTGTTCGAGACGCTGGAGCGCCTGCGGGCGGAAGGCAAATCCATCCTCTACATCTCGCACCGGCTGGAAGAGGTGAAGCGCATCTGCGACCGGGCCACGGTGTTGCGCCACGGCAAGGTGGTCGGCCACTGTAATCCGCGCGAAGAAACCGCGTCGTCGCTGGCCCGCATGATGGTCGGCAACGAGGTGCAGGCCGTGGTGCGCGCGCCGGTCGAGGGGATCGAAACCGCGCAGCCGCTGCTCGAAATCCGCGGCCTCAGCCGAAAGCCGGCAACGCCGTTCTCGATCCCGCTCAAAAACATCAACCTGAATGTCCGCGCCGGCGAAGTGATCGGCATTGCAGGCGTCGCCGGCAACGGCCAGGGCGAGTTCTTTGAATCCGTTTCCGGCGAAGTCCTGCAGCAGGATGCCGCTTCGGTGCGCATCCGCGGCAAGGACGCGGGTGCGCTCACCATTACCGGACGCCGGTTGCTGGGTGCCGCCTTCGTGCCTGAAGAGCGTCTCGGCCATGGTGCCGCGCCGCGCATGAAGCTCTCGGAAAACCTGCTGCTGTCGCGCCACGCGACCGACGGCAAGGCTTTTGTCGGCACAGGCGGCGTGGTCAAGAGCGGTGCCATCTATGCCGCCTCTCAACGCATCATTGCAGCGATGGACGTGCGCAAGAGCGCACCGGACCCCGAGGCGGCAGCACTTTCGGGCGGCAATCTGCAGAAATTCATCGTCGGTCGCGAGCTTGATCGCCGGCCAAGCGTCATGGTGGTCAACCAGCCGACCTGGGGTGTCGATGCCGGGGCCGCCGCCCATATCCGCCAGGCGCTCATTGAATTGTCTCGCAGCGGATCGGCGGTGCTGGTCATCAGCCAGGACCTCGATGAGCTGTTCGAGATATCCGACGCGATCGCGGTCATGCACAATGGCGAGTTGTCCAGGCCGATGCCAATCGCCGAGGCGACCTTCGAGAAGGTTGGCCTGCTGATGGGCGGCGCCGAACCCGGCCACGCCGAACATACGATGGAGACGGCATGATGCGCCTCGAACTCGTCAAACGCCCGCAACGCTCCGTCCTGTTCTCGGCGCTGTCGCCTTTCATCGCTTTCGCGCTGACGATCATCGCTGGCGCCATCATGTTCGCGCTGCTCGGCGTCAATCCGCTGACCGCCTTCCATATCTATTTCATCGAGCCGATCAGCCAGGTCTGGCAGTTGCATGAGCTGGCGATCAAGGCGGCGCCGCTCATCCTGATCGCTGTCGGCCTGTCAGTCTGCTACAGGGCCAACATCTGGAACATCGGTGCCGAAGGCCAGTTCATCTTTGGCGCCATCTTCGGCTCGGCCATTCCGGTACTGTTTCCGCAGTTCGAGGGCCCGTTGGTGTTGCCGCTGATGCTTCTGTTGGGCATGGTCGGCGGCGCCGCCTACGCGGCGATCCCGGCCTTTCTGAAAACGCGTTTCGGCACCAACGAGATCCTGACCAGCCTGATGCTGGTCTACGTCGCGCAGCTCTTTCTCGACTGGCTGGTGCGTGGTCCATGGCGCGACCCGCAGGGCCATGGGTTTCCCCAGACGATCCAGTTCAGCGACTCGGCCACATTGCCGCAGCTGATGCCCGACGCCGGCAGGGCGAACTGGGGTTTCGCCTTCGCGCTGGTCGCCGCGGTGCTGGTCTGGATCCTGATGAGCCGCATGTTGAAAGGTTTCGAGGTGCGCGTTCTCGGCTCAAGCCCCCGGGCAGGGCGCTTCGCCGGCTTCGGCCTCAACCGCATGGTCTTTTTCGCCTTCCTGCTGTCAGGTGCGCTGGCCGGCCTTGCCGGCATCTCGGAAGTCTCCGGTGCCATCGGCCAATTGCAACCCGTTATCTCTCCCGGTTATGGCTTCACCGCCATCATCGTGGCGTTCCTCGGCCGGCTCAATCCACTCGGCATCATTGCGGCCGGCCTGGTGCTGGCGCTGACCTATCTTGGCGGCGAAGCGGTGCAAAGCGCGCTCGGCATCTCCGACAAGGTGGCGCGCGTGTTCCAGGGCATGCTGCTGTTCTTCGTGCTGGGCTGCGACACGCTCATCCACTACCGCATTCGCCTGATCGGTATGGCGCTGACAAAGTCGCAGGGCGCGGCGAAACTCGAAGTCGCGCCAAAGTTGAAGGAAGCCCGCTGATGGATATCGCCGTAAACATACTTTTGACAATCGCCACGGCGGCGACGCCGCTGCTGATCGCGGCAATCGGTGAACTGGTGGTCGAGCGCTCCGGCGTGCTCAACCTCGGTGTCGAGGGCATGATGATCATGGGCGCGGTCGGCGGCTTCGGCGCCGGCTACCTGACCGGATCGCCCTGGCTCGGCCTGCTGGCCGCAATCGCCATGGGCGCACTGTTCTCGCTGCTGTTTGCCGTCATGACGCTGTCGCTGGCGACCAACCAGGTGGCGACCGGCCTGTCGCTCACGCTGCTCGGTCTTGGCCTCTCCGGCATGATGGGGACGAGTTTCGTCGGCCAGCCGGGCGAGAGACTTCCCAATCTCTACATTCCCGGCCTGACCGAGATTCCGGTGGTCGGCAGGCTGCTATTCGGCCAGGATCCGATCTTCTACATCTCCATCGCGCTCACCGCCGCCGTCATGTGGTTCCTGTTCAGGACGCGTACCGGACTAACACTGCGCTCGATCGGCGACAGCCACACGTCCGCTCATGCACTCGGCATCCACGTCATCCGCTATCGCTATCTCGCAGTGATCTTCGGCGGCGCCTGTGCCGGTCTCGCGGGTGGCCACCTGTCGCTGGTCTACACGCCGCAATGGGTGGAGAACATGACGGCCGGGCGCGGCTGGATCGCGCTGGCACTCGTCGTCTTCGCCTCGTGGCGACCGTGGCGGGTGCTGGCCGGCGCCTACATCTTCGGCGCGGTGTGGATCGGCCAGCTTCATGCACAGGCTTTTGGCATTCCGGTGCCCTCGCAACTGCTTTCTTCACTGCCCTATCTGGCAACCGTCGTCGTTCTTGTTCTAATCTCGCGCAACAAGCGTCTTACGATGATGAACACGCCAGCGTCCTTGGGGCAGCCATTCGTTCCGGATCGTTGACAATAAAAACAAACGGGAAGCTCCAAGGCTCAACACAGAGAGGTAACACGATGAAAAAACTGCTTATTGCGCTGATGACCACGACGGCCGCACTCTCGCTGGCGGCGACCGCCGAGGCCGCGGACAAGTTGAAAGCCTGCTGGGTCTATACTGGACCGATCGGCGATTTCGGCTACTCGTACCAGCACGATCAGGGCCGCCTGGAAGTCGAGAAGGCGCTCGGCGACAAGGTGGAAACAGCCTATCTGGAGAACGTTTCCGAAGGCCCCGATGCCGATCGTGCCTTCGAGCGCCTGGCGCGCGAAGGCTGCAAGATCATCTTCGGCACGTCGTTCGGCTTCATGGACGCCGAAGTGAAGGTCGCCAAGAAGTTCCCCAAGATAATGTTCGAGCACGCGACCGGCTACAAGACGGGTGACAATCTCGGCATCTACAATGCGCGTTTCTATGAAGGCCGCTACGTACTCGGCCAGATCGCAGCCAAGGAATCGAAGGCCGGTGTCGCCGGCTACATCGTCTCCTTCCCGATCCCGGAAGTGGTGATGGGCATCAACTCCTTCATGCTCGGCGCGCAGTCGATCAATCCGAACTTCAAGGCCAAGATCGTCTGGGTGAACTCGTGGTTCGATCCGGGCAAGGAAGCCGACGCCGCCAAGGCACTTTTCGACCAGGGCGCCGACATCATCGTCCAGCACACGGATTCGACCGCCGCACTGCAGGTGGCCGAGGAGCGCAAGCTGCACGGCTTTGGCCAGTCTTCCGACATGATCAAGTTCGCACCGAAGGCGCAGTTGACTTCGCTCACGGACGAATGGGGCCCCTACTACATCAGCCGGGTCCAGGCGGCCATTGACGGCACCTGGAAGCCGGACAATGTCTGGCTTGGCATCAAGGACGGCGCGGTCAAGCTGGCGCCCTACACCAACATGCCCGACGACGTGAAGGCGATGGCCGAAGCAACGGAGAAGAAGATCGCCGGCGGCTGGAACCCCTTCACCGGACCGATCGCCAAGCAGGACGGCACGCCATGGCTGAAAGACGGCGAAGTCGCTGATGACGGCACGCTGCTCGGCATGAATTTCTACGTCAAGGGCGTCGACGACAAGCTGCCGCAGTAAGCAGCGCAGAAGCACCAAATGAAAAGGGCGCCGCGAGGCGCCCTTTTCATTTGCCCGAGAAAACCAAGAAGGCTCAGACCGCCGAACCGTAGAGATCATAAGCGTCCGCGCGGTCGATCTTGACGGTGACGATGTCGCCGGCGCGCAACGGGCGGCGTGATTGGATATGGACCGAACCGTCGATCTCGGGTGCGTCGTATTTCGTGCGGCCTTTTGCCGATGTACCATGCGCCTCGTCGATGAGAACGGGCAGGCGCTTGCCGACTTTCTTGGCCAGCTGCGTCGCCGAGATTTTCTGCTGGCGTTGCATGAAGCGATGCCAGCGCGCCTCCTTGATTTCCTGCGGCACCTGTTCGAGGCCGAGATCGTTGGAGCGGGCGCCCCTGACCGGCTCGTATTTGAAGCAGCCGGCGCGGTCGATCTTGGCTTCATCCAGCCAATCGAGCAGCATCTCGAAATCCTCATCCGTTTCGCCAGGGAAGCCGACGATGAAGGTCGAGCGGATGGCGAGATCAGGACACACTTCACGCCAGCCACGAATGCGCTCGAGCGTCTTTTCGCCGTGTGCCGGGCGGCGCATGTTCTTCAGCACCTGTGGCGAGGCATGCTGGAACGGGATGTCCAGATAGGGAAGGATCTTTCCATCGGCCATCAGCGGGATGACATCGGCGACATGAGGGTAGGGATAGACATAGTGCATGCGCACCCAGATGCCCAGCTTGCCCAATTCCTCCGAAAGATCGAGGAATTTCGCCCGCACTTCGCGGTCGCCGAACATGCTGGTCTGATACTTGATGTCGATGCCATAGGCGCTGGTGTCCTGTGAGATGACCAGGAGTTCCTTGACGCCGGCCTTGGCCAGTTTCTCGGCTTCGCGCAAGACATCGGCAGCAGGGCGCGAAACGAGGTCGCCGCGCAGCGCGGGAATGATGCAGAAGGTGCAACGGTTGTTGCAGCCTTCCGAAATCTTAAGATAGGCATAGTGGCGCGGCGTGAGCTTGACGCCCTGCGGCGGCAGGAGATCGATATAGGGATCGTGGCTCGGCGGAGCCGCCTCATGCACGGCGGCCATCACGCTTTCATAGGCCTGAGGGCCAGTGATGGCGAGAACGTTGGGGTGTCTTTCGCGGATGACGTCGGGTTCGGCGCCGAGGCAGCCGGTGACGATGACCCTGCCATTCTCCGAAAGCGCTGAGCCGATAGCGTTGAGCGACTCGTCGCGGGCCGAATCGAGGAAGCCGCAAGTGTTGACCACGACGAGATCGGCACCGTCATGCTTGCGTGCGATCTCATAGCCTTCGGCACGCAGACGCGTGATGATGCGCTCCGAATCCACGAGGGCTTTCGGGCATCCAAGACTGACAAAACTCACGCGAGGAGCGGACATATGGGTTTTCCGGGCTTTTCAGGATTGCCGGCGCAGTACCACACTTATTGCGGCATTGGTATGGTCACGCCTTCGATGCGGCAAAACGCACGGCGATTGCCTTGCAAAACCGACCTTTCCTGACTGCGGAAATGGCAGGCCGGCGGCCTCAGCTGACCGCGTTGTTCACGTGCGGCCACACTTCCATCGCGCCTCGATAGACCATATCCACGGCGACGTAGAGGATGATCAGCAGGCCGACATAGGCGATCCAGCGATGGCGGTGCAGCAACTTGGCGATAAAACTGGCCGCAAGCCCCATCAGGGCAATCGAAAGCACCAGGCCTATGATCAGCACCGTGAAATGGTCGCGCGCGGCGCCCGCCACGGCCAGCACATTGTCGAGCGACATTGACACATCCGCCACGACGATCTGCAACGCAGCCTGCCCCAATGTCTTGCGCGGCCCCTTTCCGCCGGCAGCGCCAGAATTCGACAGCGCCTCGGTCGCCTCCAGCTCATCGGCATGGGATGTGCGCAGTTCGCGGTACATCTTCCAGCATACCCACAGAAGCAGGATGCCACCGGCCAGCAGCAGGCCGACGATGGCAAGCAACTTGACGGTGACTGCCGCAAAACAGATGCGTAGCACCGTCGCCGCCAGGACGCCGATCAGGATCGCTTTCTTGCGCTGCTCGGCCGGCAGCCCTGCCGCAGCGAGGCCGATGACGATGGCGTTGTCGCCGGCAAGCACGAGATCGATGGCGATGACCTGGAGCAGGGCCGATATGCCTGCGGCGGTGAAAAWTTCCATCGACTGGAAGCCCCTTGCTGTTCGCCGATTACCCGCGTCCGATAGGCGCAGGCCCTACCGTGTACGATTGATGTGCGTCAAGAGATTGCATCAATGCTGCAACCTTATCCCGGTTGCAAAATAGGAATGAAACAATTGCATTGCCAACACGATCGCAGATCATCGTGTCGAGAACAATCTAACTGCAGGATCCTAGTTGTAGAGATTGTATTTTGACCAGTCGGTTTCTGGAATCTCGTCGCCGATTCGGTAACGAAGGTTCAGAATCTCCATATGGTCCGGAGCCGTCAGGCACTTGAATTTCAGACGGTACCACTGCCCCCTGCTGCGAAATGCGGCACCCGGGCTGCGGATTGCATCGGTGCCCATTTCGGGTGCCGCGAAAGCGTAGGCAACGACCCGATCCGCCTTGAACTTGTGATCATCATGCGTGATCCGGTCGAGGACTTCGGCATCGCACCGCTGCTCAAGCCTGGTCTGCGGATCAAGTTTCATCAAGCCGGCGCGCAAAGCGCTGTCCATGGCGTGTGCCGGCAAAGCCAGCGTTGTGGATGCCAGGGCAGCGATGAAAAGCTTTTTCATGGGCGAGACAAGCAGCATATTTTGTCGGAAAAATCAACCAAGGGCTGTTTTGAACAATTTCGCCTTCGGCAAGAAAACGAGCAATCGATCCGTGCCGATCAATCGTAAAGCCCGTTTCATTTCAATGGATTGAAGAACTGCCTAATCAACCAAACCCGAATATACACAATTTGTTGGGGGCTCGATCACAGAACCGTTCCACGCATCGACACCCTAAGGGTGCAGTGCCTCGCCGACGGCGACGCACATGCATCGCCGTCGACTTGCAGGGCGGCGGGTGAATCCCCAAGCGCTCTGCAAGGGTACGATTTGCGTTGAGGAAAGCCATTTCAAACGCCGGCTCGGTGGCGAAAACCTGCGGTCGACGCAATCCGCCCATCAAGCCGGCAGGCTTTGAACGAATTGCCACGCCGTTCGCCCCGAACGCGATCCGCGCTGCATTGCCCATTCCAGAGCCATGTGTTTGAGCAGTTCCAGCCCGTGAGGCAGCCGGAAATATTCGGCATAGGCCAGCACCATGTCGAGATAGGCGTCCTGGTCCACAAGGTGAAAGCCGAGCCAAAGGCCGAAGCGGTCCGACAGGAGACCATTTCCTCCACGACCTCGCCGGGATTGATCGCGGTGGCCTGCTCGTTGTCGATCATATCCCGGGCCAGCAGATGCCGCCGATTCGCACCAGGGCCGCGATGAACATCAGTGGGTCGCCGGGATGAACGCCGTTGCGCGCCAGCGCGGCGGGCTCGCCGCCGCTGACGAGGTAGGCAAGGCCGAGTAACGACAGGATGCCGCCACCGACCATCCCGCCTCGCCAGGGGGGCAGGGGATTCCGCTTCTCAAGGAGTGGAACAAAAGACACCCTTAAATCGTTTTAAAGACACAAGGGATGTCAACCACCCTTCTCAGGAGAAGATCATGAACATGATCAGTTCGGGCTTGCTGGCGGCCACAATGTCAGCTTTGTTTGCGGCTTCCGCCGCTTTGCCTGCGAGCGCTGCATCTTTCTACGTACCTCGAGCCCAATCGGCTTCGTCTGATGTCCAGACTGTGGAAGCCCGCAATGGAGTCCCCCAATGGATACCTCGCCAAGGGAATCGTAACTTTAACGGCAACCGGAACTTTGGCCGCAATAGTGGCGCGACCTGGAATGGCCATCGCGGCTATCATGAATATCATCGAGGCTACCGTCGTCATGGCGACTACTGGTTCCCGCTGGCGGCCTTCGCCACTGGCGCTCTGATCACGGGCGCAATCATCAACAACGAGGACAACAGTGTCTACGACGAAGGCGATGCCCACGTTCAATGGTGCTACGACCACTACAGGTCCTATCGCGCGTCGGATGACACGTTCCAGCCCAACTACGGTCCCCGTCAGCAGTGCGATTCGCCCTACTGAAGTTTTGACTGCTCCCGCATTGCGACGACAACACCCCGCCTAGCGCGGGGTGTTGTGGTTAGCGCAGGGGTTATGATTACCTGAAAATCTTGACCTAACTATTTGATTCTATTAGCGGCATGGCGGAGGAAGTGGGATTCGAACCCACGGTGAGCTTGCACCCACGCCGGTTTTCAAGACCGGTGCCTTAAACCGCTCGGCCATTCCTCCTGGTGATCTTTCAATCACGAGTGCCCGCCCTGCCGCCTGCGGGCAATCCCGCACGTCGATATCAGTCGCGCGTCACTGCTCTAGTGTGCTCGACAAAGGCCTGTCAACCAGCACCATCCGTGCAAATCCTGCGATTTGCGGCGCAGTGATGTGATGGCCAACTCGTCGCGTGCGTTTTTTTCGGGAGAATCCATGAAGAAAGTCTACGAAAAGCCAGTTCTGACAAAATGTGAGAAATTGTCTTTGGTGACGGCGCAGTCGAACCAGTCGGCGCCGCCACGTTGATGGAGTCATGGCACTGGCGTGACTTCAGACTGACCAAGGAATGCCGGATATTGTTCACCTCTCCTCGCTGGCGGCTGGCACGTCCGCGTTGCGGTAACAAAACGACGAGACAGGAGCATATCGTCGTTGGCAGATGGTTGGTTAGACAGCTTGCAGCGAGTAGGCGGCTGGCGCTGTTTACGCCAACAGTCGCAAAACCATTACTTTTCAATTGGGTGGATAGTGCGGCGACGCGTCACAATCTTGCCCGGTTTCGGACACAATCGATTAATACGCTGATAAACAATTCCTGCGCACAAAGGATAGGGGTTCAGGCGTCGACGGCATTTGAGTGAGTGCATCGGCCCTGATGATGTTCAAGCAGCGATGTCTCTGTCGAGACTGTAGGGGACAATCGGAATATGCAGAATACGGCGCGCCCGCGTCTTCGCCGTGCTTCCGCTGTCGCGTTGTTCGTCGTGTCGGCCGCCATGTTGTCGGCCTGCGGGACACCGCAGCCGAAGGCTATGATCGACAAGAGGCCGCGCTCGAAGGAATATTTTTCCGAATCCGAATATGGGGTGAAGGCCAGCCCGCGCGTCGCCAGGATGGCAGGACTGCGCGGCGGCGGACGCGACCAGCTTGGCAAGCCCTATCAGGTTCGCGGCAAATGGTACTATCCCAAGGAAGAGAAGAACTACAAGAAAGTCGGCCTGGCATCCTGGTATGGCGATGCCTTTCACGGCCGGCTCACCGCCAATGGCGAAGTCTATGACATGACGCATCTGACGGCGGCGCATCCGACCATGCCGCTGCCGAGCTACGCACGCGTCACCAATCTGAAGACGGGCAGTTCGGTCATCGTCCGTGTCAACGATCGCGGTCCCTACCATGAAGGCCGCATCATCGACGTATCCGAGCGCGCCGCCCAGATGCTCGACTATGCCAATATCGGCACCGCCGAGGTGAAGGTGGAATATGTCGGCCGCGCGCCGCTCGACGGCAATGATGACCAGTATCTGATGGCGTCCTACCATCCTGGAAACAGGATTCCGGATCCCTCGGACGGGTTGCCCACCGGTGTAATGGTAGCCATGAACGGACCGTCGCCGAGCGTGCCGGTTGGCGCTGCCGCCGTGCCATTTCCTGGTCAGCTGACGAATTCGGCGCCCTCGCAACCAGCCATGTCGGCGCAGGCGCCGACCTTCGGCGATCTCGCACTGCCCGATTTCGGTCCGGTCGTGCCGGAACGCCCGGAATTCGGCTTGCCGGCGCAATCGCCCTTTGCCATGGCGTCGCTGTCTTACGCGGATGAACGCGTGCATCGCGCCTCGGATGTCTTTGCCTCGTTGGGTGAGGCCGGCATGTCGCCCGCCGACGTCCTGCAATCATGGAAGCGACAGGCTCCGTCAGCCGGTGCAGTCACCGACTACGTCGCCGCCGGATCGTTCGAGAATGCCGCCGAGGCAAAACGCGTGGCGGCCAAGCTCGCCGAGTTCGGCAAGACCGAAATCCAGCGTTCCGAACTCGACGGCGAGGATTGGTATTCCGTCAATCTCTATCCGGACGGCCACCGCAGCCTGGACGAAATGCTGCAAGCGGCATGGTCGCATGGTGCGCCTGACGCGCTCGTTGTGCGCAACTGATCCGGACAAACCGAAAGTCTCGCGGTATTTGCGTCCCGCGGTTGATCCGCCGGGAAAAAGCCTGATAGCTTTGCCCTGCTAAATACCGGCAAACGGGTCGAACTTCATGAAATCTCGCTTTTCGGCGCCTTTGGTCGGGTTTTTAGGGCTTGGTCTTCTGCTGCTTGCGCTTGCACCAGCCAGCGCGCAGCTTTTCGAAACCAAGGCCGCACAGGCTTTCATGATCGACGCCGACACCGGAACGGTGCTGTTTGCCAAGGACGCCGACAAGCCCTTTCCACCGGCATCGATGGCCAAGCTGATGACGATGGAAGTGGTTTTCAACGCCATCAAGTCCAAGCGCATGACACTCGACGACACCTTCGTGGTCAGCGAGAACGCATGGCGCAAAGGCGGCGCACCTTCGGGTACATCGACGATGTTTGCGAAACTCAAGTCCTCGATCCGGGTCGAGGATCTTGTCCGAGGGGTTACCGTCCAGGCAGCCAATGACGGCTGCATGATCCTCGCCGAAGGCATGGCCGGCTCGGAAGAGAATTTCGCGGCGCAGATGACAGAACGCGCGCGCCAGATCGGTCTGCGGAAATCGACCTTCGTCAACTCGACCGGCCTGCCGGCGGATGGCCAGCAGACGACGGTCCGCGAACTTGCGCAACTGGCCCTGCACATCCAGCGGGAGTATCCAGATCTCTATGCCTATTTCGGTGAGAAGGATTTTACCTGGAACAAGATCTCCCAACGGAACCGCAATCCGCTTCTGGCCATGGATATCGGCGCTGACGGCCTGGCGGTCGGTACGAGCGAAGCCGCCGGTTTCGGCATCGTCGCTTCCGTCAACCACAATGGTTCGCGGGTCATCGCGGCGATGAGTGGACTGGCAAGCGATCGTGAGCGCGCCGAGGAAGCACGGAAACTGCTCGACTGGGGCGCGCGCTCCTTCGAAAAGACCGAGATTTTCGCCAAGGGCGAAGTCGTCGGCGTGGCCCAGGTTTTCGGTGGCGTGAAATCCGGGGTGACGTTGAAGGCGAAGGGGCCTGTCAACATATTCCTGCCTATAACCAACCGCGACAAGCTGACGGCCAAGATCGTTTATGACGGCCCGGTGACCGCGCCGATTGAGGAAGGGCAGGCGGTGGGCGCGCTGCGTGTCTGGATCGGTGACACACTGAGCCAGGAAACGCCGTTGTTTGCAGCCGAGTCGGTCGGCATGGGCACGCTGCCGCAACGCGCGCTCGATGCCGTCAAGGAACTGGCCGTCGGTTGGCTGCGATAGCGCCAACGGCGTGGACCTTTTTGCAGGCCCGCACTATTAGGTCGCAACCATCAAGAGACGTTGCGCATGCGAAACCGATTCCGATTTTCGGGCTCATGCGTTACGTTCACCGCAAGCGTGGATAAAGGCTTTCGTTTGTCGAGCGGATTTTTCATCACCTTCGAAGGCGGCGAAGGAGCAGGCAAGTCGACGCAGATCGAGCGGTTGGCCAGGAAGATGCGTGCCAAGAAGTACGATGTCGTCGTTACGCGTGAACCGGGAGGGTCGCCCGGCGCCGAGGCCGTCAGGCATGTGCTGCTTTCTGGTGCTGCCGAGCCGTTCGGCCCCAAGATGGAGGCGCTGCTTTTTGCGGCCGCACGCTCCGACCATGTCGAGCAGGTCATTCGCCCGGCGGTCGAGCGCGGCTCGATCGTCCTTTGCGATCGTTTCATGGACTCTTCGCGCGTCTACCAGGGCGTCACCGGCAACATCGACCCTGCGTTCATGGACGCGCTCGAAAAGGTTGCCGTCAACGGCATGGTGCCGGACATGACGCTGATCTTCGACATCGACCCGACCGAGGGGCTGCGGCGCGCAACGGTGCGGCGTGGCACGGAAGCAGCCGCCGACCGCTTCGAGAAGGAAACCCTGGCCATCCATCAGCGCCGCCGCGATGCCTTCCTTGCGATCGCCGCGGCCGAACCGGAGCGCTGCATTGTGATCGATGCGTCCGCCGATCCCGACGCCGTCGAGAATGTCGTCACCGCCGCCGTGTTCGCGGCGCTTGAGACACGGACGCCGTCCAACCACAAGCAGGCCACGCCCGCATGATTTTCGAACGCCTCGCACCGGAACAGCACGACACGCTGGACGGCGTCCCAGAACCGTCGGAAACGGCTCGCCTTGTAGGACACCTGCAGACCGCGAACATGCTCGCCGCCGCCTATCGCTCCGGAAAGCTGCCGCATGCGCTGATCTTCGCCGGCCCGGTGGGCATCGGCAAGGCGACACTCGCCTTTCATCTGGCGCATCATCTGCTGAAGCATCCCGCCTTCGAACACGCGCCGCCATCCTTCGCGGCTCCGGACCCGTCATCCCCGCTGTTTCGCCAGATTGCCACCGGGGCGCATCCGTCGGTGCTGCATCTGACCCGGCCGGCGAATGACAAGACCAAGAGCTTCAAGACCGTCGTCACCGTCGATGAAATCCGGAGGGTCAACCGTTTCCTGTCGATGACCTCGCATGACGGCAGCTACCGGGTGGTGATCGTCGACCCGGCCGATGACATGAATACCAATGCCGCCAATGCCTTGCTGAAGAATCTCGAGGAGCCGCCGCCACGAACCCTGTTCATCCTCATTGTGCACGCGCCGGGCAGCCTGCTTCCCACCATCCGATCGCGCTGCCAGATGGTGCGCCTGGCGCCGCTTGATGCCGACGATCTCATGACCGTACTGGAGACCGTCGAGCCGCCACCACCGCACGATCCGGCCGCGCGCGCGGCATTGGCCGAGCGGGCAGGGGGCAGCGCGCGCACGGCGATCCTGTTGACGCAGTATGGCGGCCTGGAAATCGCCAGCACGCTGGATGCCCTGGTGGCCGGCAGGAAAAGCGATGTCGCCGGCGCCTATCGCCTGGCGGAGGCGGTGGCGGGGCGCGACCAGGCGATCCAGTTCGATATCTTCAACCGGCGGGCGCTCGACCTGTTGTCGGACGCTGCAAGCCAGGCCGCCCTGGTCGGAGATCTTGCGCGGGCGAAAACGCTGTCCGATACTTGGCACGAGGCGCTGGACGCTGTATCTGAGACTGAAACCTACAATCTCGACAAGAAGCAGCACGCCCTGATCATGATCGACCGCCTGAATTCTGCAATGCGAATGTGACGGTTTCCCCGTGCATGCCGTTGCCCCAAAACCGGGGCCACTTTCGGGCGGCATGCATTGGCCTCGGGATGGCAATCGCCGTCCCGATGCGATATCCACCGCCACAACTGGCATTCAGACATTCATGACGGTTCATCCATGTCACGCGACACATTCTACATCACGACAGCGATTTCCTATCCGAACGGCAAGCCGCATATCGGCCATGCCTATGAACTGATCGCCACCGACGCGCTCGCCCGCTTCCAGCGCCACGACGGCAAGGACGTGTTCTTTCTCACCGGCACCGACGAGCATGGCATCAAGATGCTGCAGACCGCGAAGCGGGAAGGCATCTCGCCGCGTGAATTGGCCGACCGCAATTCAGCCGACTTCCAGCGCATGGCGGCGGTCCTGAACGCCTCCAACGACGACTTCATCCGCACGACGGAAGCGCGGCACTATGCGTCATCCCAGGCGATCTGGAAGGCGATGGCCGCCAATGGCGATATCTACAAGGGCGGCTATGCCGGCTGGTACTCGGTGCGCGACGAAGCCTATTACGGCGAGGAGGAGACCGAGGTTCGCGCGGACGATGTCCGCTACGGTCCCCAGGGCACGCCGGTCGAATGGGTCGAGGAAGAGAGCTATTTCTTCCGCCTGTCGGCCTATCAGGACAAGCTCATTGCTCTCTATGAAGGCCAGCCGGATTTCATCGGTCCGGCCGAACGCCGCAACGAGGTGATGAGCTTCGTCAAGTCCGGCCTGAAGGACCTTTCGATCTCGCGCACCACCTTTGACTGGGGCGTGCCGGTTCCGGGCGACGACAAGCATGTGATGTATGTCTGGGTCGATGCCTTGACAAACTACATCACCGCTGTTGGCTATCCCGATGAAAATGCTGACAAATGGCGTTTCTGGCCAGCGGACGCGCATATCATCGGCAAGGACATCGTGCGCTTTCACGCCGTCTACTGGCCGGCCTTCCTGATGTCAGCTGGCATCCCGCTGCCGAAGCGTGTCTTCGGCCACGGCTTCCTGTTCAACCGCGGCGAGAAGATGTCAAAGTCGGTCGGCAACGTCATCGACCCGTTCACCATGGTCGAGCATTACGGAGTCGACCAAGTCCGCTACTTCTTCCTGCGCGAGGTGCCGTTCGGCCAGGACGGCAGCTACAGCCATGAAGCGATCGTCAACCGTACGAACGCCGACCTTGCCAACGGCCTCGGCAATCTGGCGCAGCGTTCGCTGTCGATGATCGCCAAGAACTGCGGCGGCGTGGTGCCGAAGCGCGGCGACCTGACGGAGTCCGACAAGGCGATCCTGGATCAGGCGGTAGCCGCTCTTGCCACGGCGCGCAAGGCAATGGCGGAGCAGGGCATCCATCTGGCCCTGGTGGCGATCTTCAACGTCGTTGCGGAAGCCGATCGCTACTTCGCTTCGCAGGAGCCATGGGCACTGAAGAAAACCGATCCGGCACGCATGGAGACGGTGCTGTGGACGACCGCCGAAGTCGTCCGCCGCGTGGCGCTGCTGTGCCAGCCCTTCATTCCGGGATCGGCCAGGAAGCTGCTAGACCTGCTGGCGGTGCCTGCCGACAACCGCGATTTCGTGCATGTGCATGCGGACCTTGCACTGGTTCCCGGCGCTGCCTTGCCGGTGCCGGAAGGCGTCTTTCCACGCTACGTCGAACAGCCGGACGCGAACGCCTGATGCTTGTCGACAGCCACTGCCATCTGGATTTTCCAGATTTTGCCGAGGAGCGGGTGGCCATTGTCGCCCGCGCCAAAGCTGCCGGTGTCGGCCGTATGGTGACGATCTCGACTCGCGTTAAGCGTTTTCAGCAAATCATTGAAATCGCGGAAAGTTTCGAAGAGGTCTATTGTTCGGTCGGCACCCATCCGCACAACGCGGCCGAAGAGCTGGACGTGACGAAGGACGATCTCGTGCGTCTGTCCGCCCATCCTAAGGTGGTCGCGATCGGCGAAGCCGGGCTCGACTATTTCTACGACAAAGCGCCACGCGGTGAGCAAGCGCAGGGCTTCCGTACCCACATCGCCGCCGCGCGAGAGACCGGGCTGCCGCTGGTCATTCATTCCCGCGACGCCGACGACGACATGGCTGATATCCTCACGGAGGAAACAGGGAAGGGTGCCTTCCCGTTCATCCTGCACTGTTTTTCGTCGGGACGCAGGTTGGCCGAAGTGGGTGTCGGGCTCGGCGGCTACATTTCTTTCTCCGGCATTCTCACTTTCAAGAATTCAGCCGAGTTGCGCGCCATTGCCGCCGATGTGCCGCATGACCGCCTGCTGGTGGAAACCGATGCGCCATATCTGGCGCCGATCCCGTTTCGCGGCAAGCGCAACGAGCCGGCCTATGTCGCCCACACGGCCAAGGTGCTGGCGGAAACCATCGGGATCAGCGAGACGGAGATCGCAGCCGCCACGACGGACAATTTCTTCCGCCTGTTCCGGAAGATGCCGGACGTGCGGAGCGCCTGAAGCATGACCGACCGGCTGCGCCTCACCATTCTCGGCTGCGGCTCTTCGCCAGGTACGCCACGCATCACCGGCGACTGGGGCAATTGCGATCCGGCGAACCCGAGGAACCGGCGGATGCGCACCGCGGCTCTCGTCGAGCGGATAGCGGCGAATGGCGCCAGGACCACGGTCGTCATCGACACCGGACCTGACTTTCGTGAACAGATGCTGCTGGCGTCCGTCAGGCGCATCGACGGTGTCGTCTACACCCATCCCCATGCCGACCATATCCACGGCATCGACGACCTGCGTGGCTTCGTGCTCGACCAGCGCGAGCGGATCAACGTCCATGCCGACCAAACCACCATGACCAGGTTGCGAGAAGCGTTCGGATATTGCTTCGAGACACCGCAAGGCAGTTCCTATCCGCCCATCGTCAAGCCGCATCTCATCGACCATGGCAGGTCGGTGACCGTTGCAGGAGAGGGGGGTGCCCTCACCCTCGAACCACTGCCGCAGATCCATGGTGATATCATATCGCTGGGTTTTCGCATTGGCAGGCTGGCGTACTGCCCGGACATCAGCGACTTCCCGCAGGCTACGGCCGAGCGCCTGAAGGGCCTCGACGTGCTGGTCATAGACGCGCTGCAATACAAGACGCATCCAAGCCATCTGTCGCTCGACCAGGCACTTGGCTGGATCGAACGGCTTGCGCCCGGACATGCCGTTCTGACGCATATGCACGTGCCGCTCGACTATGCCGCCGTCATGGCCGAGACACCGGCCAACGTCGAACCGGCATTTGATGGCATGATCATAGAAATTCCTTTTGACTCAATATGATGTGGATGATTCTTCATGGCCGGCAGCATTGATCGTGTGACCCAGGCTGCGGCGGATGCTG
>BFBZ01001068.1_pt1 | contig 19810 bp, 21 predicted proteins | sample 1888401 | NCBI WGS metagenome assembly BFBZ01 (sample SAMD00112614, study PRJDB3348) | symbiont metagenome | host: Chara braunii | reverse complement strand
ACAGCGGGCGGCCCGCGGAAGCGCTGGACACCAGCCGGTGCCGTCGGCCCCTTGGCAGCCTCAAAGGCGCAAAGGCTCGACGGAGGAAGCAGCCCCGAACTCAGTGCAAGGTCCCGACAAGCTTGCGGCCTGAGTGGTAGGCTTCCATGGCAGCTCGACCGATCCAACTCGCTTCGCGTTTAAATCTGATGGCCGTTTGGTCGGCCTCGAAGGATGCTCGCCTCCGTGGACGAAGTTCCGGCGTAGATGGCGTCCGACCGGACGCCTTCGGCCGTAGGCTCGAAGACAATCTCGCTCGTCTGCGCGAACGACTCCTTTCTGGAAGCTTCAAATATCAAGATCTTCGACCAGTCTTCCTGCCCAGAGAGGGGAAGTCTGACCGGGTGATCTGCGTGCCCACGGTGGAAGACCGCCTCGTTCAACGGGTTGCCCTTACCTACCTTACCTCCGGCGACAAACTATCCGTTCGAAATCAGGTAAGCTTTGGCTTTCACAGTGGGAAGAACTCTGGTGTGCGCGAAGCGGTACGAACCGCGCGTAGGCTCCGCGAGCAACATCGCTACGTCGTCAAATCAGACATTCAGTCCTTCTTCGACGCCATTCATCGTCCTGCACTAAAAGCAGACTTGCTGAAAAAGCTTCGTCAACGCAGCGTAGTTCCATTCCTTCTGGCTGCGATCGATACAGAAATACGTCCCAGCGATCAGTCTGACGTCGACCGCCTCTCGAGCACGACGATCAAGCATGGCTTTGGACTACGACAGGGGATGCCCCTTTCTCCGCTCCTTTCGAATTTTGTCCTCCGAGATTTCGACAACGGGATAGTCGCCGCAGGATTTCGAATGGTGCGATACGCAGACGACTTCGCCATCTTCTGCGATTCAGCGGACGAGTGTCAGCGAGCACTCGCCCTCGTTGTAGATTTGTTGGCGCGAAAGAACCACGAAGTGCCGGCGCCAGGTGCTGGCTCGAAAACTCAAATTTATTCTCCAGTGGACTCAGTTGAGTTCCTGGGATTCGAGATCAAGCCTGAGAAGAAATCCTACAAGATTGTAGTGCCTGAGAGTGCTCGCGTCCGGGTTCGGGAACTCGCAGCGCCATTCGGCTCGTTTGCAACTTGCCAAACTCAGTACAAGACGCTGGGGCGCGCGCTTCAGGCTCTGGACTTGAAGCTCTCATCTTTTGGCAGCTCATTTCAGGTAGCTAAGAATCACGACGATCTCATGAACCATATTTCACAGTGTCGAAGTGCTACTACCCGTCAACTGATTGCCGACCTGTTTGAACAAGAAGCGCTTAGACACGTTACGCAAGACAAGAAAACCTTTTTGGGTATGGCTTGAGGATAGCGCCATATGCCGCGCTTCGCAGAAACCTTGCAGCAAATGGTGTTCTACTTGTTCGGGCGGAATCCGAGAAAGGAAGGATTGACTGGGCCACTCGGCAGCGGAGTGTTCATCGGTATTAAGCGTGAGAACGGTCTGTATCCTATGCTGGGTACTACTGCTGTTCACAGATATGCAGCGACGGCTCACCAGGTCTTGCTGAGTGGGGGGCACATCATTCGGGTCAACACTCGCGAGGGTGGAAGTCGACTTATCGAGACCGAGCCAGTGGAGTGGGTCTTCGACGAGTTGGCTGAGCGCTACGCGGCGGGTTCTGGATCGCCGGCATGATCTACCAGAGACGGGCCCTTCAGCGCCGCCTCGACGACCTTCGCGATGTTCTGGACGGCGAGGCGGTCGACAAGCTGGCGGAGCGCCTCAACCGGGCTGGCAAGGATCGGGTCGCCGCGATGTGGGAGTTGGTTGCGCTTCACGGCCTGTCGAAATGCGGCTCCCTCCAGAATGAGGTGGCTCTAGCGTCCCAACGGCGGCCTGACATTCTGTTCGAACAGGGCGGGCTGCGGCTGACAGCCGACGTGACGGCGGTTTCGGACGAAGGTCTGGATAAGGACAACCCCTATCATGAACTGAGTCAACTGATTGAAGTCGCCAAGAACAAACTCCAGCTGCCGATCGGTGGTCTCGATCTCCGCATCCAATCTAAGCACTTGAGCACCAAGCGCGGAACCCGCACGGTACTCTTACTGCCACCTCGGGAGAAATTGCAGGAATTCGTTCGTCAGACGATCGTGCCGCAGCTCCGCGAGCAGATGTCTGAGGGGAAGTTCCCGCTGCACATCGGGATCGACGATGACGACGTCGGTCTCGATATCACCATCGATCCAACGAAGTCGCCCTACAATTCAGGCGGCTTTGCCGCCTATGACGTGCCTAAGATCAAAGATCGGAACCCGCTCTATAGCGCGCTCAAGGCCAAGGCCGAGCAGCTCCGTGGCGCAGACGGTTTCACAGGTGTCATCGTCGGCGACGGAGATTGCATCGCGCTTTCGGACCGATCGACGAACTGGGACGAAGTTTCGACTAAGCAGATCGTCGATGAGTTCTTCCGGCAATTCTCATCCGTCGATTTCGTCCTACTCCTGAGCGTCCGTGAAAGTCGGCATGGCGGTGCGCCGTACCCGCCGGCGGTGAGGAAGAACGATGCGAGCCTGTTTGTTCGCGAGGGGTGTGACGCCCGCTCCGAGTTAAATTCTCTGTTCCATGCAATGATCGGGCACTTTCCTAAGCCTGCGATGATGCCCGTCAACGGCGCGCTTCGGGCTCGCGAAGACGATTACGACCTTGGGCATCACGGAGGCTATTCAATGTCGGGATCAAACGTCGTGCGTCTCGGCTTGCGCGAGTTTACGGAGATTTTCGCGGGTTTGCGGACACTTCAGGACAATGGCGCCAAATATGTCGAAGCGGCGCGGAAATTGCCCCAGGAATCGAGCCACTTACAGGCCATCGTATTGCGCAATCTCATGGCTGGCCGCCTGCCAAAGTCGATCGAGATCATCAAGACCGGCGAGGAAGACAACGACGACTGGGTCGAAATCTGCTTCGGCGAGATTGACCCGGCCATCGCCCCTCTTCGGTAACGCTCTGCTCGGCCTATCGGACGTGGAACTTAGTGGGCCTGCAAACCCAGTGCATTAACCTGGGGCTGAATGATCGAGAGGAAGTAGAGAGGACAATCCGCCGCAATTCCGTGCTCCGGCTGTGACTTGCGTGGCTGCGTCTTTCCAGCCAGCAAGCATCCCATGATTCGTCTCGATAACATCAGCAAGCAGAACGGCCATCAGATCCTGTTCATCGACGCGTCGATGGGCCTCCAGAAGGGGGAGAAGGCGGGGCTGGTCGGGCCCAATGGCGCCGGCAAGACGACGCTTTTCCGCATGATCGCCGGCCAAGAGCAGCCCGACGACGGCCAGGTGACGATCGATCCCGGCATGACGATCGGCTATTTCAGCCAGGACGTCGGCGAGATGTCGGGCAAGAGCGCGGTCGCGGCGGTGATGGATGGCGTCGGGCCGGTGAGCGAGCTGGCCGTCGAGATCGCCCGGCTCGAGGCGGCGATGGCCGATCCGGCGCAGGCCGATGACATGGACGCCCTGGTCGAGCGCTACGGCGAGGTGCAGGGGCGCTTCGAGGAGCTGGACGGCTATGCGCTGGAGGCCCGGGCGCGCGAGGTGCTGGCGGGGCTGAGCTTCAGCCAGGAACGCATGGACGGCGACGTCGGCCTGCTCTCCGGCGGCTGGAAGATGCGCGTGGCGCTCGCCCGCATCCTGCTGATGCGGCCCGACGGCATGCTGCTCGACGAGCCGAGCAACCATCTCGATCTCGAAAGCCTGATCTGGCTGGAGGATTTCCTCAAGAGGTACGAAGGCGCGTTGCTGATGACCTCGCACGACCGCGAGTTCATGAACCGCATCGTCGGCAAGGTCGTGGAGATCGACGGCGGGTCGCTCACGACCTATTCGGGCAACTTCGATTTCTACGAGCAGCAGCGCGAGATCGGCGAGCGGCAGCGCCAGGCGCAATACGAGCGCCAGCAGGCGATGCTCGCCAAGGAGATGAAGTTCATCGAGCGCTTCAAGGCGCGGGCGTCTCACGCCGCCCAGGTGCAGAGCCGGGTGAAGAAGCTCGACAAGATCGAGAAGGTGGAACCGCCGCGGCGCCGCCAGTCGATCCAGTTCGAGTTCCGCGCGCCGCCGCGCTCGGGCGACGACGTCGTGAGCTTCAAGAACGTTCACAAGGGCTATGGCAGCCAGCCGATCTACGAGGGGCTCGATTTTCGGCTGCGTCGCCTGGAACGCTGGTGCGTGCTGGGCGCCAACGGCGCGGGCAAATCCACGCTGCTGAAGTTGGTGGCGGGCACGACCGAGCCCGATCAGGGCTCGGTGAACGTCGGCAGCAGCGTCAAGATGGGCTATTTCGCCCAGCACTCCATGGACCTGCTGGACGGCGACGATACGGTTTTCGAATCGCTCGACGGGTCGTTCCCGCAGGCGGGCACGGGCGCGCTGAAGTCGCTGGCCGGCTGCTTCGGCTTCTCCGGCGACGATGTCGAGAAGCCCTGCCGCGTGCTGTCGGGCGGCGAGAAGGCGCGCCTGGTCATGGCCAAGATGCTGTTCGATCCGCCGAACTTCCTGGTTCTCGACGAGCCGACCAACCATCTGGACATGGCCACCAAGGAGATGCTGGTCGCGGCGTTGGCGGAATTCGAGGGCACCATGCTGTTCGTCTCGCATGATCGCCACTTCCTGGCCGCGCTCTCGAACCGGGTCCTGGAGCTGACGCCCGAGGGCGTTCACCAGTACGGCGGCGGCTACACCGAATATGTCGCCCGGACGGGCCAGGAGGCGCCGGGTCTTCACCCGGGCGGGTAAAATAAACTTCGGACCCGTGTCGGCTTCCGACCGGCTCGTTCGTCGTCCCGAGGAGAGGCCCCGTAGGGGTTGCCTCAAGCAAGGAGACGGGCGATGCGGGTCATGGTGTTCGTGAAAGCCATAGAGGGGGCCGAGAAGGCGACGCCGCCGACGGCCGAGGCGTTTGCGGCGATGGACCGGTTCACCGAGGAACTGGTCAAGGCCGGCGTCTTCGTGGCCGGCGCCGGCCTCAAGAACACGGCCGACGCCAAGCGTATCGCCATCGATGGCGCCGGTCGCACGGTGATCGACGGGCCGTTTGCCGAGGCCCGCGATCTGGTCGCGGGATTCTCGATCTGGCAGGTCAAGGACATGGACGAGGCCCTGGCCTGGGCGGCGCGCTGCCCCAATCCCATGCCGAGGCCAAGCGAAATCGAGATCCGGCCGTACTTCGAGGTGGCGGACCTGGCCGCGTTCGTGACGCCCGAGGAACTCGCGACACCCCGGACGGGAGAGCGGGGGAAGCTCGGCGTCGCCTGACCTTATTCGCCTGCAGAGCGGCCCGTTGCCGGTCGAGAAGGGGCCGGCAGCTCGGCGGTATTGAGGTTGCTGCCCGGGATGTCCGGGAACAGCCACTGATACCCCGGCAATCGCTCGAACCGGGCGAGCCACTCCTCAATGGCGGGATAGGCCGAGAGATCGATCCGGCCCATCGGCGACATGCGCGTGTAGGGATAGAGGGCGACGTCGGCGATGCTGGGATGGGCTGTCGTGCAAACCCACTGCCCGGGCCGGGAGGCGAGCTGGCGGTCGAGGATGTCCAGCGCCTCGTGCGCTTCGGCCGTCCAGTGGGCGACGTCGGCCTCGGTGGCCGATTTCAGCGTCTTGAGGCCAAAGTGCAGCCGCAGCTTCACGATCGGGTGCATGTGGCGGCTCTGCTCGAAAGACAGCCAGGTCAGCACGCGTGCCTGGTCGTCCACCTCGCTCGGCCACCACGGCGTGCCCTGGGCCAGGCGAAACAGGATGGCCATCGATTCGGACAGGTAATCGCCGGGGGCGACTTCCAGCACGGGGACGAGGCCGAGCGGCGCGATGCGGCGGAAGGGATCGCCGCGCAGATCGCCGCGATCGATGGAGAGGGTCTGCCGCGTGAGCGGCATGCCCAGGAAGCCGGCCATCAGCCGGACCTTCCAGGCATTGCCTGAGCGTTGGGTGTCGTAGAGCTTCATGGGAAGGGCTGGCCGTTGCATCTCACCGTTCCAGGTCGGCGGCCGTCACGTCGGGCACGTCGCCCTTGATGTTCATCCGTCCTTCGTAGACGGGCCGGCCGCCGGTCGTCGGGCCCTGGTACTGCACGAAGAACAGCGTGCCGCCGGTCTCGGTGGTCATGGCCTCTTCATAGTGCGGGTCGGGGAGGTAAACGACGGTGCCGGGGCCATAGAGCTTGCCGCCCATGTTGAACTCGCCGTCGATCACGTACCAGACCTGCGCGAACTCGTGCTTATGCAAGCGGAAGCCGGCGCCGGGTTCGTAGCGGAGGAAGCCTGCATTGGGCTCGGTCGGCCGTTCGGGACTGGTGTGGAACAAGAACTTGGTCTTGTTCTTGAACCGGCCCATCTCCCAGTCCTTGGAGTCCGGCGTCCGGTACTCGGGCCGGTGGTGCTGGCTGAGATCGAGGGGGATGTCGTTGCTCATGGCTTTCTCCTGGGAAAAGACGGGATCAATCGCGGATCAATCGTGTGGGTTGGACGAAGACGCCGACCCATGCTGCGCCACGATGGCTTCGTGGATCCTGCCGCCGGCCCGGTATTCGTCGAGGATGCTGAAATGGTCGTGGCCGGGCAGCAATTGGAATCGGCCGTCGGCGGAGCCCGCAGCCCTCAGCATGTCGGTATAGTCGCGCGACAGGGCGATCCATGCCGGGGGCTCGGCGGCACCCGCAAAGACGTTGGCTTGTGTCGGGCGCATCCATGCCCGTTGGGCGAGATCGAAGGCATCGACCTGCGGTCGCGCGAAGCCCAGCTCCGCATTCACGGTCGTCCCGATCGCCACAGCCGGCGTGTAGACGCCGCTGACCAAGGTGGCGCCGAGAATCTCATGGCCCTCTAGGACGGGGGAGAGCCCGGCTTGCAGAAGATGGGCGCAGAGATAGGCGCCGGCCGAATGTCCGGACAGCGAGATCCGAAAGGGCGAACAGGCCTGGCGGCTTGCGTTCGTCACCACCCACGCGAAGGCGGCGCGCGCGGACTCGAGGACGCTTTCGAAGGTCGAGGGTCCGCACAGCGTATAGTTGGGCACCACGACAGCGATGCCACGGTCGACCAGCGCCTTGGCCAGAAAGCCGAAGTTGCTCTTGTCGCCGGCGCGCCAGTAGCCGCCGTGGAAGTAGAGGTGGAGGTCGCCCGACGGGTTGCGTTCCGGCCGGTACACGTCCAGCCGATGCCGCGCGTGCGGGCCATAGGCCACGTCCGCCTCGGCCAGGGCAGACTTGGCGGCTTCGTTCAACGCCGCGCGGGCGAGCTGGTACTTGCCGAAGTCAGGAACCGCGGCGCGCGGATTGAAGGACACTTCATGGGTCATGGACTGCATGTTCAACGCTCCGCGCCGGCCTTCCAGGCCTGGTAGGCGATGGCCGCGCGCGCACCGATGGTTCGGAAGGGCTCGGGCGGCAGAGGACCCGGCTCGGGCCTGGCCAGGGCGCCGGCGAGTTCGCGCGAGGCCAGGCCCAGGCTCAGCTCGGCGAGCATGCGGCCATAGACCGAACCCTTGACGATCCCCGAGCCGTTGCAGCCGGCAAAGCAGTAGATGCCCGGCGCGACCGCGCCGAAGCTGGCTTCGCCATTGGAGGTGAGGGCGGTGGTGCCGCCCCACACGAATTCGAACTCGTGCCTGGGCATCTCCGGAAAGCGGCGGCGATAGCTTGCCAGCAGGAGCTGCTCCACGCGTGCTGCCGGCAGCTCCTTTTCGTAGGAATAGGCGCTGCGGAACAACAGGCGCTTGCCGGCCACCAGCCGCACGGTCGTGCCCAGCCGGTTGGCCGGCAGGATGCCCCATTCGAGATCCGACGTGCCGTGCTGGCCGGCCAGGCGGCGCTGCGATGGCGACAGTTCCGGCGTGAGGGCGGCATAGGTGTAGATGGTGACGAGGCGGTCGCGCAGATAGCCCAGGCGCTTGACGAAGGCATTGTTGGAGAGGATCAGCCGATCGGCGGAGAACCGCCCCGCTGACGTGGCGACAACCGGCTTGTCTTGCGCCTGGACGTCGAACACAGGCGTGTTCTCGCAGAGATGCACGTTCGGCGGCAGACTGTCGGCCAGGCCGCGCACCAGGGCCGCCGGCTGGATGAAGACATTGCGTCCGGTGCGAAAGCCGTAGCGGTAGTGATCCGAGCCGGTGATCTGCCGGATCCGGGAGCGGTCGCATTCCTCGTAGCCGATTTGCCACTTGGCGTAGGAGCGCAAGGTCGCCTTCAGGCGGCGCTCGCCATCGGCCGTTGCCGCGGCGTGCAGCTTGGGGCTCGGGTTCCAGTCGCACGCGATGCGATGGCGGCGGACCAGCGCTTCGAGCTCGTTCAGGCCGCGCTCGTACAGGTCGAGCTGCAGGCGCTCCGCCGGCGACAGCGGTGCATCGCTGAGGCCTGCGTTGAACGGTACGCTGACGGCAAACCCCGCATTGCGTCCCGACGATCCTTCGCCGATCTCGTCGGCATCGAGGAGCAGGATCGAGTGGTCCGGGCGCAGCTCGGCGAGCCTGCGGGCCGCCGCGAGGCCGACATAGCCGGCGCCCACCACGATCGTATCGTGGTGCCGCTGCGAGGGAGGATCGATCTTCGCCGGGCGGGCTGGAAGCAGGGCGTTCCAGCCGCATCGTGCGAGGTACTGAGGTGCAGTCACGGGGCGGCTTTCAGTCGAGCGTGATCTCGCCGCGGCGGACGACATCGCCCCACTTGGCGTATTCGGCGTCGAGGAAGCGGCCACAGGCTTCGGGGGAGCCCTTGTAGAAGGGCTCGACTCCTGTGGTGCGCATGCGTTGAGCGAACTCAGCTGTCTCCAGCAGCCGCTTCACCTCGTCGTTCAGGCGCTCGACGATGGCGGCGGGTGTTCCTGCGGGGAAAGCGAACGCGGTCCAGCTCGCGGCCTCGAAGCCGGGAAAGCTCTCGCTGACTGCGGGCGCGTCGGGAAGTTCGGAGTAGCGCGTGCTGCCGGTGGTCGCCAGCACGCGCAGCTTGCCGTCGCGGACGAGCGGCAGCAACGGCGCGGGGCTCTCCATGGTGAAGTCGATCCGCTCGCCCAGCAGGTCGTTCAGCGCTGGCGCCGTGCCCTTGTACGGGATGTGGGTGTAGGAGGTGCCGGTCGCGGTCTCGAACATCTTCACGGCGAGATGGCTGGTCACCCCATTGCCGCCCGAGCCGTAGGTAATCTGATTCGCGGCCCGGCCAGCCGACACCAGGTCCTGGAGCGTCTTGAAACGCGACGCCGCGTTGACCGTGATCAGGAGCGGGGCCTGCGCGATCGTGCTGGCGATCGCAAAGTCTTTGCGTGGGTCGTAGCTCAGGTTCTTGTAGAGGTGCGGCGCGATGGCGAGCGGACCGTTTGAGGTCAGGGCCATCGCGTATCCATCTTTCGGAGCGGTGGCGATGGAAGCCGCGGCCAGGGTCGCCCCCGCACCAGGCCGGTTTTCCACGACGAAGGTCTGGCCCAGCAGGCGGTTCAGCTGCTCGCCGAACATCCGGGCCGAGGTGTCGCTCGACTGGCCGGGCGGAAAGCCGACGACGATCTTCACCAGGCGGTTCGGCCACTTCTCCTGCGCCTGGGCAGCCGATCGCCCACCAAGCACGCCAAGGGTCAGGGCCGCTCCCGCGGCTCTCGAGAAAGTCCTGCGCTGCATGTGTCTTCGCCTGTTTTGGATCCAAAAATACTATTATTGAATCCAATATTGCTCCAGAATGTACGTATGGCAAGGATTCTTGGTCCGGCTGGGTCGTTCTCCTACACTCAGATCCGGTTTTTGGCGGTGGCATGCGGTTCATGGACATCTCGGCAGCAGACGAAACGCTGGTGGCGCAACTGGTCGAGCGCATTCAGCGCAAGATCCTCACGGGCGAGTACCGGCCCGGCCAGCGCCTGAAGCAGGTCGCCCTGGCCGAGGAATTCCAGGTCAGTCGCACGCCGATCCGCCATGCGCTGTCGCTGCTCGAGGCCAGGGGCCTGCTGGATGGCGCGCAGGGCAACAGCCCTGTCGTCAGGGGACTGACGGCCAAGGACGCGCGCGACATGTATCGCGTCCGCGCTGAGGTCGAGGGCCTGGCGGCAGAACTCGCCGCGGAATGGATCACGGATGCAGAGCTTGTCGAGTTGCGACGGCTCCATGAACGCTTCGTCCAGGCCGTCTCCTCGCTGCAGGGGCTGCGGGGGGAGATGGCGCACGATATTTCAGCGCAGGACCAGGAGGCCATCCAGCAAGAATGGGTGGCGAGCAACGGCGCCTTCCATGCCGTGATCTATCGCGCCTCCGGCAACGAGCACCTGCAACGGGTGATCGCCGATCTGCGTCTGGGCGCGTCCGGCGGCCTGATGGCGATGTCCGCGTTCGGCATGTACCGCCATCGTATGGAGAAGAACATCCTCCATCACGAGGCGATCCTGCGGGCCTTCGAGGCGCGCGATCCGGCACGCGCGCGGGAAGCCATGGCCACGCACGTGCTGGAGTCCGGCGAGTTCGTCGCCGCCTGGATCGAGAAGCAGGCGGCGAGGAGCGCCTAGAGGCGCCTCCATAGGCAGCCGCGTGTCTAGATCACCGTTCGATCACGCTGTGCATCGATCCTCTCCACAAAATGTGGGCGGGTCACAGGGTTGCACGTCTTAATGTTGTCACACTCCGTTTCACGTCGTTCGCGCTTATCTTGAAGTGTGATCGTGGCCACCGAAGAGGGGCGGTGGGCTCGATCGTGCCGCGTCTGTTCATTTGGGAACGCGACCATGCTGCGCGAAGATCAGAGGCAAGAAGACAAGACAAAGACGCCCTCTGCGGCTCAGGACTTCCGTGAGGGCTTGGCTGAAGGAACATCGACGCCGTCGACCGCGCCGGGAAGCGACGCGGAGCGACAGGAGGGCGACGGCGCCAAGCCGTTTCACGTTCTGGAGGAACAGCTCACCGCGCGATTGGGGCCATTGCCGCCGCGCGTGAAGCGCAAGGTCCCCGAACGCCCGACTGAGGGGCCGACCGAGCCTGCGGCGGCTGACGAAGCGAAGCCGCCCGAGGAAACGAAGCCGCTGGATGGCGCGGCACCTCCGGTCCTGGCTGGCGGCCGGGCGCTGCTGTTCACGCCGACCACGGTCACACTGGCACCGCCTCGATCGCCACTGCTGCCCTTGGCCTATGCCGCGGCCAGCGCGGCAGGACTGCTGATCGCCCTGGCGGGGTGGCGGCTCTTCGAGGTCGACAGTCCGGTGGCGTCGCGCCCCGCTGTGGCTTCGGCCGCCTCCGACGACTTGCTGCGCAGCATGCAGGCCCTGCAACAGGAACGGGCCAAGGTCGATGTCCTGACGCGTGAGTTGGCCGTAGCCCGCCGGGACCTCGGTGCGCAGGCGACGACCGCGCCCGACACGGCCGATCCGGTCGACAAGGCCGCGCTAGAGAAAAAGGTCACCGATCTTCAGGAGAACCTGAGAAAGGCCGAAGCCCTGTCGGACATTCTCGAAACGCTCCTGTCCGAAGAGCGCCGGCACAACATCGCTCTCGCCAATCAAGCGACCGTCAATCAAGCGACCATCAATCAAGCGACCGTCAATCAAGCAGCTATGACTCAGGCGGCTGCGGAGACGAGCGCGGCGTCCAATCCTGCAGACGGTGCAGGCCAGGCTGCTGCCTCTGCTCCAGCGATGCGTGACGCGGTGGCGCGGGATGCTCCCGCCGTCGCTGCGGCTCCGGCCGTTGCTGCCGCGCCGGCCGTTGCAACGGTACCGGCGGCGGTGGAAGTACGGCCAGAGCCGGTCGTTGCGCCTGCGGCCGCTCCTGTCGTTGCACCCATTGTCGCGCCCGTCGTCGCCCCCGCTATCGCCCCTGTTGTCGCTTCGGCAAAAACCGAGCCTGCCGCCAAGGCCGTGCCGGCAGCACCGCCTGCCAGTGCGCTTTCGGCGCGCATGACCCAGCGGCTGCTGGACAAGGCGCGCCAGTTGATCGCCCAGGGCGAGATTGGCACCGCTCGTGCCGTTCTCGAACAGGTGATCGAGCCGAGCGGCGCGACGGCGCTCTTTGCGCTGGCCGAGACCTACGACCCGGCCGTCCTGGCGAAATGGGGAACCGTCGGCACCTTGGGCGACGTGGCGCGCGCGCGCGAACTCTATGCCCGCGCTCTGGTGGCCGGTGCCCCGGAGGCGAAGGCACGATTGTTGGCGCTGCCATGAAAGCAGCCAAGGAGCTCCCATGACGACGATTCGCGCATCGCGCCGGACCTGCCTTCTCGGGCTGTCGTCGGCGGCCCTGATGCTCGCCGGCGGTGCCCGCGCGCAGGACGCCGTGCCCGGCCGCCGCCCGCCGAGCTACGAGAGCCAGCAGGAAAGGTTCAACGCCTGGACTGTCGGCATTGCCGGCGGCCTGATCGAAGGCGCGCCGCTGCGGCTGGCGGCGGAGATGGCGCGGGTGGTGGATGACGGCCCCAACCTGCAGGTCCTGCCGATCGTCACGCGCGGCTCGACGGACAACCTGAATTCGCTGCTGTATCTGCGCGGCGTGGATCTCGCGATCATCAATTCGGATGTGCTCGACGAGTATCGCGTGCAGATGCCGGATATCCGCCAGCACATCGCCTACGTGCTCAGCCTCTTTCCCTCCGAGCTGCATGTCTTCGTCCGGCCTGGGATCAACTCGCTCCAGGATCTCCGCGGCAAGAAGGTGAACTTCAATACGCAAGGCACGGCGGCGGCCTATTCGGGGCCGCTGATCTTCAGCCGCCTGGGCCTTGACGTCGAAAAGGCGTTCATTCCCCATCAGACGGCCCTGCAGCAATTGCGAAAAGGCGAGATGGAGGCCGTGGTGTTCGTCACCTCCAAGCCTGTAGACGCCTTCCTCAGGGGCAACTGGGAGGGCGGCTACAAGTTCCTGCCCGTGCCGTACGACGACAAGCTCGAGGATTACTACCTGCCGGCCGTGCTCGAGGCGGCGGAGTATCCGGCACTCATCCCGGCGGGGGAACGGGTGGCCACTGTCTCTGTGCCGGCGGTGCTGGTCGCCTACAATTGGCCGGCCGGCTCGAACCGCTATCAACGCGTGACGCGCTTCACCAACAGCCTGTTCGATCGCATCGACCGGCTCCAGGCGCCCGGCTTCGACGCCAAGTGGAAGGCGATCAATCTCGGCGCCACGGTGCCCGGGCTGATCCGATTTCCGGCGGCCCAGGAATGGCTGGCGCGCAACGAGCGTAAATCCATCAAGCCGTCATGAAGATCGCCGCGCTCTGCCTCAACGTCGCCCTGGGCCTCGCCAGCGGCGAAACGTTGGCGCAGGACGCGACGATGGAGCGGCTGCGCGCCTGCACGGCGCTGGCCCAGCCGGCCCGGGCGGATTGCCTCGATCGTGTGGCACGCGAGGCGACAGAAGCATCACCGCCGCCCAGCCCGTCGGCCGAGACGCCGGGTCGGTCGGGCGCAGAGGAGGGGCCGGATCCGGCGCAGGCCGGCGCGCGCTGGCTGTTCAGCGAGACGACGTCGCCGCTCGACTATTCGCCGGTCGCCCTTGCCAGCGCCTCGGCGCCCGTTCAGCCCGCCGGCGGTTCACTGCAGCTCTCCATCGGGTGTCGTGGGGCCAAGTCGGAAATGGTTCTGCGGGGTCCCTCTCCGGCGATGAACCAGGAGGGCGTGAAGGTCTCGTTCGTGGTGCCGGATCGGCCGCCGATCGCCGTTCCCATCACGTCCTCCGGCAGCTCCCTTGCCGCCAGGACGGATGTCGGCCGGCTGCTGGCCGGGCTGCCGGCACGCGGCACGCTCGTCCTCCAGGTCACGACACGTGACGGCGCAACGCAGGAAGCGCGGTTCGACCTCAACGCCCTGAAGGGCGTCGTCGTTCGCCTGGCGCGCCCCTGCCGCTGGCCGTCCGGCGACGCGACCTCGCGCGACTGAAAGCACTAATCAGGGAAGGAGCACGTCATGAGGGGACTGGAGAAGATGCTGGCGGCCGGCGGTCTTTGCGCGGCCATGGTCGTTCTGACACCACTGCCGGGATCGGCGCAGACGGCAACCGCGACGGCGCCGCCAGCGACGGCGCTCGTGACGCCACCGGCCGAGGCGAAGCCCCATCGCGTCGTGCTGCAGGTCAACACCAACGACCCCGCGACCATGAACCTCGCTTTGAACAACGCCACGAATGTCGAGACCTACTACCGCCAGAAAGGCGAGAAGGTGGAGATCGAAGTGGTCACCTTCGGGGCGGGGCTGCACATGCTGCGGGACGACACGTCGCCCGTGAAGGACCGCATCAAGGCCATTGCCGAGAAATCGCCGTCGATCAGTTTCAAGGCCTGCGGCAACACGCAGGAGAACATGAACAAGGCCGAAGGAAAGCCGGTTCCCCTGCTGGCCCAGGCCACGGTGGTGAAATCCGGCGTGGTGCGGCTGATCGAGCTGCAGGAGCAGGGCTGGACCTATGTTCGGCCCTGAGAGGGGCGGCCCTGAGAGCGGCGACCCTGAGAGCGGCGACCCTGAGGGGGCGACCCTGAGGGGGCGACCCTAAGAGTGGCGCCCCTGAGAACGCGCGCTCGACGGTCCTGCCGGGTCGGGATTGACCTTCAGCGCTGAAAGGGTTCGGCGCAGGTTGCGCGAAAACGTTGCGCCATTGGCGCGCTCGAACTCCAGCTGCGCCCGCTGCCAGAGCGGTCTTGCCGCCGCGAGCGTCGCCGCCCCCTGCGGCGTCAATTGCACGACGCGGCTTCGTCCGTCCGTGGGCGACGGCACGACCTCGATCAGTCCCGCATGGGCGAGCGGCCGCATGTTCTTGCCGGTCGTGGTTCGATCGAGGTCGAGGCGCGCGGCAAGATCGTTGATCGACGCGCCGCCGAGCTGGTGGAGCACGGCCAGGATGGAGTACTGCGTCGCCCGCACGCCGGCCGGCGCCAGCATCGCGTCATAGAAGTTCGATATCCCGCGGGCGGCTTTCCGCAGGCTCATGCAATGGCAGTCCTCGAGGGCCATCGCTAGCGCGGCCGCTCGGCGACGACCTGCAGGACCGCGGCCCGCCCTTCGGCAATATTGCGGCCGAGATTTCCCGCCATCACGGCGAAGTCCGGTCCCATGGCGAGATGAAGCCCGAGCGGCGAGGGCGCAGCAGCTGTCGCAGCCGCGGCGGCAGCGGCTCCAGCGGCGGCGGCCCTACGCCGCTCGTCGAACCAGGCCCGCGCCGCTTCCGTGCGATCGGTCCAGTCGAGAATGCGGAAGCCGGCGCCTTCCAGCGAGGCCCGCATGGCGTCCGGCGCCATGAGAAAGCTGGTGGCCGGCTCGCGCGACCAGGGGACGGGAAAGTGCAGGGGCTCGCCGTTGCCGGTCACCACGTCATAGATGGCAAAGCGGCCGCCCTTCTTCAGCACGCGCGCGGCTTCGCGGTAGAGCGTGTCGCGGTCGGCGATGTTCATGGCGACGTGCTGCGTCCAGGCCACGTCGAAGCTTTCGGCCTCGTACGGCAGGTCGAGCGCGTTCGCGCAGTCGTAGGAGACGCGATCGGCCATGCCGGATCGCCGGGCAAGATGGCGCGCTGCCGCGACGAAGGCCGGACTCAAGTCGATTCCCTGCACCCGGCAGCCGTACTTCGACGCGAGATAACGGGAGGGGCCGCCGAGGCCGGAGCCGATATCGAGCACCTTGGAGGCGGCATCGAGGCCGACCGCCGTCGCCAGCTCCTCGGTCGCGGCGAGCCCCCTTGTATGAAACTGATCGAGGGGCGCCAGCGCTTCAGGGGGCAACGCGCCGTCGCGCAAGCCGGCCGCGGCCAGGGCAGCGTCCAATCTCTCAAGAAAATCTTTCTCGCCGTAGTGCGAGATGACTTTGACCGAATCGACCAAGACGAACCTCCCGCGCCGAACAATGAAAGCGTAATATAAGAGTATATACTCTTATCTATCGAGGAGACAACGATGCGCCTTCTGGTCGTAGGGGCAGGAGCAACGGGCGGCTACTTCGGGGCACGGTTGGCGCAAGCCGGGCGTGACGTCACATTCCTGGTGCGGGCGGGGCGGGCAGAGCAGCTGAGGCGATCCGGCCTCCACATCAAGAGCCCGCACGGCGACCTTGTTCTCGAGCCCAAGCTGGCGACCGCGGGCACGCTGGATCGGCCCTTCGATGCGGTGATCCTCGCGGTCAAGGCCTTTGCGCTGGACGCCGCACTCGCCGATCTCGCACCGGCCGTGGGGCCGCAGACGATGATCGTGCCCTTCCTCAACGGCATGCGGCACATGGAGACCTTGATCGGCCGCTTCGGCGCGCCTGCCGTTCTGGGTGGCGTGTGTATCGTTGCCACCATGCTCGATCGGGAGGGCCGCGTCGTCCAATTGGGAGAGATGCAGGAACTGGCGTACGGCGAGCGCAACGGCACGATGTCGGACCGGATCGGTGCGCTCGATGCTCAGCTGCAGAATGCCGGCTTCAAGGCGCAGGCGTCGGACACCATCCTGCTGCGCATGTGGGAGAAGTGGGTGCTGCTGGCGACGGTGGGCGGCGTGACCTGCCTGATGCGCGGCACCGTCGGCGAGGTCGAGGCAGCCCCTGGCGGCGCCGAGTTTGCGCTGGCCTTTCTCGCCGAGTGCATCGCGGTGGCGACCGCGTCGGGCTTCGCGCCGCGCGAGGCCTTCATCAACGCCGCGAGAGGCACGATCACGGCGCGCGGCTCCGGCTTCGCCTCTTCGATGTTTCGCGACATGGGCGCAGGGGCGCCCCTGGAGGCCGATCAGATCATCGGAGATCTCCTCGAGCGGGCGCGCCGCCTGGGCGTTGCCACACCGCTTCTCGCCGTCGCCAACGCCCATCTGGGCGTCTACCAGAACAGGGTCAGGCGCGAAGAGCCAAGAGCCGCGGCCTCGTAACCCGTCAAGCCGCGTTTCGCCGGCCCCTTGACCATGGGGGACGGCTCTCCTAGAAATGGGATCCCATTTTAGTAAATAGGGATCCCAAGGAGGAGAGGCGGCCATGAACGTCAAGACAGCGAAGATCGACCCGGTCACGAACAGCGAGGTCTCCGGCGAGAAGGGCAAGCCGTTGACGGCGGCCCATCAAGCCATGCGCGTCAGCCATCCGGATGACCTCGACTGGAGCCTGCTTCGTTACGAGGGGCAGACGACGAAGATGATGTTTCATCCGACCCAGGATGATCCGACGATCCCCAATGCCGGTCTCGTGCGCTACGAACCGGGATCGGGGCACCCGCTGCACAGCCATTATTTCGCGCAGATCTGGTACGTCCTCGACGGCACCTTCCTGATCGGCGGAAAGGCCTACGGGCCGAGCACGATGATCTTCCATCCCGATCCGCATTTCGAGCATGAGCTGAAGACCGAGACGGGCGGCACCATCCTCTACGTCCAGTACATGGGGCCGACCACGCGGCAGGCGCCGATCTATGACGGACGCTTCAACGTCGCCGAGCGCAAGAAGCTCGAAGACGAGACCACGGCGTACTGATCGCTCTAAGACATCGGCAACTGGGGGGAAACATGAGTGCGACGAGAGAGCGCCGGCAGACGGTCGGGCCGGCCAAGGACCGGCGTCATTACATCACCGCCGGCCTGGCCAGCATGATCGGCACGACGATCGAGTGGTACGACTTCTTCATCTACGGCACGGCCGCGGCGCTGGTCTTCAACAAGATCTTCTTTCCGAACATCGATCCGATCGTGGGAACGCTCGCCGCCTTCGGGACCTATTCGGTCGGCTTCGTGGCGCGGCCGCTGGGCGGGCTGGTGTTCGGCCACTTCGGTGACCGCGTCGGGCGGAAGTCGATGCTTCTGATCAGCCTCTTCCTGATGGGCGTTCCGACGATACTGATCGGGCTGACGCCCAGCTACGAGTCGATTGGATACTGGGCGGCCGTGCTGCTCGTGACCTTTCGCTTCATGCAGGGCCTGGCAGTCGGCGGCGAGTGGGGCGGGGCCGTGTTGATGGCGGTCGAGCATGCGCCGGAGGGAAAGAAGGGGCTGTTCGGCAGCCTGCCGCAGGCCGGCGTGGCGCCGGGGTTGATCCTGTCGTCTCTGGCGATGGGCGCTGTGTCGCAGTTGCCTGAAGAAGTTCTATTGTCGTGGGGCTGGCGGCTGCCGTTCCTGGCCAGCGTGCTCCTGCTGGCCGTGGGCTGGTATATCCGGGCCAAGGTTCAGGAGTCGCCGGAGTTCGCGGCGCAGTCGAAGAATGATGCGGCACCGGCGGCAACGGTCTTGCGCGACTTCAAGAAGCCCGTTCTCCTCTCGCTGGTTGCCTGCATCTCGGAGAAGACCTGGTTCTATACCGTTGCCACCTTCTCGCTGACTTATGCGGTGGGAACGCTCCATCTCAGTCGCGACGTGATCCTGAATGGGATCACCTGGGGGGCCGCCATCACGTTCCTGACGATCCCGCTGTTCGGTCACCTGGGCGACAAGTTGGGCAGGAGACAGGTCTTCGTCGCCGGCGCCCTGGGGATCTGCGTGTTCGCACCGCTGTTCTTCGATCTGCTGTCGCACTCGACGGCGACGGCCGTGAACATCGCCATGGTGATCGCTTTCGGAACGGTCTACGCGGCGATGTATGCCCAGGAGGCAAGCCTCTTCGCGTCGCAGTTCCCGGCTGAGGTCCGGTACACCGGCATCTCCCTGGCGGTGCAGATCGGCGGGGCGATCGGCGGCGGCACGGCACCGCTGGTCGCGACCTATCTCCTGTCGCTGGGCGGCGGCGAGCCGAAGCTGATCGTCTACTATCTCACGGTGCTCGGCGTGATCGCTGCCGTCTGCGGCATGGCGATGCGGGCGCACGGCGAAGAGCCGGCGGCTGGCCGCTACGCCGCGCAATCGACATCCGCCAGCTAGGGCGTTCGTTTCACGTGGTCAAGGCAAGGGCCAGGCTCTATTGAGGGGAGCCCGATGGAGAGGGGCGGCGTCGCGGATCGATGCCGCGCCCGAATGGAGTCGAATAGGTGGCGACAAGGACCAAAGCCAGCACACGTTCCTCGATCGAGATGTCGGAAGAGATCCTGAAGCGCATCAGGACCGGAAAGTACGCACCGGGCGATTCGCTCAGCCAGTACGAGCTGGCCGCCGAATTTTCCACCAGCAGGACACCCATTCGCGAGGCACTGCGCTTCCTCGAGGCCAAGCGCGTGATCTCCCTGACCGCGTCGGGCCGGGCGGTGGTCACGGCGCCGACCTTGAAAGGGGTGCGCGAGTCGTTCCAGATCCGCGCCGCCCTGGAGGGATTGGCGGTGGAGCTTGCCGCCGACTGGATCACCGAAAAGGAGCTGAAGGAACTGCGCGCCTGCCAGACCAAGTACGCGCAAGCGCTGCGGCAGGACAGTTCCCGGCGAAAGACCGCCGAATGGGTGTCGCACAACGAGACCTTTCACCGGATCATTGCGGCGGCGAGCCACAACGAGCGCCTCATCGAGTTCATCTCGGAGATGCAGGACGACGTGGTGACCCCCATTCTCGGCTATGCCTCGCAGATGCCGCATGGGCTGATGGAGGAGAACATCCGGCAGCACGAAGAGATCGTTGCGGCCCTTGAGCGTCGCGACGGCGCGGCCGCCCGTGCGGCGATGACCAACCACATCCTGCGCACCACCGAGATCGTCACGCGATGGATGGAGGCCCGATAGTCATTGGCACTAGCTTTCGAGTGGACCAACAACAACCTCATCCTGAGGAGGCCCCCTCACCATTCATTGGGGGCCGTCTCGAAGGGCATGGCCTGAGGCAACCGAAGGCTGGGAACAAGCACCGAGGCTGAGGCCCATCCTTCGAGACGCGGCCTGCGGCCGCTCCTCAGGATGAGGGCATAATGTGAATACCTCACCCTGAGGAGCGAGCGTAGCGAGCGTCTCGAAGGGCGAGAC
>BFBZ01000008.1_pt39 | contig 19813 bp, 15 predicted proteins | sample 1888401 | NCBI WGS metagenome assembly BFBZ01 (sample SAMD00112614, study PRJDB3348) | symbiont metagenome | host: Chara braunii | reverse complement strand
CCGGTCTATGGCGACGGCCAGAACGTCCGCGACTGGCTGTTCGTCGAGGATCATGCCAAGGCGCTGACGCTGGTGCTGGAGCGCGGCGAGGTCGGCGAGACGTACAATGTCGGCGGCCGCAATGAGCGCACCAACCTCCACGTCGTCGAAAGCATCTGCGACCTGCTCGACCGGATCGCCCCCAGCTCGTCCGGCCCGCGTCGCGAGCTGATCAACTTCGTTGCCGACCGCCCCGGTCATGACCGCCGCTATGCCATCGACGCCACCAAGCTCGAGACCGAGCTCGGTTGGCGCGCCGAGGAGAATTTCGAGACCGGCATCGCCAAGACCGTGCGCTGGTATGTCGACGAGCAACCCTGGTGGCGCGCGATCCTGGAGCGGGGCTACAAGGTGGAGCGTGTCGGGTTGAACCAGTAGCCGTCCGATCTTTCCTGACCGCCGACGTGGTCGGCGATCAGGATGACCGACGCTTTGCAAGCATTGAGCGAGAGTAACCCGAGACGCCGATCCGGATGCACGCAAACGTGCCGGCATCAGCAACGTCCAACGCTTCGGTGACGTTAGGTTGCTCGGGGACTGCGGACACGGAGGAGACGTCAAGTGTTGCCAAGAATGTCGAAGGAAGAGGCAGATCTCTTCTTATCATTCGTGAAGAACAGCCGCGACTACGTCGAGTTTGGGACAGGCGGAAGTACGGTCATTGCGTCGAAACACGTCAGGAATTCGGTGTTGTCCGTCGATTCCTCGCAGGACTGGCTCGATCAGGTCGATCGTGCTTGCACCTCAAGCCGTACGAAGCCTCATCTGACCTTCATCGACATCGGACGAACGGGCGATTGGGGCTTCCCGATCGATCCGTCGACGAAGCCACGCTGGCCGGACTATCACTCGACCATCTGGAACACGCCGGAGAGTGCCAATGCCGACCTGTATCTCGTGGACGGTCGTTTCAGGGTTGCATGCTTCGCTCAGATCGTCCTGCACTGCAACCCGGCTGCGATCATCGGCATTCACGACTTCAGCTCACGCCCTGGCTATCACTGCGTCAGAGAAATCGCTCGCGAGATCGCGACGGCCGGCGATATGTCGTTTTTCATGCCGCTCGCGAAAAGAGAAGCTGCGGAAGCCATCCTTCTGTCGTTTTCGGCAGAACCGGCCTAGCGCGCAAGTTCTCTCGATCCACGTCGAAGCGACATCGCACCATGGCTTGCCGCCTGAGCGTCAAAGGCGGCACGCCCCGGCAAGGCAGGCAGATCCAACCTCAAGAAGGCAGCGTTTCATCGCATAGAGCGCCAAAGGAAGCGCCGAATTCGGCAAAGACGCGCTGCTCAGCGGACGACGCAAATTCGACTTTGCCCGACTGGTCAATTCGCATCGAGCCGGCCGCCAGCGGAGCCTGTTCGGAACCGGGGTCTTCCCGAAGAGAAAGCATCCGCTTGATCTCGGTGACGTACAGCTTCTCATTTTCGGTCGCTCGCGACAGATCCCGTTCCAATACCTTCTCGATGGAATCCCCACGCTCCATAAAGCCCCGGGCAATCAGCTTGTTTAGGTTGGCACGAACCCTCTGCGCCGGAGACAGGGTGGCCATGTGCAGCAGGAAAAAGCCAAACAACGGTGTAGGAGCCTTCTTTCCCTTCGCGATCTGGCAGTTGTGATTGACCTCTCCCGACACGGGTGAAGCAGTTGAACGGATCAAGGGCTTGCCCCAGGTGAGGCCGTTCCGCAGCGTGCCCAAATCGGCGCCGCACAGCATCCTGTCGCGATAGGAAGGCGCGTTGTACAGCCAGGTCGACGGAATGAACGCGCCGCCTTCCTTGTCGTTCAGGTGACGCAAGATCGAAGCATCGCTCGTGAAGCGTTCGCCGTCATAGAATGCCAGAAACTCGTCCGTATCCAGGAAGCAATAGAAATCAGATGAAGCCGACAGGCTGGCGTAGAGCGCCTCGAAGTTCTTGGGATTGTGCAGGTTGTTGTGAAATCCGTCGAAGCTCGCGAGCAACACGTCCGGCCCCAATTCCTTGTAGGCCGACAGGACCTTGCTGTCAGAAGATCCGTTGTCGAACACGATCAGGTTCGAGCTGCCCACGATCTGCTTGTGATGAGCCACCCAATCCGCGAGGAAAAACGGGTCATCCTTTGTCTTCAGGACAATCTTGAGCGTTCCACGGGTGCTGCGGATACGATCACAAATCGCAGTCGATTCATTTTCCCATGCAACCATCTGCATCAAACGCGGTCCCTGTGCGTTGCAATCAACATTGACCAGTTCTAGCCGATCTAAGTTCATCGCGCCGAAAAAGTTTAGCCTAACATTGGCCTTATCATCCGTTGATCATTAGGGTGTTTTTGAGGAGAATCAACAGGATGTTTGGGAAAACGAAAACGACGACAGGCGCATGACAATGCTGACGCGACGATTGTTTCTGGCCCTGGGCACAGCTGGCCTGAGCTACGGTTTTGGGCGTGGCCTGGACGCCAAGGAAGTGGCCACACCCACCGGCCGGCCTCTGGTGGGCGCGCTCAGATGGGACGCGTGGTATGCGCCGGGATCGACGCCGACCAAAGCGGTCGAGACATCGCTCTCTCCCCAGCAGTATCATTGGCGAGTTCCATTCTTCGCGAAGGAGACCACTGGAACGAACCGCGCCGAGGTTGCCTTCCCGGAGATCACGCAAGAGACGATCGACAAGGAGATCAAGCAGGCCGTCTTCGCGGGCATCGATTACTGGGCCTTTGTCGCCTACGGCGCCGGCGATCCGATGTCGCGAGCTCTCAAGATGTTCAGAGAAAGCCAAATCAAGAAGCAGATCTCGTACTGTATCTTTATGGAATTCCCTCGATTTGGCTCCCACGACAAGGAAAGTCCGCTGCTTGATGAACACGTCAAGCTGATGGGCGACGATAACTATCTGAGAGTGGCGGGTGGCAGACCGCTGTACTTTCTCGGCTTCATCCACGTTGCCGACGTTGAGAAACGGTGGGGTGGAATAGAGAACCTGCGGGCCCAGATCGAGCAATTCAGGGCCCGCGTCAAGGATGCGGGCCACGGAGATCCGTACCTGGTCCTCACCGGCGACAAGAAGCTGCTCTATGAGCAGGGCGCGTTTCTGACTGCCGACGCGGTCAGCTCCTATGCCGGCGTCTACGGCAGTGTCCGTGGTTCTTATGCCGACCTCGCACGTGGCGCGGAGCGAGATTGGAATGAATTGGCCAAGAGCCGGCTGCCCGTTATCCCCACCGTGATGACTGGCTGGGACCGCCGTCCGCGCATCGAACGGCCAGTGCCGTGGGAGGCCAAACAGCTTCCTGGCGTGGGAATGGAGAACTTCTTCATTTCGCCGACCGGGCCGGAGCTGTCGGATCATCTGCATCGCGCGATCGAATGGCGGTCCGCCCAGCCGGCAGAGCTGAAATCTCCCGCGATCCTGATCTATGCCTGGAATGAAAACGACGAAGGTGGATGGCTGGTCCCTACCCTGCCGTGCAAGACCGAGCGCCTTGAGGCATTGCGCAAGGTCCTGAAGGATCTACGCGATCAAGCGAAGGGGAAGCCGAACCTCTGCTAGGCGTTCGCGCGTGAATGAACACCGGTTCGCCCGCAGCAGACATCTCGAACACGACCGTTCCGATTAGATCGGAACGGAACGCTTCAGCTCCCGCAATGTAGCGAGTGAACGGACACAAGCTTCGCTAGCCGGTGATCCAGCGCCGGCCGCATTTCAACGCCATTCGACTGGGACCGTCCAATGGTTCTTCTCGACCGTCCGATGCTCGGCCATGTAGGGCGCGTAGAGTTGCCGCATCCAATAATTGAAGTTCGGGTAGTTCTTTATCAGCCGATAGAAAGCGTCGCCCATATTCAGCGGGCTGAGACAAGTCCGGTTGGAAGGTCTGGAGACCATCGCGCGTAGCGAATAGGTCTGCATGCAGGCCCTCGTTTCGCTCTCCGCCACCGAACTCAATCCACGAAAGCTGTTGGATGCGTGCAACCGATACATGTACTGATCGGCCTCTATGTATTTTGGCTCCACGATCGTGATCGCCCGCAGCGCGAATTCCCAATCGTGACAATATTTGAGATCGGCAAACCACCCGGTCCGCTTCAACAGCTCCGCGCTCAACACAAAATTTCCCGTTGAAGCCGCAATCTGCGACTCCAGGAATGACCAGGACAGCGGGCGATCGGCACCTGCGGCCTGGCTCGTTGCGTATCTGAGGCGCGCCGGAAACTGAAAGCTTCTGATCGATTTGCCGTTCTCGTCGATCGGTTCGATCGCGGAGAAGCCGAAGAACAGCTTTTCAGCGCCATGGCGACCGACAAATGCCTCAACCCGCTGCTTCGAAAAGGCATCGTCCGAGTTAAGCAAGAACAGCATGTCGCCCGTTGCGAGAGACAGCGCACGATTCCAGGTGAAGTGAGCTCCCATGTTGGTGGGATTCTTCAGCAACTTGCACGAAGCAAAGCGCTTGGCGAAGGATTTCCGTTTCAGGAGCCTCTCGGCCAATTGGAAACTGTTGTCCGGCGAGTTGTCGTCGACGATGATCAGCTCGAGTTCGGGATATGTCTGATCGAATACCGTCTCGAGGCAGTGCTCAAGATAGGCCTCGTGCTTGTAGCAGGCAATCACCACGCTGGCTAACATAGGATCCTCAACTCAATGCCGGACGACCAGAGAATGGCTTGATCCGACAATCAGGTTTTCTCCTTCGCCGACCTCGAGAATCGAAAGCCTGTACTGCCCATCCGGCAATCCCTTGAGCAGGAAACCCACCTCGAAGCCGAAGCAGCACTCGCGGGCGGTCGCCTTCATGTATTCCGTTACGTCCATTCGCTCGTGCCAATCGACCACCAGGCAGTACCCGCTTTTACCTGCGTTGGCTTCTCCATCCGGAGACAGCACCAGAAATGCGATCCGATTTCTCAACGGTTCGAAGCCATCCTTGGCAAAAACCCAACCGCGGACCAGCACCCTGTAACGCGGGTCTACCACCACACGCTCTTCGGTTTGCGAATTGATGCTCTCAATCACAAACATGGAGCCGTCGGGGCTCGCGACAGCTCCTTCCATTTCAACCGGCAAACCCTCTCGAAGGTTCTGGAATCCCGTCAACGCGCCTTCGCTACGCTGCAAATTGGCGAGCACCTCGACATGAACCGCAGCTCCCTTGATCGCCTGCTCAAGCTCCGATCGGCTCAGGCCTGTCTCTTATACACATCTAGATGTGTATAAGAGACAGGGTCAATTCGCATCGAGCCGGCCGCCAGCGGAGCCTGTTCGGAACCGGGGTCTTCCCGAAGAGAAAGCATCCGCTTGATCTCGGTGACGTACAGCNGGCGAGCACCTCGACATGAACCGCAGCTCCCTTGATCGCCTGCTCAAGCTCCGATCGGCTCAGGCAGTCCAGCAAAGCGGAGTTCGAGCGCAGCTCCGCCGAGATCGAATCGCCCGCAGACACCCGCCTGACGACATCGAGATAGGCGCGGCCGTAACGGGAGTCCGGCTCCAGGTGAGCCCCCTCGGCCCATTCGTTCCACGAATTGATGAATACGATTGGCTCTCCAACGGAGCTCCGGCGAGCCCGTTCCGCCGCCTCGCGAAGCCAGACTTCGAAAGCCTCGGGACTTGATCTCACGAACACATGTCCGCGCGATCCTTTTCGCGGAGTGTTGTCCCAGCGCGGCATGACCGAAGGAAAGAACGGAAAATCGTAGACCTTGCCGAGCGTCGAGCGCATGGCTTCAAGGTAGTCGTAGAGTTTTCCGGTGAAGTCCGACGGCGCCTCGACCTCCGCACGGCTCAGTTCCCTAGCGGAAACGGTATGGGGCGGGAATTCCACCGCGGCATCGCAATGGAATTCCCGCGGATCGAACTCGCCGAACGTCATGGCATTGCAAATGAGCAACTCGCCGATGCCGAGTTCTTTGGCACGGAGCCGCCAGGTCTGGAACAAGCGCTCCTTGTCCGGGATCAGCGAAGGACGATAGATGAGCAGCAGCTTTCGACCGTCGACGGTGATGTAGCGATCATCAAGCAGGATATCCGCCATGTCATCAATGAAGCGAACATCATCTTCAAGAGCGTGATTTTGGCCGAGAAGAAGCTCGGTGTCAGACCCGTCCCAGCGGCGCGACCAGTTTTCGTTCGCCCAGCAGATGCAGAACGGCAGGTTCGGCTCGCCGTCCTCCAGCAGAAGCTTGAGCGGCTGCTCCAAAAGTCTTCGTCCCTGAAACCAATAGGCGTAGTAGCAAAAGCCATGAACGCCGTAACGGCGAGCCAGCTCCGCTTGTTGCCGTCGCGTCTCGATCAATCTCATGTCGTAGAAGCCCAGATCAGCAGGCAACCACGGAGATTGGTGCGTCGGAAACTGCGGACGCATCTGGGAGACGTTGGTCCATTCGGTGAAGCCAGGCCCCCACCATCGATCGTTCTCCGCGAACGAATGGAATTGCGGCAGGTAGAAGCAGACGAAGCGCACTTCCTTCCTGGAGGCGTCGACCGATCCGGCGACTATTCTGTTGTCGCTGTTCGGAAACAACAGATCGTCGTAGTCGTCGGTCGAGAAGCCGAGGGCAAGGATCACCTCGCTGCTCGATGCCAGTTTCTCGAACAGCGGAATTTCGTAGTACTCGCCATCGTTCAGGCTGATGCGAAGATAGATCTGCACATGGTCGCGTTCGACAAGCGTATTTCTCAGGGCACGCGCCAGACGACGGCGCACTCCCGGCTTGGATAGATCGATACGGAAACCGGGACGCCCGATCGCACTCTGCGGACCGATGCTGGCCCGAACAGGCCGACCCGTTCGTCCCTCTTCGACACAGTGGGAGCCGATGAAGAGCGCGAGCGAGACGGTTGAAGCGGGCGATTGGGCATCGACAATCCAGCCGGATATCCCGCGCCCCGAATATTCGAGGATAGCGCCACGTAGCCTCTGTCCCGCCTGAAGATCGCCCACATCGGGGTCCAGGAACAGGCTCTGCGAGACGTCGTCCTGCTGAACAGGACTGGCAACGGGCAACATATCCTTCGTTTCCCTGACGCTCCGTTCGACCATCTTGTTCATTGCCACTCGATCTCCTGCCAACGTTTGACGTTGGCTCCAGTTTCTTTCCCGGGATCGCACAGGCTCGATTCCGAGATCACACTGCGCTTCCGAACCGCTCGGGACGCTGACGCCAGTTCTTAACGCTCACCATCACACAATCTAAGATAGATATAACGTTTGTCCTGCGTCCAGCACATTAACGCACTCTCTCTGTCCTCGATATGAAAGCCATCATTGGTTCTGCCTCGATTGTCACGCGGACGTGCCCGATTGCGTGGCTTCACGCCTGGAAACAAAGCCGTCCAACATCTCCGCGCACGTGCGACGAAAAGTCCGCCTCCAGCGATCTCAGCTCTCACCCATTGCCTGCAGACGACGTCGCGCCCCTTCGTTGTTCTGTTGTGCGGCTTGCCGATACCAATGCAGCGCCTGATCGCGATCCGGCGCGACGCCGTTGCCGGCGCGCAGCGCATCGCCAAGCGCGAGCTGGGCCTCGACCATGCCCTGCTTCGCCGCTGCCTCGAACCACTCGGCCGACTTCGCCGGATCGGCCTCGCGACCCTGACCCCGGCCCAGCATCACGGCAAGGTTGTATTGCGCGGTGGTGTGACCCTGGCGCGCCGCAGCCTCGTACCATGTCACGCCCTGGGCAAGGTCCTGCTCGACGCCCTGCCCGGTGCAATACATCACCGCAAGCTTGAACTGCGCGGCGGCGTTGCCACCGCCGGCGGCCTTGACGATCCAGTTGGTGGCGGCCTGCGGGTCCTTGAGACCGCTCTTGGGATCGGAATACAGCAGCGCCAGAGTGTGCTGGGCCTCGACATGTCCGCCATTGGCCGCGCGCTTGAACCACTGCGCCGCGGCCGGAAAATCGACGGCGCCGCCGGACCGTCCCATGTGCAGCCCGCCCAGCTGGAACGCCGCGGCGGGATGACCAACCTCGGCGGCGTCGGCCAACAGCGAGCGTGCCTGCGCCAGGTGCTCTTCGGATGGCTCATCCTGGATCAGAAACATGGCGTAGGCCGTCTTCGCATCGGCGTCGCCGCCCTCGGCCGCCTTGCTCAACCACTGCGCTGCGCGCACCTGATCGCGCGGCACGCCGTTACCCGCCGAGTAAAGCCGGCCGAGTTGCACCCCCGCGGCGCTGATGCCGCCCTCGGAAGCGCGCTCGAACCACTTGATGGCCGTCTCGACATCGCGCGTCACGCCGTTGCCGTTGAGATAGAACACCGCGATGTTGTGGGCCGCCGTAGCGTGGCCGCTCTCGGCCGCGCGCTCGAACCATTTCGCGGCCTGTCGGATGCTGGGTGGAACACCGGTGCCGGTGGCATAGAAACGCCCGGTGAAGAATTGCGCCTGCGCATCGCCGCGCTCGGCCGCCTTCTCGTACCAATAGGCCGCCTCGCGCAGATCCGGTTCGGCTGAGGTGCCGAGCGCATAAAACTCGGCCAGCGCCTGGACCGCCGGCAGATAGTCTTTCCGTGCCGCCTTGCGCAACGCGGTCTCGGCCTTGTCGATATCCTTGGCAACGCCTTTGCCGGCGAGCCGCAACAGCGCGATGTTGTAGAGCGCAATGGTGTCGTTATGGGTGGCCGCGCTCTGGAACAGCCGCGCCGCTTCTTCGACATTCTCGGGAAGTCCGGTGCCCTTGAGGCACATGAACGCAAGCGCAACCTGCGCGCGCACATGGCCTTGGTCCGCAGCCTTGTGATACCAGATCGCCGCCTCCGCGAAATCGACGGGAACGCCGCGGCCCTGATAATACACATCACCGAGTGCGAACTCGCCGGACGCAGCCTTCTGCTCGGCCGCGGCCTCGTACCAGCGCAACGCGGTTGCATGATCCTTGGAGCAGCCCGCCCCACTGGCGTACATGTCGCCGAGGATAGCCTGCGCCTCTGCCTTGCCGGCCTCTGCCGCCACCGACATCCAGAGGAAGGCGGTGTCGACATCCTTGGGCACGCCAATGCCGTTCGGGAAGACCAGGTCGTGGAGGTTGGTCGCCTTGTCGCCAAGACGCTCCGCGGTGGATTGCCGCCACGTCTCGGGCCGGTTCGGACCAACCGTCGGCTTGACCCCGTTGAGGTAGATCACGCCGAGCTGGAATTGCGCGTCGGTATGTCCCTTGAGGGCGGCGCGCTCGTACCATGCAACCGCGTCCGGAAGGCTGCCGATGACGCCCTCGTTCCGTGCATACAGCAGCCCGATCCGGTAATCCGCCTCCGGGCTGCCGGCTTGCGAGGCAAGCCTCCAAAGCCGGAAGGCCTCCAGATATTGCCGGTTCTCATACGCCTCCAGCCCCCGTTCGAAATGCTTTGGATCTGAACGGGACGTACCGGGCCGGAAAAAGCCGATCAGCGATTGTGTCAGCACTGTCATGGCTCGCGCATGGACTCATTCATGCCGCGCAGCATGCCGCCGAGCAGATACATCGCAACCGAGCGCGTCCCGACATTGACATCGCCCTGTAGCGTCATGCCGGGGATAAGGCGGAAGTTCGCCGGAACATCCTTGAAGTTGGTATGGTCGACCGAGCAGCGCGCCTTGTAGTAGGCATCGACAGGCTTTCCGTCGTCATCGGTCGTGAAGGCACCTTCGCTGATCCAGCGAATCCTGCCTTGCGCCGTGCCGTGCTCCGCGGCGTTGAAGGCATCGATCTTCATCGTGCAGGGATCGTTCGGCCGGACAAAGCCGATATCACGCGACAGGATCCGGATCTCGGCCTCGAGCCGCGTCTTGAGCGGCATCAGCGTAATGAAGGGATCGCCGGGCTTCAGCACGGATCCGACCGACAGCTTGGCGAGGGTGAGGACGACCGAGGGCTCCGCGGCGGTCCACCGGACGAGATCCTGATGCTTGACGGCCTTGTCATAGGCCGAGCGGGCCGTATCCAGGCTGTTGCGCGTCGTGACCAGGTCCTGGCTTAGCTGCGCGTTCCATTGCTCGATGAACGCCTTGCGATCCGCCTTCAACGAGTCCAGTTGGTGCTGCGCTTCCAGCAGAGTGTTGTGCGTATTGTCGATCTGACGCAACAACTCCAGGCGGGTATCCTGCGATAGATAGAGGTTCAGCTTGGATCCGCTGCCGCTCTCGGCGAGCGTCGAGCGCATGTCCTCGATCTTGCCGGCGATCTCGGCACGCTGACCATACCGCTCGTCGTCTTTCTTCGCCTTCTGGATGGTCGCTTCGGTCTGGCTGATCTTGGAATCGTAGCTGGTCACCTGCGCGCTGTACTGTGCAACGCGCTGGTCGTAGAGCGCCTTTTGCAGCGCGTTGTACCTCGTGACATCAACATCGCTGGACTGCCCGTACGACAACGGCTTGCCGGACAATTCGGCCTCGTCGCGGGCGACCTGCGCGTCAAGGCTCGCAATCTGCAGCTTGTACTGCGTGACGTCAGCCACGGTGAATGTCGAGTCCAGGGTCGCGAGCAGTTGCCCCGTCTCGACCTGCTGACCTTCCCGGACATCGATCGTCTTGATGATCGACGGGTCCAACGCTTGCAGCACGTTGATCTGATCTACGGGGACCATCCTGCCCCCCACGCTCATGATCACCCGGTCGAGGCGCATCAGGCACATGATCGCCACGATCGCGACCAGGAAGGCTGATAGAACGAACAGCGTCGAGCGGGCCAGCTGCGGCTCGGCGGCTTCGCGGATGGCATCGGTTTCGGACTGGAACTGGCGAACGGTCGCGAGCGAGGCTTGATTAGGAGACAAGGGTCGGACTCCTGAAGTTCTTGTCGCTGCGACCCGTCGGCGCGAGGTGCGTATTCTGCTGGTACCACAGCGAACTGTAGATGTCGTTTCGTTCCAGAAGCTCCTCGTGACGACCGATATCGTTGACCACGCCGCGATTGAGCACGAGAATCGCATCGGCCTTGGTCAGCGACGACAGGCGGTGCGAAATGATGATCAGCGTGCGGCCATGCGCGATTCGAGAGATGTTCGCGTTCACAATCGTCTCGCTCTCGGCGTCGAGCGCGCTGGTCGCCTCGTCCAGGATCAGGATCGGCGGATTGACGATCAGCGCGCGTGCGATCGCGAGGCGCTGGCGCTGGCCGCCGGAGAGATTGGTGGATCCCTCGTAAATATAGGTCTCGTAGCCGCGCGGCAGCTTGTCGATGAATTCCTCGGCACCGGCCAGCCGCGCCGCCCTGACGATGTCGTCGAACGTCGCATCCGGCTTTGCCGCGCAGATATTCTCGCGGATCGTGCCGCTGAACAGGAAGTTCTCCTGCAGCACCACGCCGATATTGCGCCGGAGGTGATCGACGTCGTATTCGCGGACATCGATGCCGTCGACCTTGATCAACCCGCCATAGTCGGAATGCAGCCGCTGCAGCAGCCGGGTGATCGTGGTCTTGCCCGAGCCGCTCTTGCCCATCACGCCCAGCGTCGTGCCGAGCGGGATCTCGAAGGAGATGTTGTTCAGCGCCGGAGATACCGCTCCCTTGTATTTGAACGTGACACCGGAGAACTCGACGAGACCCTTCAGCGGCACCCTCACGCCATGGCCGGTGCGTCCCTCCTCGGGCGGCTGATTGACCAGCTTGCCGACGATCGCGACAGCAGTGCGCGCCTCGTCATACTGGTTGACGAGCTGCGCCATCTGCATCAGCGGGCCGGCGACCCGCTGCGACAGCATCAGAAAGGCGAACAGCGCGCCGATGTACATCGGATCGTCGCTGGTGATCGCCAGGTAGACACCGAGCGCATAGGGTGCGCTCACCGCCAGCCGCTCCAACGGACGTACCACCGTCTGGATGGCAATTCCGCTCATGCCTTCCGCAAGACGCGCGTTGGCGACGCGCGCGACCAGCACATCCCACATGTGCCGCTGGCGTGAATCGAGCGCCAGCGACTTGATCGTTCTCATTCCGTTCAGGCTCTGGATCAGGAATGCGCCCTGCGCGCCTTCAGCCGCGAGAACCGCCGTCGACCTCTTCCGGTAAATCGGCAGCATCAGGACAAGCCACGTGACGATCAGTCCCGCAAAGGCAAGCACGATCAGTGTCATGATCGGACTGAAGAAGAACATCACCGGCAGAAAGAAGATCAGCGTGGTCGAATCGAGAATTGTGCCGAACAATTGCCCGGTCAGGAAGCCGCGGATCCGGAATACCTCGCGAATGTCCCTGGAAATCAGGCCGACAGGATTCTGCTCGAAGTAATCGATCGGCAGATTGAGCACTTTCTCGAACACATAGGTCGACAATTTGACGTCGAGACGTGCCGTCAGGCGCTGGACGAGGTACTGCCGCAGGAACGAGAATGCAGCCTCGAACGCGATGATCACCAGCATCGTGACGCACAGCACGTAGAACGTGTTGAAGGCCTTGTAGTAGATGACCTTGTCCGAGAGCAGCCGCCAAAACATGATCGGCGCCAGGCCGAGGAACCCCAGGATCAGTGCCGCGATCGCGACGTCGCGCAGGATGCGCCGCTCGCGGAACACGAGGGCGGCGACAAAGCCCAGGCTGAACGGCTGGGTCTCGTCGGAGATCGCGTAGTCGCGCTTGGCCATGACGACGTCGCCCGACCAGATGTCCTCGAAGCGCGGTTGATCGATGACGAGCAGCGCATCCTCGCTCGCATTCGGATCCTGCAACACGACCCGGGAGCTGCTCTCGTCGCCCTCGAGGCGCAGCAACACCATATGGCTGCCGTCGCGCAGGCGAACGATGGCCGGCAGCGCCCGCTTGAGATGGCTCAGCCCCTTCCAGTCCAGCGTGACGGCCTTTGCCGTCATCCCGGAGGAATTTGCGCACTTCAGGAGCTCGGGCAGCGTGACTTCCTGGTCGCCCAGCAGGTTGTCGTGGATGAGTTGCGACGTGGTCAGGTGCAAGCCGTGCTGTCTTGCCACGATGACAAGACAGGCGAGGCCCGAGGGTGGCAGTGCCTCCACCGAAGGTGCGCCGACGAGCGAGAGGTGCTTGGTCATGAAAGCCTCGGAGTTTCGACTGCGCAAGATCCGGTCCCTGGGCGAACTATAACATATCACTGTTAGTTCGCTAACGCAGCATTTTCAGCACATCGTTCCAAAAAGATATGTGACGACGGACGAGGAAAGGCCGGCTTCGCACGCGGGTTTGGCCGCGGAGTCCTGCAACATATATTAACATTACGGACTACGCGTCGGCGGTCATCGTCTCCCGGAAGTCGAATCCGCAGGCCTCAAGTTGCGGCCTGATCCGCTCATCCTCGGCCTCTGGCATGAGGGCCAATGCACAGATCTCGAAATTTCCGCTCCGGACGGAGACGGTCGGAAACCCGGCGCTGAGCAGCAGGTTCCCCATCCGCTCGGACGAAAACCCGGTCTTGTGGGCCATGTGGTGACGTCCCTGCTCGATCGCGCCGGAATGCCCGTAGATCATGTCCAACGGCCGGATCGGGCCGGCCGGCGAGACATAGGCGACCGCACCGAGACCATGGATCAGCATGTGCTGCGCAACCGCCTCCAGATCAGGCGACATGATCAGCGCGAATCCGCTCGGCTTGAGAACCTCGCGGAACTGGACAAAGGTCGGATGAACCTCGTGGGCATAGAGATGCTCCATGACATGAGAGCACCAGATCGCGTCGAACGAGGCCGGCTGGAACAACCGGGAGAGATCGGTAATCGACCCGACGATATCCGGGTTCACGCCTCCGTCGACGTCGAGTCGAATCTCGTCCCACTCGTGCGATGTCAGCAGTGGCTGGATCCGCTTGGTCACGGTCGACCCAGCGCCGGCATTCAGCATCTTTTTTCTGGCCAATTCGAGAGCTCCACGTTCGCCCCTGAGGCGGCTGATTTCGCAGCGATTGCGTGATCGGGCCGAGATGACCAACGGTCACGAAACGCCGTCGGCCAAAGCTCGATCGGATCAAGCAAGCCTCACGGGTCTACAGTAGCTGCGTGGTCCGATTGTGACGAAGCGCCGATGCCCGTTGAAGGAAATCACGGCGATCGAACTCGAGATGATGATCGACGCTGCGCGGACGTCAACGCGCCTGATCAAATCAAGTTTCGGAACGCGAGACGTCCGACGGACAGACCGACAATCCATCAAAGCAAAGCCGCGCAGTGTCTTGCAGTCTGGTCGAGTGACCATCGTTGAAGATCAGGTATTCGATGTCGCTAACTGTAGCTTCTATGACCGCCTGCAGGCTGGCGTCGACGTATTGTTGGCGTTGGTTTCGATCAGAACATTGGCGTGCGGATCAGGGTGACTGATCCCGGTGCTCTGCTAGACCGGAATCGCGGCGCTGTTGCCCGGATCGGCGTAGCTCCTGCCTGGAACACGCGGCTTCAAGCCACTCGCCCGCATTCAAGCTGACATTTCAGAGCGCCACCGCCATCTGGAAAAAGCGCCGCCTCAACTTGAGTTGAGGCGGCGCCTTCACTTAGTGCGGACCTAGGATCTTACAGCTTGGTCGAGTGACCATCGTTGAAGATCAGGTATTCGATATTGCTGATCTGGGTCACCTGGCCATTGCTGAAGTTGACGTCCAGAGAACCATCCTTGCCGGCGGTGATGCCGGTCACGTCGGTCGAAGCGTGATCAAGGAACGTCAGGGAGTCCTTGCTGCCGGCGCCGCCGTCAATGGTGTCGTTGCTGTGGAGGTTGGACAGATAGAAGTAGTCCTGACCAGAGCCGCCAACCATCGAGGCCGTACCGGTGGCCGAGCCGACGAACGACGAACCATCATTGCCGCCGATCAGCGTCTGATTGCCCGAGCCGGCGATCAGCGTATCGTGGCCCGAGCCGCCATACAGCGTGTCGTTGCCGGCACCACCGTAGAGCGAGTCGTTGCCGTCGCCGCCGTAGAGCTTGGTCGCATGCGACGCATCGCTGCCGGAATACAGGATGTCGTTGCCGCGGCCACCATACTCCGCAACAGTTCCGGTCCCGCCGACCAGCAGGTCGTTGCCGGCGCCACCATAGAGCGTGTCGGCACCCGCACCGCCATACAGCGAGTCGTTGCCAGCACCGCCGTCGAGGATCGAGCCGTGCGACGCATCCGAGTTCGAGTAGAGCGCGTCGTTGCCGTTGCCGCCGTAGAGCTGATCGTTGCCCGAGCCGCCGATCAGGACGTCGTTGCCATTGCCACCATAGAGAACCTGGTTGCCCGAGCCGGCGGTCAGCGTGTCGTTGCCGTCGCCACCGAACAGGCGATCGTCACCGGCACCACCGTACAGCCGATCGTCGCCAGTGCCGCCATACAGCGTGCTCGAATTGCCCACCGTGCTGCCCGACACCAGCACATCGTTGCCGCTGCCGCCATGCAGTTCCGAGGACGCGCCGCCGATGAGAGTATCGTTGCCAGAGCCGCCGATCAGCGTATCGGCGCCGGTGCCGACAATCAGATCGTTGCCTGCGCCACCATCCAGCGTGCTGTGCCCGGAGAGATTGTCGATGATCACGTCGTTGCCGGCACCCGCGCTGATCGAGTCGTGACCGGAACCGCCGTAGATCGTGTCATTGCCGTTGCCGGCCAGGACCGTCGTATCGCCACTGTTGTTGAGATAGATGGTGTCGTTGCCGTTGCCGGTCGCGACCAGCACCGGAGTGCTGCCGTTCACCGTCAGCGTGACGTCCTTGTTGGTGGCCTCAATGATCGCCTTCAGGTTGGCGTCGGTGTTAACAGTGTTGTTCGGATTGACTTCGATGAGAACGTTGGTTTCCGGATCCGGGTTGGAGATCGCGGCACCCACCTGCACCGGGACGGTCGAGCCATCGTCCGGGCTGGTGTATCCGATCCCTGCATTGATCAGGTAGTTGATGATCTGTTGCTGGGTCGAATGATCGATTGTGGCATTTAGCGCTGCCTTGAGGTCTGTCTGGTCAAGATTGTAAGTCGCCATCGAGATAGCCCCTGCTTGGGATCGGGATGCAAGCCGCCCGCCCACACCTAAGCCGTTGATTCACAACTCGTTTGTTGCGATGCAACTCAAATGTGGACGCATGCTGCGAACTTGTTAAGTGTATTGTTAAGTCCGCAACATCGCAGAGTCAATCAACAATGGCCCGTTAACATCTGGTTCCGTGAGGTTTATGTGGGACTTAACGCTCACTTCGGATGCCCGCGGCACTCGACACTTGCTGATCTCGAATGTTAGCCGCGACGCAAAAAAGGGTAGTGATTATACGGGGTTTCAGCGTGCCTCAGGATCGCACGATGGCGCCGAATTTTGCTGGTTTCGCGCGTGCTTCGGCGCAAATTTCTAAGCCGAAAAAATATTTCTGCGCCGCATGAGTGTTCTTCCAAAAAAGCTTCAAACTTCACAACCGATCGGCAGACCAACCGGTGTTATGGCGCATTCCGGTTGCGGATCGCGGGATCGGCGCAGGCGAAAGCTGCGGAATCACCACAGAATCGAGGCATGCAACTCCCGGCGCGACGCCGGCAGAAGCCCTATCATACAAATTAACAGCAGATTTGCCGAAACTTGATGCCGCGCGGACAACGGCAATGGTCAAGCTGAGCCCGATCAGATGCCAACCGCCGATCTGCTGCGGTCATTCACCGACGGCGCGCGCATAAATGGCCTCGAGCAGCCGGAGATTCTCGCCGGGCGCGTAGAGCTCCAGATATGTGGAGCGCGCAGCTTTCCCCCACGAGGCCCGATCGGGGGCACCAAGCACGTCGCTGATCCGTGCTCGGAGCGTAGCCGCGTCACCCGGCGGCACCAGCGCGCCGGTCCGGCCGGCGCTCACCACCTCGGCCAATCCGCCGATCTCGGAGGCGATCACCGGCGTGCCCTGCGCGAAGGCCTCGACCACGACCATCGGAAATCCCTCGTACCATAGCGAAGGCACGACCAATGCCTGAGCATTCGCCATTTCCCGAAGCACGTCCACGCGCGAGAGCGCACCGAGGAACGCGACATGCCCCGGCGCCCGGGCCTCCAGTGCAACGCGGTCAGGTCCGTCACCGACGATCCGCAAACGAACGCCCGTCCCGGCAACTGCGTCGAGCAGCACGCCGACGCCCTTTTCGCGGCTCAGCCGACCGACATAGAGCAGCCCGGCGCGCGGCGTGGCCGGATCGGGTGCCCCCGGGTCGGCCATGAAGTTCGGCTTCACGTCGATCCGGCTGGCATCGAACCCGGCCTGGGTGAACAGGGTCCGGGCAAACTGCGTCAACGCAATCAAGCGCAGGCCGGGACGTGTCCAGGTGCCGCGGCGCTGGTGCCGCGCAATCATGTAGGAGGAAGCCAGCGAGCCCGGAAGCGATCCGCGGTAGCAGCGGTGCGCGACGCCCCAGACATGACCGTGGTCCAGGCATTTGTGGCAGACGCGGCCGTCGCGCAGCAGCATGCCGCCGGTGCAGATGGTGCGATAATTATGCAGCGTTACCACCGCGGGCACGCGCCTCTGCCGGCAGACGTCGAACACAGCGGGCGACAGCAGCGGGAAGAAATTGTGGACGTGGACGACATCAGGGCGAAAGCGATCGATCGCGTCCGCCACCACCCGCTTACCCGCCTCGTTGTCGGCGATCGACAGCGTCGTCGCAATCCGCGCGGCGATCGAATTGATCGCGTCGTTGCTCACCGTCAGCGTTTCGACGCTGTGTCCAGCGCCACGCAACAGCTCGACTTCCGCCTCGAACACGACGTCCTCGCCGCCGCGTCCCTGATATCTGTTGTGAGCGACCAGGATCTTCATGACCGACGCACAGGCTCCGCGAACCAGCGCAGCTCCGTCACCAGGCTTTGGCCCGCGGCGAGCGTCCCCGAGCCGATCAGCGTCGTCGCCGGCACCTTGAGGTCGAACGACGGCGAATACCAGCCCGCCGGCGTGATCTCGTCCCCACGATACGCCATCCAGCTGAGGTCGACCGGCAGATCGAGCTCGCCTCGCCCGCCAGGCCAGGATAGATGCGCGGTACGCCCTTCGAGCCTGCATTCCACATCGGGGCCGAGGTGCCAGCTCAGGCTCGCCGGCACGGCGAGTCGCTCTGTATCAAGCACCATGTCGGTGACAATGAGCCGTGCCGCTTGTCGCAGCAATTGCACCGAACGGCGATGCAGGCGGCCTGCATCGTCCTGGTATCCCGCATGCTCGGCGACCCAGCTCGCGTCCGCATCACGATCATCGAGGCCACTTGATACGACGAGCCGGCTCTGCGCATGCCGCGTCCAGAGAAACGGCCCGCCCGACGCCGACTGATCGCGCGCGAACAGACGGAGCGTGTTGTGCGCTAGCGTGGAGCGGAAATAGGCGCGCCATCGCGGATCGCCATGATAGCAATAGGTGCCGGGGTCGGCGAGGATGTCGACGCCGCCGATCCTGCATTCGAGCGACAGTGCGTCCGCATGGGCATGCGCCGCGATCCTGCCGAAGCCATGCGGGCCGTGGTCGCAGCGGCACCACACCGCCCGGTCGGAATCGACAAGAAAGGTCTGGCCCGCCGCGTCGAGCTGGTACGGGCGGCGCTCGGGCCGCGCGGCCACCGCGCGCGCCCTGATGCCGTCGGTCAGAATAAATGTGCGCAGATCGGGATCCGGCAAATCGGGCCACCATGACAGATCGCCGAACAGGCGCGCGCCGGTGGCGAGCAGGCCGAGCCAGCGGTTGCCGGCGTGATCGTCGAGCAGCAGGCCAATGCCGTCGTCGCCATCGCCCTGACGCGGCGGACGCGCGCAGTCGTCCAGCATCGCGGCAAGGGCGTCGCTCATGCGGCACATCGTGGTCCAGACCGCGTCATCAAGCGGATGCCCCGATGCTTCGCCCTGCACCGCCGCCACCAGCAGCAGTTCGAGCACGAAGCCATGATAGTCGGTCGCGAGCTCGCTGTTGCTGCCGCACGCCAGCGTCTGCGCAACGGCCTCATGTGCCAATGTGCCGGCAGATTGCGCACGCCAGCGCGCGCTGTCGCTGAAAAAAGGAAACACACAAGCGGCGACGAACTGCCCGGCGGCCTCCGCGATGAGATGATTGTTGGCGGACGAGCCCCGGCTCGGAAACCGCGACAACCAATACTGATGCCCGTAGAGCTGCGTCACGAGCAGCTCGTTGTCCTCGAACAGCGCCGGTGCACCGGGCCAACCCTGCAGCAGCTGACGCACCCAGGCCCATGAGATCAGCCGCACGCCAAGCTCGATGCCGCTGATCCAGTGCGGCCCGCGCAAGAATGGATTTTCACGCCACCAGCTGGCGAGATGCTCGGCTACGCGCCGGGCGTAGCGCTCGTCCGATGTCAAATAATACGCTGAGGCGAGCACCGTGAGATGGTGATGCCGCGACGGCTCCCAGATGTATTTGATGTTGCCAACCGCGGCCTCGTCGCGATAGGGGACCGCAAACGCGTAGATGTCTGCGGGTGCCCGCTTGCCGCTGCGGGCATCGACGAACCAGTCGGGCCGCTCGCCCATGGCATCGTGATCCCTGGCGAAGATCCGGCAGCGTCCGGCGAGAATCTGGTCGGCGCCACGGATCAGCCGTTCGGCAGCCTGCTGTGGCGCCTTTGCCGGCGAAGGCAGCGGCTTCAGGCGCGGCCGTCGCGGGCCGAGAGCGAGCCGGGCCGTGGCACGCTGCGCGATGTCGGGCGGAGCGACCTGCCAGAGCGAGCGCAGCAGTTGATCGTTCGCCCGTCCGGTAAGCTCGGACGGCTCCATGCCTGTCTCTTATACACATCTAGATGTGTATAAGAGACAGGGATCAGCCAGGTCACGATCACCCCGGCAAAGGCAAGCACCATCAGCGTCATGATCGGACTGAAGAAGAACATCACCGGCAGAAAGAAGATCAGCGTGGTCGAATCGAGAA
>BFBZ01001066.1_pt1 | contig 19884 bp, 22 predicted proteins | sample 1888401 | NCBI WGS metagenome assembly BFBZ01 (sample SAMD00112614, study PRJDB3348) | symbiont metagenome | host: Chara braunii | reverse complement strand
ATTCGAGCGCGCCTGCCGGGTCGGGGGCGGTGGCAGCCCGATATTCCATCAGACCGTCATCGCCGATTTCATCGAACAGGGCTATTTCGTCCGTCATCTCAAGAAGATGCGTTCCTTGTACGCTGAGCGTCGCCAGTTGCTGGTCGGCACTATGCATGATGTCTTCGGAGACAGCGCCAGGGCGATTTCTCCCGCCGCCGGGCTGCACCTCGTTATGCAGTTCAACGGGTATCGGGCGTCTTCAGCCAATATCGCCGCATTGGCGCAGGCGGACGGATTCGGTCTGCAGCCTCTGTCGCTCTGGCATATGGGGCCGCAATCGGTCGATGGTCTGCTGCTGAGCTTTACCAATCTTGCCAGCAGGCATATGGCCGAATCTTTTGTGGTGCGTTTGAAAGCCATCTGCGCGGCGGCTGATCGCGACAACTGAGACCTGCTTTGGCCTAGTTGAATCATCGATTCTTGCATCTGTTTTCCAGGCCAAGCTCGTGGGAAAAAATATGCATCAGCCACGATGCAAACATCTCAGGAGTTTCCAATGAGCGAGACCATTTTCCTTGCTGGCGCAACCGGTGCGATCGGGCGCAAGCTCGCGCCCCTGCTGGTCGAGGCAGGCTTCACCGTCTACGGTTCCACCCGCAAGCCGGAACGCGGGGAAAGCCTGCGCCAGGCAGGCGCCACGCCTGTCGTCGTCGATGTCTTCGATGGCGAGGCCCTGAAGGCGGCGTTGCGGCAGATAAAGCCTGGCATCGTCATTCACCAGCTGACCGATCTGCCCTTTGGGCTTGATCCCGCGCAGATGGAAGAGGGGCGTGCCCGCAATGCCCATATCCGCGAAGTGGGAACAAAGAACCTCGTCGATGCCGCTGTCGCGGCCGGGGCGCAGCGGATGCTTTCGCAAAGCATCGCCTGGTCTTATCAGGTGGGTAGAGGGGAGATCACCGAGGAGACCCCGCTGCAGGAAAGTGCAACAGCGATCCGCACCCTCGAACGGCTCACGCTCACGACTGCTGGCATTGCCGGCACGGTCTTGCGATATGGCCTACTCTATGGGCCGGGCACCGGCTGCGATGCACCGAACGGACCCATATGTCTGCATGTGGATGATGCTGCCCGCGCCGCCCTGCTGGCGGTGCAAAGCTCGGTGATCGGCGTCTTCAATGTGGTCGATGATGGTGGCCCGGTTTCGAACGCCAAGGCAAAATCCATACTCGGCTGGCAGCCGCGCAAGCACGACTAGGCGATGGCAGGTCCTCCGGGATTGACCGGAGGGCCTTTTCGGCATGCTTATCGCGTTGCATCGCCCCGGCGGTACTCGAGGGTGAGATCATCGAGACTTGCCTTCAGTTCGGGCGCAAGGGTGTAATCGGAGGCCGCGAGCGTGTCGGTTAGTTGCCCGGTCCGGCTGGCACCCAGAATGACCGAGGTGATCGCCGGATTTGCCATAACCCAGGCGACGGCGAGTTTTGCCAGCGGTTCTCCGGCTTCCTGGGCTATCGCCCGCAACTTTTCGATTGTTTCGAATTCGCGCTGGTGCCAATAGCGCGCCATATACATGGCACCGAACTGACCGACTTCTGCTGAAAACCGCCCCGTTTCAGGCTTCTCATCCTGTTGGTATCGTCCGCTCAGAAGCCCGCCGGCGAGCGGATTGAACGGGATGACGGCCAGGTTTTCCTCCTGGGCGAGAGGCAGCAATTCGCGCTCTATCTCGCGAAACAGCAGATTGTAGCGCGGCTGCGCGGAGACGAAGCGCGCCAGCCTCAACGTGTCCTGGCGACCGATGGCGCGCGCCAATCGATAGGCCAGGAAATTCGAGACGCCGATGTAACGCGCCTTGCCCGAGCGGACGATCGCATCAAGCGCTTCCACGGTTTCGTCGAGCGGCGTCTCCGCATCGTCCATATGCACCTGATAGAGGTCCACATAGTCCGTGTTCAGGCGGCGAAGGGATGCGTCGATTGCATCGAGCAGGTGCTTGCGCGACGAGCCGCGATCCCATGGCGATGTTCCCATCGGGCCGCCGCCTTTGGTCCCGACGATGAACCGGTTGCGCTTGCCTTTCAGCCATCGGCCCGTGATCTCCTCGGAGCTGCCCACTTCGGACATTGTGCCGCCGCCGGGGTAGATGTCGGCGGTGTCGATGAAGTTCACGCCCGCATCCGCCGCCTTGTCAAACACCTGAAACGATTCGGCTTCGTCGGTCTGCTTGCCGAAGGTTCCGGTCCCGAGGCAGAGGCCGGATACCATGAGACCGGTACGGCTGAACTTTTTGAATTGCATGAGAATTTCCTTCAGGAGAGCCGCTTCTCGCCGGCGGCATCTAAATATAACGATCGCTATATTTGACGATTTGCCTGACCTGTCAAGAAGGATTATATAGTGCTCGCTATAGAAGGCGGTAACGAAGACAGGCAGCGAGCAGATGGCGCGACCAAGGGTGCTGGATATTGAACAGGCGATCGACGTGGCGACGACGCTCTTCTGGCGAAATGGCTATGAGAGGACCTCGGTTGCCGATTTGACCAAGGCCATGGGCATAACCCCGCCGAGCTTCTACTTTGCGTTCCACAGCAAGGACGGCCTGTTTCTCCGGGTGCTCGAACATTATCTCGAGACGCGGTTGAGCTATGCCGAGGAAGCGCTGAACGAGCCGACCGCGCGCGGGGTTGCCGAGCTGATGCTGTATCGCATGGCCGATCTCTACACGGATGCCGCCCATCCGCCCGGCTGCCTCGCGGTCAATTGTGCACTGGCATGCGCCGATGACCCAGGCCCGATCCGTGGCGAACTTTCAAAGCTTCGCGAGGCGCGGCGAATGCGGCTGTGCAATCGGCTTCAGGAGGCGAAAGCGGCGGGAGACCTGCCGCCCGATGCTGTCCCCGAAGAACTCGCACGTTTCTTAATGACTGTCGGCTGGGGAATGGCCCTCGACGCCCAATCCGGCGCGAAAAGAGAACAACTCTATGGCACGGTTGAAAGAGCGCTCAAGGCATGGCCGAGTTGATCGTGACGCAGGCCGAACCCTGCGGCGGGCTCGTGAGCGTATGGGAGCGCGTTCCTCGTCAACGCCTGGCCATATCCTCTTGCGCACGCTTGCCTCGTCCCTTTCGATAAATCGCATAGAGGCCGACCAAAGCGGCCGCGAAGCCCGAGGCCGCGCCGACACCGAGCGCCCAGGAGGGTCCGCAGTGATCAGCCACCCAGCCGACAATCGGCGCCCCGATGGGCGTGCCCCCGAGCGCAATCGCGACCCGCAGCGCCATGATCCGCCCACGCATGGCGGGCTCGGTCGAAAGCTGCATGAGGCTGTTTGTCAGATTGGTGAAGATCAGGCCGGCAGCGCCGATCACGACTAGCGCGGCGGCGAACGGCCAATAGCCCGGGACAAGGGCTGCCAGCAGGCAGCCACCGCCGAAGACGCTTGCGGCTAAGGGAAGGCCCCCAAAGCGGGCCTCATCGCGGCTTCCGCTCAACAGGGCGCCTGCCATTGTGCCGATGGCCATGATCGAGGATAGAAGCCCGTAGCCGCCGGCATCGACGTGAAAGACGTCGACTGCCATGGTCGAAATGAAGATCGGAAAATTCAGGCCGAAAGTTCCGATCAGGAACAGCATGATCAATATGGCGAGAAGGTCGGGTCGCTTGCGGACGTAGCGCAACCCTTCGATAAAACTTCCCTTCGCGCGTTTGGCCCTCGCGCTCGCGCGAAGTTCGCTGAGGCGCAGAAAGCCAAGCGAGAGCAGCACCGCAGCGAAGGACATTCCGTCGATCAGAAAGGCCCAACCGGTCCCCAGTCCCGCAATCACCATTCCGGACGCGGCAGGCCCGACCATCCGCGCAGCGTTGAAGGATGTCGAGTTCAGTGCAACCGCATTCGGCAGGTCCTCGTCGCCAACGAGTTCGGCGACAAAGGTCTGGCGCACCGGAGCGTCAAACGCAGCCGCGCAGCCGAACAGAAAGGCCAGGATATAGACATGCCAGAGCTGCACGACGCCAAGCAGCGTCAGGGAAGCGAGAGCCAGTGACAGCAGACCCATCGTGGCCTGTGTCACCATCAGGAGCTTGCGCTGGTTGAACTGATCGGCGGCAGACCCCGTCCAGGGCAAGAGCAAAAGCTGTGGCGCGAATTGCAGTCCCATCACGATGCCGACGGTGGAGGCATCGTGATGGGTCAGCTCGGTGAATACCAGCCAGTCCTGTGCCGTTCGCTGCACCCAGGTGCCGATGTTGGACACCAGCGCTCCCGCCGCCCAGATGCGGTAGTTGCGATGCCGCAGGGAACGGAACGGATTGGCAAGCGTGCCGGTCACGAGCGTTCGGGGTCGTTGCCGCCGTGAAAGCGGCCGAAATGCCGCGCGCCAAACAGCGCGATCAACAACGCGCCCAGACCGAGTGACAAAATATCGGATGCGTCGTTCAACGAGAAATCACCGACCTCGCAGACCAGAAGATAGGCGATGACGAGATTGGCGAAGCCCCAAAGCACGTTGACGGTGGAGGAGGACAGGCCCTCTCCACGCGGCGTGGCGAAAGGCGTCTGGAACGGCCGGCCCATGACCCCGCTGACCAGATGCGGCACGGCGTTCATGAGAAAAAGGCCGCCGAAGAAGTAGGATAGAAGATGGTGCCATTGCATATCAGGCGGTCCTCGATGCGAGCAGGTTGATGATATCTCGGGCTGGGGCGGTCTCGCCAAGGCGCGGAAAGATGTTTTTGATGCTGTAGTCATGTGCCTCTGCCCGGCCATCCGTCATCGCGTCGATGGCGAGGGTGACGTTGAAACCCTGCTCATAGGCCTGACGGGCAGTGGCCTCGACGCCGGTGCCGGTGGCAACGCCGATGACAACGACCTGCGTGACATCGAGGGCCCTCAAGCGCTTCTCCAGATCGGTGGTCGCGAATGCGCCCCATGACCGCTTCGTCACGACCATATCCTCCGGCTGTTGGCCAAGCTCGGGAATGAAGTCGGTAAAGTCGGCGGGGAAAGCGCCGACATGGCGCGGAGGCTGCTCGGTGCGGCCGGGCGCTCCGCCCGCGACATTGACCAGCACGACAGGAAGATGCCGAGCGCGAAAGGTTTCGATCAGCGCGACCGCATTCGCGACAACCGGTCCGATGGGATGGGCGAAAGGCGATCCGATGATGCCCTTCTGAAGATCGACGACGATAAGCGCCGTCTTTGGATCAAGGGTGGTGAGGGCCATGAAGATTGCCTTCGTTGTTTGTTGGGAGTGATAGGCTCAGAGAGTGGACGGTAGAACGTCAGTCGTCGGCGAGCCGTTGCAGCAGTTTGATTGCGGACAGCAGTCGGTCCTGTTCCTCACTCGAGAGTCGCGCCTCGATCGTGCGGGAAAGCCAGTCTTGCCGCGCCGCGCGGCCCTCTTCGATGCGCTTGCGGCAGGCATCGGTGATTGAGAGGATCGTTTGGCGACCATCATTCGGATCCGCAAACCCGTTTACAAGGTCTGCCCCTTCCAAGGCCGCGATGACGGCTCCCATGGACTGCGGCCGCATGCCCTCGGCTCTCGCCAGGCTGGACGTCGTCATCGGTCCGTCTTTCTCAAGACGCACAAGCACCGATATCTGCGTCGTGGTCAGATCTCCCACATCAGCCTGGTCGCGCAGGCGACGTTTGAGTTTACTCACGACGCCGCGGAGGTCCTGCGCAATCGTGGCGGCGATGGTGTGCTGTGGTTGGTCAGATTTGGCGTTCATATGGAAGGCTTAGCATGTAGGAAGATAAACTGCAAAGGTAAACTTCATATATATGTTCAACCCGCCGACTCCGGCCCGTTCTGGCTTAAGTCTGGGCGATTGCCGCGTATTCGCTCGGCGGGCAGCCGACCCTGTGACTGAAAGCGGTACTGAACGCACTTGTCGACTTGTAGCCGATCTGGAACGCAATCTCCTCCAACGTGCCGCTTCTGCGGCGCAATGCGTCCTTCGCGAGCGCCATCCGCCAATTCAGCAGATACTCCACTGGTGCCGCACCCACCGCCTCGGAAAACCGTCGCGCAAATGCGGCCCGCGACATGCCGGCCTGTCGCGCCAGCTCTTCGACTGTCCATCCTCTGGCAACGTCGGCATGGATGTTGGCGAGCGCCTTGGCGAGCCTCGTATCGGCCAGTCCGCCCAATACGCCGCGATGCGGCAGGGAAGACGCGACCTCGCGGCGCAAGGTTTCGATGAGCATGACTTCGATCAGGCGGGAGAGAACCGCGTTGCGACCCGGGCGCGTTTCATCGGCCTCTTCACGGACGATGGAGACGAGCGTGTGCAGTCTGGCTGCCGCCTCATCTTCGGCACGCAGATGGATGCAACGGGGTAACAATTCGACAAGCAGGTGCGCGTTTGCCGGATCGCAGACGATCAATCCACCGACGATCCGAGTTGCCGGTTCGTCCAGCGGATTGCCGATCCGCACTTCGCCGTCGACGGAGTGAATGGCCTTGAAGGCCTCATCCGACAGTACCGTTTTTGCCGTTGGCTCGCTGAGAAACACGTCCGCCATCGGCCTGGAAGACAAGACATAATCTCCCACCCGCAGTTCCAAGAGGTCACCTCCGGCCACTTGAAACCAGCAATTGCCCTCCATCGCAAAATAGAAGACCGGGCCCGGTTGAGGTGGCACCTGCACGCCCCAGAGGCCAGACGCAGCCATTCTGCCGAGCAGCACGGTCTGTGGGCGAAGCAACTGAATGATGTCGGTTAAAGCGTCCATTGAGACGATCCGTAATGAAATCGAGATTAATCATTATAGATTATCATCTTTTGCTCGCTTAGCAATTCTCCAACACGAAATGGAGAACAACACATGACCAAGACCGTCCTTATCACCGGCTGCTCGTCAGGAGTGGGCAAATCCGCCGCGAGGTTCTTTGCGGCTCAGGGCTGGAACGTTGTCGCGACGATGCGAAATCCGCAGCCGGAGCTTGCGGATGAGAATCCCGAGCGAATCCTCGTTGTGGCACTCGACGTATCCGATCCGGCTAGCGTCAGCGCGGCCATTGAGGCCGGCATTGCGCGTTTCGGCAAGATCGACGTGGTCATCAACAATGCTGGCATCACGATGGTCTCGATCTTCGAGGCGACACCGCAAGAGGCCGCGCGCCAGATTTTCGAAACCAACGTCTTCGGGGTGATGAATGTCATTCGAGAGGCAATACCTCATCTCCGCAAGCAGGCTGGTGGCACCATCGTCAATGTCACCTCGGGCGTCGGCTTCATGGCAGTGCCACTGCTCTCCCTTTATGTCGCCTCCAAGCATGCCGTTGAAGGTCTGTCGGAATCGCTCTCCTATGAGCTGGAATCGCAAAATATCCGGATCAAGATGGTCGAGCCCGGCGCAATCCGCAGCACCAATTTTGCCGCGAGCGGAATGGCCCTGTCGCAGCAGATACCCGTTCCGGAGAACTACAAGGCCTATTTCGATCACGCGCTTCAGTCGATGATCGATTATCCCTTCGATTCAACGGAGGAGCAGGCGGTGGTGGAAACGATTTTCCAGGCGGCAACGGATGCCTCCAGTCGTCTCCGCTATGTCGTCGGGCCTGATGTGGAAGAATATGCCCGTCTCCGCTGGAGCACCTCCGAGGATGAATATCGTGCCGAAATGAGCCGCCTGACAGGGCAAAACGCCTGGCGCGAAAGAAGCGTCTGAACGTATCGCGATGATTTGCGCGGGAGCCGGCAGACTGGTTCCCCGCATCTTCGAGCTGCTCCTCGCAAGGCTCAAGGCGAGACTGCGGCTGTCCTTTCCAACAGCCGATAGAAATACCGGGATTGCTGTGTAGCACCTTGCCCCATCCCCCTTTCCCTCTATGCTGCCCCCAACATCAAGGGAGGCTTTATCCATGATCCTGCACTGCGTTTTCCTGCGGCTGAAATCCGCCATGACACAGGATGAGAAGAAGGCGCTTTTTGAAGCCGTGGCCGCTTTGCAGCAGGTCATTCCCGGCATTGTCGACGTGAAATACGGGCCGAATGTCTCGCCGGAAGGGCTGCATGGCGGCTTTGTCGATGGCTTTGCGGTGACGTTTGAAAGCCCGGAGGCGCGGGATGCCTATCTGGTGCATCCGCAGCATGTCGCCGTTGGCGAGCGGATCGTCTCTTCGACCGATGGCGGCCTTGCCGGCCTGCTGGTCTTCGATCTCAATCTTTAACTCAGTCTTTAAGCAGAAAGGGGCGCAGGCGAAATCCGCCTGCGCCCCGTTTTGTTCGCTGTTTGCTCAATCGGTAGTTTAGCTGGCCTTCGCCATCGCAGCGGCTAGCTGGTCAACGTTATAACGGAACATTTTCTCGTAAGTCGAAGCCGGTCCATTGGTCTTGGAAAGGGATTCGACATAGAGCTCGCCGCCGGGCTGAGCGCCGGTCGCCTTGGCGACCTGCTTGACGAGGCGCGGATCGTTCGAGTTTTCGAAGAAATAGGTCTTCACATGCTCGGTCTTGATCTGCTCGATCAGCTGGGCGACCTTGGCGGCCGAGGCTTCGGTTTCCGTCGAGAAGCCGAGCGGGGCAAGGAAGTTCACCTTATACTCGCGGCCGAAATAACCGAAGGCGTCGTGGCTGGTCAGCACCTTGCGGCGATCGTCAGGGATCTTGTCGAACTTGCTGTGTGCGTAAGCGTCAAGCTCGGTCAGCACCTTGGTGTAGCGCTCGGCATTGGCCTTGAAATCGGCCGCGTCGGCCGGATCGGCAGCAGACAGTGCCTTCTCGATATTGGCGACCCAGATCTTCACGTTGACCGGGCTGTTCCACACATGCGGATCGGTGACCGTCTTGCCGTCATCGACCATCGTGCGGGTATTGATGCCTTCGGAGACGACGACCGGCGTGCCCTTGTAGCCCGACGCCGTGATCAGCCGGTCCATCCAGCCTTCCAGGCCTTCGCCGCTGACGAAGGTGACCTTGGCGGCATTGAGCCGCTTGGCATCGGCCGGCGACGGTTCGAATTCATGGGGGTCGCCGTTCGGGCCGACAAGGCTCGATACCTTCACATGGTCGCCGCCGACCTGCTTGACGACATCGGCAAGCACGGTGAAGGAAGCGACGACATCAAGCGTCTCGGCCGAAGCCGGGCGGGCGACGCCGAAGGCGACGAAGGCCACCGCAGCGGCTGAGATAAGCAGTCTCTGTTTGTTCATGCGAGTCTCCTTGTTCGGATTAGCCCCGGAGATGGGGACGGGGGAAGAACCGCCGGGCAAGGCCCGAAGGCGCGAAGAGAATGGAGAAGCCGTAGATCACGCTTGCGGTGATGATGATGGTCGGGCCCGAAGCGAACTCGAGATGGTAGGAGGCGATGAGGCCGATATAGCCGGAAGCCGCCGCCGTGCCGGTCGCGATCACCATCATTGCGGGCAGGCTGCGCGACCAGAGCTGCGCAATGGCGGCCGGCAACATCATCAGCCCCACGGCCATCAGCGTGCCGAGCGCCTGGAAGCTGGCGACGAGATTGAGCACCACCAGCAGCAGGAAGAGGAAATGATAGACCGGCCCGCGCCCGCCAACCGCGCGCAGGAAGCCCGGATCGAAGCATTCCATGACCAGCGGTCGGTAGATAACGGCGAGCGCCAGCAGCGTCACGGTGGTGATCGCTCCGATCTGGTAGAGGGCCGGGGCGTCGATCGCGAGGATCGTGCCGAAAAGTACATGCAGGAGATCGATGTTGGAGCCGCGCAGCGAGACGATGAGCACGCCAAGCGCCAACGAGGTGAGATAGAAGCTGGCAAAACTCGCATCTTCCTGCAGCACCGTCATGCGGCTGACGAGGCCCGAGAGCAGCGCCACGGAAAGGCCGGCCACCAGACCGCCGAGGCCCATGGCCGTCAGCGACAGCGAGCCGGCGATAAGGTAGCCGATGGCGGCACCCGGCAGAACGGCATGGCTCATGGCGTCGCCCATCAGGCTCATGCGCCGGAGCATCAGGAAGACGCCGATCGGGCCGGAACCAAGGCCCAGGCACAGGCAGGCTATGAGCGCGCGCCGCATGAAGCCGTAATCCGCAAACGGCGCGAGGAAAATATCGTAGACCGTCATTCGGCCGGCTCCCGCCGTGCAATCTCGCCGGTGTGGGGCTCATCTTCAGGCAGGCATGCATCTGCCTGTTCGTCCCAGCGCTCCGCCATGGCCCGCGCCTTGAGGAGATTGCTGGAACTCATGACCTCCTGTGTCCGGCCCCAGTCGACCAGTTCGCGTGCGATCAGCAGCGTTTCAGGGAAATGGGCGCGCACTTGATCGAAATCATGCAGCACGGCGATGACGGTGCGCCCTTCCTTATGCCACCTGAGGACAAGGTCGAGCAGGTCGCGGGTCGTACGTTGGTCGATAGCGGTGAAAGGCTCGTCCAGCAGGATGACGCTGGCGTCCTGCAGCAGCAGCCGGGCGAAGAGCACGCGCTGGAACTGCCCGGCCGAGAGTGCGCCGATATGCCTGTTTTCGAAGCCCGAAAGCCCGACGAGCGAAAGCGCATCGCGAGCCCGATCCGCATCCTGGCGCGAGAAGCGACCGAAGGCGCCGGAGGTCTTCCAGGCGCCGAGCATCACCGTATCGGCAACCGAGATCGGAAAGCGGCGGTTGATATCGGCCGCCTGCGGCAGATAGCCGAAATCGTTCCGCGTCAATGTTCCGCGATCGATCGATCCTTCGACCGGGCGCAATTCGCCGATGATCGCCTTCAGGAGCGTCGACTTGCCGGCGCCATTCGGTCCGGCGATCGCCGTCAGGCTGCCGGTTCGGAAGGCGCCGGAAACGTGATGCACGGCGGGGTGACGTTCATAGGTGACGGTGAGATTGGTGAGGCGGATCAGATCACTCATGCCAGGGCTACCGCCCAGCCGATAGCAGCCCAAAGCACCGCGATACCCACGGCAACATAGGCAAGTCGCGTCAGAGCGGAGCGCCCTATCAGGGAGGACGCGAGGGGGTCGCGTTCAAATCGCATGCGGGCACTCTCTTTATGTAATAACGTTACGTGTAATAGCGGGGAGAATGCGGCAAAAAAGAGGCAAGAACCAGAATAGCTGTGACTGGCTATGGCAGGCAGCGAATTCGCTTGGGAAAGCGACTTGCATGCATCAGGATCAGCCCGATTGGTTGAGCACTCAAGCGTATTAAACAACAAAGGGCGCCATTGAGGCGCCCTTTCATTCTGCGTTGAATTTTGAAATCAGAGCTGCTCAATCATCGCCGCAGCACCTGAAACCGTGGCCTGGCCGGGGTTCTCTTCGATGTTCAGCGTCTTTACCACGCCGTCTTCCACCAGCATGGAATAGCGCTTGGAGCGAACGCCGAGGCCGCCGGCGGAGAGGTCGATGTCGAGGCCGAGTGCCTTGGCGAAGGAGCCGTCCCAGTCGGCGAGGAAATGGATCTTGCCCATGCCGCCGGAGGATTGTGCCCAGGCACCCATCACATGCCAGTCGTTGACCGAGATGACGGCGATGTCATCGACGCTCTTGGCGAGGATGGCGTCACGGTTTTCGAGGTAGCCGGGCAGGTGGTTGAGCGAGCAAGTCGGCGTGAAAGCGCCGGGAACGGCAAAAAGCACGACGCGCTTGCCGGCAAAAAGCTGCTCGGTGCTGATCTCGACCGGACCGTCCGCGGTCTTTTCCTTGAAGGTGGCGGCAGGCAGTTTATCGCCGATAGCGATGGTCATGGGGTCTCTCCTTGGGGCGATATCGGGGCGTTTGAGCCGCCGCCGATTGGATGAAGATTGATAGTGAAACTATAGGTCAGGGCTATTCCAGCGCAAGCGTGGTTTCCATGGCGCGGTCACCGTCGACCACGAGGATGCCCCACGTCTTGCCCTTGGTGTCATAATTCTTGGGCAACTTGCCGATCGTGATATCGGCTGAATAGGCGTTGCCTTCCCGTTTCGCATTTGCCTGCTCAAAGAATGCGTAACCTGCCGGCCCGGTGACGTAGATCGTCGGCGCGTCGCCGCTCGCCTCAGGCAGCGTCAGGCGCAGCGCGAGCGTCTTGGCGTCTGACGAGAGGCTATGGCTCTGGAGGGCGAAATCGGAGGATGGTGCTTGCGGCAGCGAAGCCTTGGCCGCGTCCAGCAGTGCCAGCTCATGTGTCGTCGGCTGCTCGCCTGCCGGCAGTTCAAGCGAATACTCCGCCTGGAAGGGAATGCAGATATCCTTGCAGAGGCCGATGAAGGCGGTCAGGTCCAGTTTGGCCGGCGCCTTGCTTGTGGTCCGGAAGTCGAGCGGCAATGTCACCGGCGCGTCATAGCCGATCTCTTGTATGTTTCCGACCATGATCTGCTTCGGTGTCGGGTAGCTGGCCTTTTCGAGAGTGACGCCGCTTCCGGGCGCGAGGGTCACTTGCGGAGGGATGCCGCTCTGGCCAGGTTCGCGCCAATAGGTGATCCAGCCGGGCTGCGGTTCGATCTGCAGGGCGGCGCGGATATGCCCCTCTGCGTCCGGCGCCAGTGCCACTAGCCGCATGCGGCCACCCTGATTGTCCACCCAGTCGCTCATCGCGGCATGGGCGGCGGTGCCGGCGCAAAGTGTGGCGGCAAATGTTCCGGCAAGGAGCGTCGACAGGCGGGCAAGGGTGGTCAATCCGATCATGGGATGAGGATTTAACGGATCGGGCGGCGCGGGGCCAGCGCGGCGGAAAAAAGAAATGATCATTTTCAGTTGATTGATTTATGACATTGCCCCATCTTGCTTTTTTAGCGGTGCAGTTATGGACTGCGGTCAGGAGGCACGATGTCCCTATCGACGCTGAAGAATAGACGCGAAAGAGGTTTTCTCGACGGTCAGTTCGTGATCGCCATGCCCGGCATGGAGGATCGGAACTTCAACCGTACGGTTATTTATATTTGCGCACATTCCGATGCCGGCGCCATGGGCTTCGTCATCAACCGGGCTCAGAAGCTGACCTTCACCGACGTGCTTTTGCATCTTGAAATGGTCAAGGATGACGATGCCATCGTTCTCCCGGCTGCTGCGCGGGATTTTCCGATCCAGACCGGAGGGCCTGTCGAAAGTGGCCGCGGCTTCGTATTGCACTCGGACGACTATATCAGCGACAGCAGCATTCCGGTCAGTGATGATATCAGCCTGACGGCGACGCTCGATATCGTGCGGGCGATTTCCAAGGGAAGCGGCCCGAAACGCGCCACCATGCTGCTCGGCTATGCCGGCTGGGGTGCCGGCCAATTGGAGGCCGAAATCGGCAATAATGGTTGGCTGAATTGCCCTGCCGAAGAGGCGCTGATCTTCGACCGCTGCCTCGACGACAAGTACGAACGCGCCTTGGCGCTGATGGGCATCAACCCTGCGATGCTGTCGCCGCATGCGGGTCATGGCTGAAGCAATCTGCATTATATTGGAACGATATAGCACTCGTGACGTTTCCCTCCCAGAACAACGGCAATACCGCCGTGCAACCAAGGAGGCGCTCGATATGGGCAGCATGAGTGACAAGGTATCCGGCAAGGTAAACGAAGTGGCCGGCAAGGCCAAGCAGATGGCCGGCAAGGCCACCGACGACAAGGAATTGCGCGCAAAAGGCGCGGCCCAGGAAGCCAAGGGCAAGGTTCAAAGTGCCGTCGGCAAGGCCAAGGATAAGGTCAAGGGCGCAGTCGACCGGATGTAGTCCGGTTGCTCGTTGAGAGCCGATTTCAGGCCGCCGGCAATCTGAGATAGCATTGCCGTCAGCGGCCTGCCAGGAAGAGCCTGTCGCGGAGACGCGACGGGCTCTTTGATGTCAGGCGAAGCGTCATTTCGAAGAGGGCTTCCATGCGGCTTTTCACTTGCGACCATTGCGGCCAGCCGGTGCATTTCGACAATAGGCAATGTGTTCGCTGTGGCCATCAGCTTGGTTTCGTCCCGGATCGTCTGGCGATATATGCGCTGGAAGGTGATGGCGGCACCAACTGGCATCTGGTCTCGGAGCCGGAGAGGCATGTCCGCTTCTGCGCCAATGCCGAACTTGATATCTGCAATTGGCTCATCGATGCCGAAGATCCGCAGCCCTATTGCGTTGCTTGCCGTCACAATCGCCTGGTGCCAAACACCGACACTCAGCAGGGCATAGACCGCTGGCGACGCATCGGCCAGGCGCAAAGACATCTGTTCTATTCGTTGCTGCGCTGGAATCTGCCGCATCCGGATAGGCATGACGACCCCGAGGGTGGGTTGGTGTTCGATTTCCTCGAGGACGAAGTGCAGGGTGGCAGTGTTGTGCCGGCCAAGACAGGCCATGAAGAGGGGTTGATCGCCATTCGTGCCGCCGAGGCCGATGACGTCACGCGCGAACAGGCACGCACCTCCATGAACGAGCCATATCGCACGCTGCTCGGCCATTTCCGACACGAGACAGGACATTTCATCTGGAACAAGCTTGTCCGCGACCGTGGCCAGTTTGATGCCTTTCGCGCTGTCTTCGGCGACGAGAGGGTGGATTACGGCATGGCGCTTCAGCATCACTACGACAATGGGCCACCGCCCAATTGGCAGGAGAATTTCATCAGTGCCTATGCCAGCGCACACCCATGGGAAGATTTTGCGGAATGCTTCGCGCACTATCTACACATCGTCGATACGTTGGAAACCGCGCGCTCATTCGGCCTGGCGGTCGATCCGAGGGGCTATCACGAGATGGCGGCGGAAGTGGATTTCAATCCCTACAGAGCCGAAAGCGCCGATCAGCTCGTCAGCGCCTGGATTCCCCTGAGCGTGGCGATCAACGCCATCCAGCGCAGCATGGGACAACCGGATTCCTATCCCTTCATCCTGTCGCCGCCGGTGATTGCCAAGCTGGATTATATGCGCGGCCTTATCGAGAGCGCCTGATCTGCCGCTCTCAATAGATGCGGAAGTGGGCTAGGCCCGCTTTGTCAGGGGAAAGCGTTCTTTCAGCAGCCTGATAACCGACTCTGATCCCATCGGCGGCCCGAAGATGAAGCTCTGCCCGTAAGTGCAGCCGATCTTGGCGAGTTCCAGCGCATCCTCTTCGGATTCGATGCCCTCGGCGACAACACGCATATTCAGTTCGCGCGCCATGGAAATGACGGAGCGCAGGAGAATGGCCTTCTTGTCGCTCTCGTCGCGGACCATCGCCTTGTCGAGCTTGATCGTATCGAAGGGGAAGCGGGTGAGGTAGGCGAGCGAGGAATAGCCGGTGCCGAAATCGTCAAGCGCCAGGCCGATGCCGGCTTCGCGGAGCTTGTCGAGCACCAGCCGGGCCTGCTCGGGGTTTTCCATCACCTGCGATTCCGTCAGCTCCAGCTTGATCCGGCTCGGATCGCAATGGGTCTTGGCAAGCAGGGCGCGGATATCGTCATAGAGTTCGTTGTTGAGCAACTGCACGCTGGAAAGGTTGATGGAGACGAAGAGCGGCAGGTCGCCGGTCTGTCGCTGCCAGGCCTTCAGGTCGTTGGTCGCCTGCTCCAGGGCAAACATGCCAAGCGGGCCGATAATGTCCGAAGCTTCAGCAATGGGAATGAATTCCGTGGGCGGAATGTTGCCGCGTTTTGGATGTTCCCAACGCATCAGCGCCTCGAAGCCAGCCACTTCGGCATCCTCCAGCCGCACGATCGGCTGATAGACCAGCGAAAGTTCCTTGCGTTCAACGGCACGGCGCAGGTCGGTTTCGAGCTGCAGACGATCGGTGCCGAAGCTGCGGAAGGCGGGCTGGAACGGCTCGACGCGGTTGCCGCCGGCGCGCTTGGCCCGATACATGGCAAGTTCGGCGTCGCTGAGCATGCCGGACGCATTTTCCTGCTGATCGACCCATGAGGTCAATCCGACGGAGGCCGTCAGGATGATCTCGCGGTTGGCGAAATTGATCGGCACCATGATCGCCTTGCTGATCGCATCGGCAAAGTCCGCGACTTTTGCCGGATCGCGTTCGGACACGAGAATGAGGCCGAACTGGTCGCCGGAGAGACGAGCCAGCGTGTCCTGAGGCTTCAACAGGCGACGAAGGCGTCGGGTGAGTGCGATCAGGATATTGTCGCCCGCCGCCACGCCAAGCGTATCGTTGACGAGCTTGTAGCGATCGATGTCGATGACCATCACGGTCGGCCGCAATTGGTTGCTATCCGATGCCAGCGTCAGCACGGCCTGCAGGCGATCGAGGAATACCTGGCGGTTCGGCAGCCCTGTCAGATTGTCGTGCACGGCGTCGTGCAGCAGCCGCTCGATCGAATTCTTCTGCTCTGTGATATCGACGATGGTGCCAACGCAGCGAATGATTTCGCCGTTCGAACCGAGCACCGGCCGCGCGCGAATGGAGAGCCAGTGGAAATGGCCATCTTCGGCACGAATGCGGAATTCGTGGTTCAGCCGGCCGCGTCGATGTTCGAGAAGAACGTCAAGGGTTGCTCGGAAACGGTCGCGGTCGTCGGGATGCAGTCGCGGCAACCAGTTGCGGGCCGCGCCGTGCATGCTGCCGGGCGAAAGACCGAGCTTCATGGAGATGTCTGGTGTCGTGACGACGCGGTCGCGCGCTACGTCCCAATCCCAGACGGTATCGCCCGAGCCGGTGAGTGCCAGGGACTGTCGTTCCAGGTCCGAGAACAAGCCCTGCTGGAAGGCGCCGCCAGCAAAGGCATGCTGCATGACGGTAAAGCCGATCAGCAGGACGATAAGCACCAGGCCGCCGCCGAGTGCCGGCTGGATGATGTCGTTGTCGAGCTTGCCCATGATCGTCATCCAAGCGCCAAACAGCCAGACGAGGATCAGCGCCCAGGCAGGCACGAGCAGGATGGCGCGATCATAGCGGTTGAAGCCGAGATAGATGATGAGCAGCAGACCCGCGGTCGCCGTCAGCGCCAGCGACAGCCGGGCGATGCCGGCCGCGATCGACGGATCGTAGATCGCCACGCCGAAGAGCAGGGCAAGCCCGAGCACCCAGGCCAGCGTCACATAGCCGAGATGCGCGTGCCAGCGATTGAGATTGAGATAGGTGAACAAGAAGATCACCAGACTCGATGCGAGCGCCACCTCCGCGCAGGCGCGCCATATTCGCTGATCGCTTGACGTGATGCTGATGAGCTTGCCGAGGAAGCCGAAATCCACGCAGATATAGCCGAGCACCGCCCAGGCGAGCGCCGCCGTCGCTGGCAGCATCGACGTGCCTTTGACCACGAAGAGAATGGTCAGGAATACCGCCAGCAGGCCGGCAATACCAAGCACGATGCCGCGATAGAGCGTGAAGGCGTTGACCGTGTCCTTGTAGGCGTTCGGTTCCCAGAGATAGAGCTGCGGCAAGTTCGGAGAGGAAAGCTCTGCGACGAAGGTGACGACTGCGCCGGGGTTCAGCGTGATGCGGAAGACATCGGCCTCGTCGCTCGGCTGCCGATCGAGCGCAAAGCCTTCGCTCGGCGTGATGGCAACGATACGCTGTGAGCCAAGATCCGGCCAGAAGACTTTCGAGTTCACAAGGCGGAAATGCGGGGCGACGATGACGCGCTCCAACTGCTCTTCGGACACATTGGCGAGCGCGAAGACGGCCCAGTCGCCCTGATGGTTTGGCGAGGAGGATCGTACCTCAATGCGGCGCCGAATACCGTCGGCGCCTGCGGCCGTTGAAACCTGAAAAGCCTCGCCCTGATTGGTGTAGATCTCTGTCGTCGCCGTCAGGTCGAGCGCGGTATCGTCGCGGGAAATCTTCACGGGCTCGGCAGCATGCGCCATGCCGGCAAAAAACAGCAGCAAGGCGGCGGCAAGTGTCGCAAGCACTGTGCCGAGCCGTTTGGCCATCGGCATCGTCGGTATCAGCGCGGTAGTCATCGCTGGTCGTATTTTCGGTTCGGGTCGGCATCCGCAGCCAACCTGGAAAACATCACGTGGTCGCGCCACTGACCGTTGATTTTTAGATAACCGCGCAAATGACCTTCCCGCTGGAAACCGGCTTTTTCCAAAAGCCGCATGCTACGCTCGTTATCCGGAATACAGGCTGCTTCAATTCGGTGCAACTCAAGTCCGGAAAAGATATAGGGTATAACCAATTGAAGTGCGGCGAACATATGTCCCTGACCGGAATAGCGTTCGCCCATCCAATATCCGATCATGCAGCTCTGCGCAGCACCGCGGCGAATGTATCCGATCGTGATGCCTCCGACCAATGTCGTGTTTTCCCTGAGGAAAACGAATAGCGGTATGGCCTGGCCGGAACTATATTCCTGCTTGCCTCTGATGATACGGGCCCGATAGGCCGCCTCCGTCAACTCGTCATGCCGCCACGTGGGCTCCCAGGGCTCCAGAAAGCGGCGGCTTTCAGCCCTCAACCTGTGCCATTGGTTGAAGTCGGAATAGCGCGGCAGACGCAGCAAATATGTGTCGTTTTCGAGTTCAACCGCGTCCGGATGACGTGAGAGAAACCGAAAGACAGATTTTTGCATCCCGCCAAGCACTCCCCCGAGAACTGAACCCATCGACCCGCGGCGTGCCCTTAGCCGCTGGCGCTTCTGGACGCCGGCTTTGGCGACGACAGCGACATGACGATGTCTTCCATCGGCGCAAGCTGTTCCAGCGGCCCGATCGCCGAAAGCGTCGGTACTGTATCGAAGAACAGCCGGCCCGCAAGATCCGTCAGGCGGTCGATGGTGATGCCCTCCAGGCGCTCCAGCATCTCCTGGTTCGGGATGGGGCGGCCATAGAGCATCATCTGCCGGGCGACCTGGCCGGCGCGAGCAGCCGGGCTTTCCTGACCCATCAGCAGCTGTGCGCGGATCTGGGCGCGGGCGCGCTCGATTTCCTGCTGCTCGATCTTGTGGGAAGCCTTGTGCAGCTCGTCGACGATGACAGGCACCAGCTCCGGCAGGTTCTCGCCGCCGGTCGCCGCATGGATGCCGAAAATGCCGGTGTCGGAAAAGCCCCAGTGGAAGGCATAGACCGAATAACAGAGGCCACGCAGTTCTCGGACTTCCTGGAACAGGCGCGAGGACATGCCGCCGCCGAGAACATTGGCAAGGATCTGCGAGCAATAGAAGTCGCGCGTGTGGTAAGCGCGGCCTTCGAAGCCGAGAAGGATCTGCGCGTCCATGAGGTCGCGCGTCTCGCGAACATTGCCGCCAATATAGCGAGCCGGCTCGATGATGGGCGAAGTCGAGGGTTTGGTCGGCAGGCTGGAGAAACGCTCCTCGACCTGACGCACGAAGCTTTCGTGATCAACTGCGCCAGCCGCGACCACGAACATGCGGTCGGTCGTGTAGTTGCGGTCCAGATAATAACGGATCTGCTCCGGTGAAAAGGAGACGACGGTATCCGGCGTGCCGAGGATGGCGCGGCCGAGCGTCTGGCCGCGATAGGCAACCTCGGAAAACTTGTCGAAGACCACGTCGTCAGGCGTGTCGTTCGCCGCGTTGATCTCCTGCAGGATAACCTGCTTTTCACGCGCCAATTCCTCCTCGTCGAAGGCGGACTCCGTCAGGATATCGGCAAGTATGTCGACAGCCAGCGGCACATGGTCCTTGAGCACGCGGGCGTAATATGAGGTCGTTTCGGTCGAGGTGGCGGCGTTCACCTCGCCGCCGACATTCTCGATCTCTTCGGCGATCTGCCGGGCCGAGCGACGCGCCGTACCCTTGAACGCCATGTGCTCGAGCAGATGCGCGATCCCGTGTTCTGCTTCGGTCTCGTTACGCGAACCGGACTTGATCCAAACGCCGAGCGCCACGCTTTCGAGGTGTGGCATCGATTGGGTTGCTACTGTCAGCCCGGACGCAAGCCGGGTGCATTCCACTGTCATCGCTTGTCTTTCCGCGTCTGTTATTCGCCGGCCCGGGCATGCTTGCCGATAAAGCTTTCAACGGCTTTAAGTTCCGGATCGAGAATATCGAAACGCTCCTCCCTGGTCATCAGACCAGCAAGCCACGTCGGAAGCGCCGGGTCAATACCGGAGGCGGATTTTACTGCGGCGGGG
>BFBZ01001065.1_pt1 | contig 19899 bp, 18 predicted proteins | sample 1888401 | NCBI WGS metagenome assembly BFBZ01 (sample SAMD00112614, study PRJDB3348) | symbiont metagenome | host: Chara braunii | reverse complement strand
GTTGAATAATGTAAACATTAAAATAAAGAAAGAACATGTTCAGTAAATTCATTCAAAGGCCGGTACTCGCTATCGTTATCTCGCTTGTGATTCTCTTTATGGGCGGGCTGGCCATTAAAACACTGCCTACATCGCAATTTCCAGAAGTTGCGCCACCGGTGGTGATGGTGAGCGCGTCTTATCCCGGCGCCAGTGCCAAGTCGCTGGCGGAGTCCGTTATTATCCCGCTCGAGCAATCCATTAACGGCGCCTGGGGTATGCGCTACATGACCTCCGATGCCACCAGCGCGGGCGAGGCCAATATCCAGGTGGTATTTAACCCGGGTACAGACATTAACCAGGCACTGGTGCAGGTTTCTAACCGGGTGCAGCAGGTAACGAACAGGTTGCCGATACTGGTGCAAAGGGAAGGGGTTATCATCACGCCTGTCATTCCATCCATGCTCATGTATGTGAACCTTTACAGTAAGGATAAGAACGCCAACATGAAATTCTTGTTCAACTACGCGGGTGTGAACATGGTACCCGAACTGCAAAGGATCAATGGTATCGGGCAGGTGCGGATCTTGGGAAGCCGGCAATATGCCATGCGGGTGTGGTTAAACCCGGATCGTATGCGCGCTTATAAGATCTCTCCCGACGAAGTGATGGAGGCGCTGAGCGACCAAAGTATCATTGGTAAGCCGGGCCGGATAGGCCGGGGCGACAGCAAGCAGGCCGAGGCGCTGGAGTATGTACTGGCTTATTCAGACAGGTTCAGCGACCCGAAGCAATATGAGAATGTGATCATCAAGGCCAACCCTAATGGCGAGATCCTTCGCCTGAAGGATGTGGCGAAGGTGGTGCTGGGAAGTGAATACTACGATATTTATTCCAACATGAACGGAAGCCCCTCGGCGGCCATGGTGATCAAGCAGACCTACGGCAGTAATGCCAGCGCAGTGATCGAAAAAGTAAAAGAAAAGCTGGACGAGCTGAAGAAAACCTTCCCGCCGGGCATGGATTACGAGATCAGCTACGACGTTTCGAACTTCCTCGACGCATCTATCGAAAACGTGATCGACACCCTGAGAGACGCCTTTATCCTGGTGGCACTGGTGGTGTTTATCTTCCTCGGCGACTGGCGCTCTACGCTGATCCCGACGCTGGCTGTTCCTATCTCACTGGTTGGAGCCTTTGTATGCATGCAGATGTTTGGATTGACCATCAACATGATCACCCTCTTTGCGCTCGTACTGGCCATCGGTATCGTGGTCGACGACGCAATCGTCGTCGTCGAGGCCGTGCACGCCAAAATGGAAGAGGAACACCTCTCGCCATACAAGGCGGTAAGGAAAGTGATCGGCGAGATCAGCGGTGCGGTGATCGCCATTACGCTCCTCATGGTATCCGTGTTTGTTCCGGTATCGTTCATGTCAGGTCCCGTAGGTACCTTCTACAGGCAGTTCTCTATTACCATGGCTTCCTCCATCGTTCTTTCGGGTGTGGTGGCGTTAACCGTTACACCTGTTCTCTGCGCCATGATCTTAAAGAATAACCATGGCAAGCCAAGAAAAAAACATTTGCTCAACAGGTTCATCGACAGTTTCAACAGGGGCTTCGAAAAGCTGACCGGGAAATACGTGTGGCTGTTACGATTGATCGCACATCGTAAGCTCATCACCATTGGCTTGTTTAGCGCATTCGCTATTGGTATTTACCTCATCAGTAATAACCTGCCTTCCGGCTTTATCCCGAGTGAAGACCAGGGCATGCTCTACGCCATTATCCAAACGCCTCCGGGCTCAACGCTCGAACGAACCAATGACTTATCCAACAAGCTGGAAGAGATCATCCAGAAAGTGGAAGGCGTACAATCTGTTTCTTCCATCGCCGGGTACGAAGTATTGACCGAAGGAAGGGGGTCTAATGCAGGCACCTGCCTGATCAACCTCAAACCCTGGTCAAAGCGCAAGCATTCGGTGAGCGAGATCATTGCCGAGCTCGAACAAAAAGCCAAGGAGATCCCGGGTGCTACTATCGAGTTCTTTGATCCACCGGCTGTACCAGGCTTTGGTGCAGCAGGCGGTTTCGCGCTGCAGCTGCTGGATAAAACCAACAGCGGTGATTACAACCAGCTGGAAAAAGTGAAAAATGATTTCATGCATGAACTGGGAGAGCGTAAAGAGCTCACCGGCCTGTTCACCTTCTTCAGTGCTAACTACCCGCAATACGAGATCGAGATCGACAACGAGCTGGCCATGCAAAAAGGTGTGACCATTGGCAACGCCATGAACACACTGTCTATTTTTGTGGGCAGTACCTATGAGCTTGGCTTTATCAAATACCAACGCTTTTTCAAAGTGTTTGTGCAGGCTTCGCCTGAGTACAGGAGGCTTCCGACGGACATCATGAACCTGTATGTGAAAAACAACAAAGATGAAATGGTTCCTTTTTCTGCCTTCATRAAAATMAAAAARAAACAAGGAGCCAACGAGATCAACCGTTACAATATGTACAACACCGCCGGTATCAGGGGTGGCCCTGCAAAAGGCTATAGCAGTGGCGAGGCTATTAAGGCGGTGCAGGAAGTGGCCGCTAAAACACTCCCTCACGGTTTCGACATAGACTGGGCAGCGCTTTCGTACGACGAAACCAGGCGCGGAAATGAAGCTATCTATATCTTCATCATCGTACTGGTGTTCGTGTATTTTGTACTCGCCGCGCAATACGAGAGTTTCATTATCCCGCTGGCGGTGGTGTTCTCATTACCAGCCGGTGTTTTCGGATCGTTCCTGTTAATTAAAGGCATGGGGCTCGCCAACGATATCTATGCGCAGGTAGGATTGGTGATGCTCGTGGGTTTACTTGGTAAGAATGCCGTACTGATCGTGGAGTTCGCTGTTCAGAAACAACGGCAGGGCGCTACGGTTCTCGAGGCGGCGATAGAAGGCGCCAAAGTGCGTTTCAGGCCCATCCTCATGACCTCGTTTGCCTTTATCGCGGGGTTGATCCCACTGGTTTTTGCCCATGGCGCCGGCGCCCTCGGCAACCGTACCATTGGTTCATCGTCGCTTGGCGGTATGCTTTTCGGAACCCTTTTCGGGGTGATCATTGTTCCCGGCTTATACTACATCTTCGGCAGCCTTGCCAAGGGCAGGAAACTGATCAAAGGCGAAGATGACAGTTCACTGACCGAAGACCTTGTTCATCAAATAGATAAATTTCCTCAACACGAAGAAAATGAAGACAATGAAGATAATGGGCACTAAAAAAATATGGATATACCTTGGGATCGTTTTTGTATCCCTCTTTTATACAGCTTGCCGCTTACCGAACTTTGGCCGCAAAACAGAGAACAAGACAGTACCTGCGAGTTACAATAATTCGAAGGACAGTCTCAATACCGCCAAGGTGAGGTGGAAGGATTTTTTTACCGACACCGACCTTGCCGGACTCATTGATACGGCCCTGAAAAACAACCAGGAGCTGAACATCATGCTGCAGGAGATCAACATTGCCAAAAACGAGGTGAGGGGCCGAAAAGGGGCCTACTTACCGTATGTTGGCATTGGAGCCGGTGCAGGTGTCGAAAAAGTGGGCAGGTATACCAGCCAGGGCGCCAGCGACGCGGTTACTTATATTACACCAACCCAGGCAACGCCTGATGTACTGCCAAATTATCTTTTCGGCCTCAACGTATCGTGGGAAGTGGATATCTGGAAAAAACTGCGCAACAGCAGGAAATCAGCCATATACAGGTACCTGTCTACCGTTGAAGGTAAAAATTTCATGGTGACCAATCTCGTGGCCGAGATCGCCAATTCGTATTACGAATTAATGGCATTAGATAACCAATTGGACATCCTCAAAAAGAACATTGAAATTTATCAGAACTCGCTTGAAATAGTAAAGCTTGAAAAACAATCTGCCAAGGTCACTGAGCTGGCAGTGCGCAGGTTTGAAGCGGAGGTACTCAAAAACCAAAGCCGCCAGTTCTATATCATGCAGCAGATCACGCAAACCGAGAACAGAATCAATTTCCTGGTGGGTAGATTTCCGCAGCCCGTTTCGAGGAATTCACAAGCCTTCCCTAATATCGTTCCAGACAGCATTCATGCCGGCATCCCATCACAGCTTTTAGAAAATCGCCCTGATATTAAACAGGCGGAAAAAGCGTTGATGGCTGCCAAACTGGATGTACGGGCGGCAAAAGCTGAGTTCTACCCTTCCCTGATCATTACGGCAGGCGGAGGCTACGGGGCATTTAACCCTGCTTACCTCATCAAAACACCTCAGTCCCTGCTCTACTCACTGGCCGGAAATTTGATGGCGCCCCTGGTGAACCGGAATGCCATAAAAGCCAATTACTATTCTGCCAATTCCAGGCAGATCCAGGCGGTTTATAATTACGAGCGTACCATTTTAAATGCCCACATCGAAGTGGTCAACCAGCTCTCCAATATCAGTAACCTCAGAAAAAGTTACGATCTAAAAGCACAGCAGGTGCAAACCCTTACCCAGTCGATCGATATCTCTACCGGGTTGTTCAAATCGGCCAGAGCCGATTACATGGAAGTATTATTAACCCAACGCGATGCGCTGGAATCAAAATTTGAGCTGATCGAAACCAAAAAGCAGCAAATGAATGCCAGGGTAAATATTTACCGTGCATTGGGCGGTGGATGGAGATAACATAGTCAGGCTCATCACTAAAAAAGCCATTTTACATTGCGTAAAATGGCTTTTTAATTTTCCTGATGGCACTTTCCCATTGAAGCGTGCCCGCCGGCTTTTATCTTTATCCGGCCAACAGTTGCTAACAACCACCTCCATTCTCACCCAACGGAACGGTAAACTCCTGTTTCACCTTTATACCATTTGCGTTTTGCGCCGGTTTCCATACGGGCATGTTACGGATGACGTCAAGTAACAATTTGTCTATACCCGGATCGGTAGATGTTTGGATGACTTTAGCGTTCTCTGTTCTCCCTTCCTCGTTCACGGTAAATTTCACAATGGCTTGTCGTATTTTCCTGGAAATATTTGTGTCGATCACCAGGTTCATGATTTTTTCCACTACATCATATACGAATTGCTTCATGCCACCCGTGTAGCAGGCTTCAGTTTCCGGAACTACCGCCACTGATAGCTTCCCTTCTACGATCCTGCTCTCACTGCCCAGCTTGCCAGCCAGCTGGTTTTTATATTTGAACTTAATTTTCATGATAAGGTGCGTATTCAGATCAGCGTTGTTCAGCATATTCTTTTGTTCCATCGTGAGTTTATCGCCTGTGCCCTGGGATGTGAAGCTTTTACCATTACAAACCACTGAAATGTCCACAGAAACATAATCGATCATTTTGTTGTAATTATATTCCTGGGGATAAATATAATATCCCTGGAAATAGCTTAATCCCTGGGCGTAATCCACCCTGCTCCTGCGATCCAGGTCAATACGGTCTTCATATGGCAGTACAAGGTAACGCCACAACTCAGGCGTGATCTCACTGATAGACCTGGCAGCATTGAGYTTTTCTTTATTGACCGTGGAAATCAACCCGCCGGGATATTCATACCTGGCATTTTGGGAAAAGCTGTTCATGCCGATGAATAAAACCATTGCCAGGATTAATTTTTTACCCATGGCGCTATATTTAAAATAAAGGGATGTGTGGATTTTCGGTGTCATGGCTTATGATTTTAAGTTTATACAACAAAGGTAAGTTTGATCTAAAAGGCATTTTGTTATTGAGGCGTTATTGGCTTGTTAATGACTTGTTAATGCCAGGCATATACTATGGAAAATGGCTAATTTTGGAATAACCCATGAAATTGAACCGAACCTACCTGTTTATCGCCGTCTCTTCAGTAGCATTGGTCATCGTGCTGATCATCCAGGTAAGCTGGATCTTAAAAACAGCCAAAATAAAGGAAGACCTGTTCAATGAAAAGGCCAATATCGTTCTTGCAAGAACAACCGAAGCCCTTTTGTCTGACACTGTCACCCGTAAGAATATAGAAGTTTGCGTGGGCAGGCACGAAGTGTTTAAAATCGATTCGTTGTTTACCTTCTATATGAATTTTTATAACTTTCATATCGATTACACGTTCGAGGTCAAACCAAGTCTGCCCCCGGTTAAAAACACGTTCCCTTTAACCTACAATGTGTACCCTGAGCAACCGGGTTGTTATAAAAAAAGCTTTGACGAGATCTCCGGTAAGCATGGATTCGAATTAAAACTGGTCTTCCCCGGGAAAGAGAAATATATCATGGAAGAGATGGGGATACCTTTCATAACATCCGTTATGCTCATATTTGTTGTGCTTGTCCTGTTCTGGCAAACCGTTTTATCGCTCCTCAAAGAGAAAAAAATATCGGAGCATACCACGGATTTTTTAAACAACATGACCCATGAATTTAAAACACCTTTAACCAACATTGCCTTAGCGGGCAGGATGATCATAAAGGATTCAACAGCCAGGCAGGAAGATAAAATAAAACATTACTCAGGGATCATACTCGAAGAAAATGAGAAGCTGAGGCTCCAGGTGGAACAGGTATTAAGCATGACCGCGCTGGAAAGAGGTGAGATCCCCTTACAAAAAACAGAATTGGATTTTCACCAGTTAATAACAGCTGCTTTAAAATGCATCGGCATACAGATCGAGAATAAGCAAGGGGATGTCAAATTAAACCTGGAGGCCCGGCGATTTGTGGTCATGGGCGACAAAACACATTTAACGAATGCCCTGTGCAACCTGATCGATAACGCTATTAAATATTCCATGGAAAAACCTGAGCTGTCTGTTCAAACATCCAATAATGGTGAAAATTTAGTTGTTGTTATTTCCGACAAAGGCATCGGCATAGAAGAGAAATATCAAAAGAAGGTGTTCGATAAATTTTTCAGGGTCCCTACCGGTGAGGTGCATGATGTGAAAGGCTTCGGCCTGGGGTTGGCATATGTCAGAAAAATTATTGAACTGCACGGCGGAACAATTGACCTTGAGAGTGAAAAAGGAAAGGGAACAGTATTCACCATTACATTAGCCCTTGTCTAAAGAGAAGTTCAACATATTACTGGCGGAAGATGACCTGCATTTAGGCATTCTTTTGGTAGATTACCTGGAAGCGGAAGGTTTTGACGTGAAGCTGTGTAAAGATGGGGAGCTGGCACTGAAAGCATTTCAGAATCAGCCATTTGATCTGTGCCTGCTGGATGTGATGATGCCGAAGGTGGACGGTTTTTCACTGGCACAAGAGATCAGGCAAAAGGACAAAAAGATACCTGTTATTTTTATCACGGCCAGGTCCTTAAAAGAAGATAAATTAAAAGGTTATGACCTGGGTGCTGATGATTATATCATAAAACCATTTGATGAAGACGAGTTGCTCTGGAAAATTAAAGCTGTGATCCGCAGGATCCCGGAGCATAAACATGAAGCCGGAGTGATATCAATTGGCAACTATACATTCGATCTTCATAATCAATCCTTAATGATAGGTGGTAAAACCAAGCGCATCACAGAAAAGGAAAACGAGATCCTTTACTATTTATCAAGGCACCGGAATAAAATCGTAAAACGGGAGGAGCTATTGAAAGACCTTTGGGGAGAAAATGATTATTTTCTTGGCAGGAGCCTGGATGTGTTTATCACAAAGATCCGCAAATACCTGAGAGAAGATCCGGATCTAAATATTGAAAATATTTTTGGGGTTGGGTTCATTTTTAATGTTCCCGCAGCATAGATGTTATCGCGGTTCATGTAACATGTCTATTCGGGTTATCCAGGTAGACAACCAGTTTTTAACTTTTTTTAGTGCAGGGATTAAAATCAACAGAGTGCGTTGATAAAAGATCAATCTTTATTTTTATGCCATGAAAATGCCGGTAGCATGCTTTCTGCTTCATTTCTGTAAACGCCTGCTGTTTCAGAGGAAAATCTATATGGTGATCCTGGTGGCGCTGGGCATGTACACGGTTTCATGCTCGCTGCTCACAAAAAAGAACCTGAAGGTATCACAGCTCAATTATTGTGCTCCTACAAGTCCTTATCTCTACGACTCGACTTACCTTCCTCTGGGCGATATTTCCTCTTTCGTAAAGGGCAACCCCTCCCTGCTTAAAAAATTCACATACCAGGACCTGCTCCTGGCAAATGCAAGCGGCTCGCTACCCCTGATGGCAGACCTGGTGCACCTGCAGGATGCGAAAGCGGATGATGAAGACAGCATCTATGTGCTGGTAAAAAGGCAGCAGATCTTTAACCGGCTGCTGCTGGCCTCAACGGAGCTGGCAAGCATGGCCGCAGAGCTCGACTGCGAATCGGAACGGTCTAAGCAATTGGCAAATTATCTGGACCAGATCAATGATACAAGGGTGCAGCGGCTCACCATTTTATCTGTTGTAACCGGGGCTGTTACAGGGATCATTACCTCCACAAGCGGCAGCCACCAGGTGCAGGTAGCGGTTGGCGTGAGTGGCAGTGTGATGAGCGCCCTGTTTGGCGGTATGGCAGTACTGTCTTCCAGGAAAAGCATTACACTCCAGCACAACAGGAACGTGCTGGCCGATATCTGGTACATGCCCAAAACATCCTCGGTGTATCCTCCTTTCATCTGGTATGTGCTCAATGAAAAGGCGTTCAATAACGAAGACATCACCACCATCATCCAATCACTCAAAGACAGGTGGATCGAGCAAGAGCTCATCAGTGTTCCCGATAAATCCAACAAAGCGGCCTTATTCTTCGGCACCGGGGGCAGGTATCTTGCCAACGACCTGCATACACGGGCCAGTATGCTCAACCAGTTGAAAGCCGAGATCAGGTCCATCAACCAAAACCTACAGAGCCTCATGCTCAAATTATCGGTTTGAGCTGTTGTAGCTGTAATGGTGTGTATTGGTACTTCCAGGGTCATAAATAACATCCACAGCCGGGTCGTTGCCGGCGCTACACAACACCAAAAAGTCCGTTATCCATAAAATGGCTACATTTGCGGGAAAGCGATACAACACGTACCAGGAATGATCACAAGTGTTTTCCCTTTAAGAACTGTTGGCGTCACACGCTATATACAGCCCCTGCGCGAAGGTGGCTCGCTGCCGGCACTGGCGGAAGCCGACGACGATTTTAAGTATGTGCTGAAATTCAAAGGCAACGGGCATGGTGTAAAAGCGCTGATCGCGGAGCTCATTGGCGGGGAAATTGCCAGGAGCCTGGACCTGAAAGTGCCGGAGCTGGKATTTKCCAGCCTGGATGAGGCTTTCGGGCGAACAGAGGCCGACGAAGAGATCCAGGACCTGCTCCGCGCCAGCAAAGGCCTCAACATTGCGCTGCATTTCCTGTCGGGTGCCATTACATTTGACCCGGCCGTCACAACAATAGACCCGGGGCTTGCCTCACGGATCGTGTGGCTTGACGCGTTCATCACCAACGTAGACCGCACGGCAAAAAACACCAATATGCTCATCTGGCATAAGGAGCTGTGGCTGATCGACCATGGCTCCTGCCTGTATTTCCACCACTCATGGGCCAACTGGGAAACCCATGCCCAAAGCCCCTTTGCCCTCATAAAAGACCATGTGCTCCTGCCGCAAGCCAGTATGTTGGCAGAGGCGGATGCTGCAGCCAGGGCAATGCTCACCGAAGAGAAGATCCGTAACATCGTGGCGCTTATTCCCGGCGAATGGCTCCATTGGGAAGACACTACTGAAACCCCGGATGCGATCAGGGAGACCTATGCTCAGTTCCTGATCACAAGACTGAAACATTCGGAAATTTTTGTCAAAGAAGCACAGCATGCAAGAGAAGCACTTATATGAGTACGCGGTGATCCGCGTTCTGCCTGCTGTGGAGCGCGAAGAATTCCTCAATGTGGGGATCATTCTCTTTTGCAAAAAAGTAAAATTCATCAAAGTGTATTATACGGTGAACGAGCATCGGCTCCGGTCGTTTTCGGGTGAGCTGGATACAGAACAGCTTTGCCTGAACCTGCAATCTTTCGAAAAAATAGCCATAGGCGATGAGACCGCCGGCCCCATCGCACTGATGGACCTCCCTTCACGCTTCCGCTGGCTCACTGCCGTGCGCAGTTCCTCTATCCAGACCTCGAGACCACATCCCGGCCTGTGCAACGACCTGGAGCAAACCGCGAAGCGCCTGTTTGAGGAACTGGTATTATAAGCACAGGTAAAAACCCAGGCTCCTGAACCCCTGTTGAATATGTTTGGCAATCCGCCCGCTTTGGCTTATCTTTCACTACACAATTCAATCATCATTCACCCTCTCAACACTCACAACATGCTGATCATGATCCTTATCGCGCTTGGTGCCATCATTGCCATTGTTCTGCTGGTGGCACTCCTCATCAAAAAAGACTACAACATCTCATCCTCCATCACCATCAACAAGCCCAAGGATGAAGTATTCAATTATGTGAAGATCATCCGCAACCAGGAAAAATACAGCAAATGGGTGATGGCTGATCCAAACGTGAAAATAAAATACAAGGGAACGGATGGCACCGTGGGCTTTACCTCCGCCTGGGAAAGCGAGCTGAAAAATGTGGGCGTAGGAGAGCAGGAGATCACCAACATAAAAGATGGTGAAAGGTACGATGTGGAGCTCCGTTTCGAGAAGCCTTTTAAAGGTGTGAGCCGTGCCCATACCACCACCGAAGCCCTGGCAAACGGCCAGACCAGGGTTACCACTGTGTTTGAGAGCACCACGCCTTTCCCGATGAGCATCATGATCCCCATGATCAAAAACATGCTGAAAAAGGACATGGACGAAAATGCTTCAAACCTGAAAAAAATCCTCGAAAACTAATCCCGGCGAAACGCCATTAACCTGTACCATGTCTAACATCCAGCTCATCATAGAAGAGCGCGCCGCCAACATTGGCAATTTTATGGTGGGGCGCCTGCTGCCTTTCCGCGAGAAGCGGATGGTAGGCCCTTTTGCTTTCATTGACCACATGGGCCCTGCCCGGCTCAATGATCATGAAAACCTCGATATCGGGCCGCATCCCCACATCGGGCTTTCCACGCTCACCTACCTGTTCGAAGGCCATATTGCGCATAAAGACAGCCTGGGAACCGATATGGAAATAAMCCCCGGCGAGGTAAACTGGATGACCGCCGGTAAAGGTATTGTGCACTCTGAAAGAACGCCCGCCTACCTCAGGCATTCTGACAAAATGCTGCATGGCTTGCAGATCTGGGTGGCGCTGCCCAAAGCGCTGGAGCAGATGGAACCTTCTTTCAGCCACGTTGTGGAGCGGGACCTTCCCACCTGGCAGCAGGATGGCGTGGCCATGAAGCTGATCGCAGGTGAAGCCTTTGGGAAAAGATCACCGGTGCCTGTATACAGCCCGCTTTATTTTATCGAGATCAAAAGCACGACAAAACAAAATCTTAACCTGGACCATGCCTTATTTGGCGAAAGCGCCATCTATATCCTGGAGGGAAGTATCCAAAGCGAAGGCCATAGCTATGAGCCTCGTCATTTGATGGTAGCGAAAGATAACCAGCTCTGCGAATTCGAGATAGGCGACCACAGCACCATCTATGTTTTCGGCGGCGAGCCTTTCCCCGAACAACGATACATTGACTGGAACTTCGTTTCGTCAGACAAAGCCCTGATCGAACAAGCGAGGCAGGACTGGCTGGCGCAAACTTTCCCGAAAATCCCCGGAGAAACAGGCTTCGTACCCCTGCCACCCACACCCCTGCATCTCAAGGGCAAATAGAAGCGGGCGCGCAACGCATTAGCCCAACTCGCCCGGCACCACCCATACCCGCAGCTGCTGGCCATTCCTCAGCACCGTCAGCTCCACTCTTCTGCCTATCATATCTTCGCTAAGCAGCCTGTGAAGATCATCCACGCTGCTGATCTCCCGGTCCCCGAATTTCACAATGATGTCGTTCAGCATCAGGCTATCGTGATCGAGGCCTGGATGCGCCTGCTTTTCAAATACAAACACCCCCGTTTTGGTGCTGAGATGATTGTATGCTGTGATCCTGGCAGAGAGCTTTACCCGCTGACCGGCAATGCCCAGGAAACCTCTTCTCACTTTCCCTTTCAGGATCAGCTTGCTCACGGTATCCTCGGCCAGGTTGCTGCTCACCGCAAAACAAAGMCCCTGTGCCGCCGCAATAATAGCCGTGTTTACCCCTATTACCCTGCCCAGGGAGCTCACCAGCGGCCCACCGCTGTTCCCGGGGTTAAGGCTGGCATCCGTCTGGATCATATCGTCAATGAGCCGGCCGTTGGTAGCCCTGAGGGTACGGCCCAGAGCACTCACAATGCCGGAGGTAACGGTATGCTGGAACCCGAGCGGGTTGCCGATGGCAATGGCGATCTGCCCTACCTCGAGCTTGCTGCTGTCCTGGAAAGACAAAGCCCTGAGGCCGGGATTTGAAATCTTTAAAACGGCAATATCGGTAGAAGGGTCTGTTCCCCTGATCTCCGCGTCCACCTCGGTGCCATCCACCAGCGTGGCCCTGATCCGCCCGGCATGCTCCACCACGTGGTGATTGGTTACCACAAATCCGTCGCTACTGATAATGAACCCGCTGCCCGTGCCGTCCTGTCGCTCTGCACGACCGGTCCTTGGGTTCGTGATGTTCTTTTGAACGGCTATATGCAAAATGCTTTCGGCAGTCTGCTTTACCACCCCGGTAATGGTCCTGCTGTAGTCGTCCAGCAGTGTTGTGTCATCCGGGTCATGTGTTGTGATCATAGCGGACCACCATCAAGATAGCTGCCACACCCAAAATCGCGACAAGATGACAGAGGCCCGTTTATTGGAGCATCCTGCGCAGCTCTATCATTTTGAGATGGGCTGTATCCGTGGTAATAATGCCGCTCCGCGGCTGGTCGAGGTCCAGCACAAGGTACACCGTGATGGCGATCATGAGTGTAAAGCAGTACACCAAAACCCGGTCGGCCTGCTTATCGCGCCGGCCGTAGCCTATCACGAAGGCCGATACCAGACAAAGGGTGAGCAGCAGACCGATGATCGAACCGGGCACGTGCGACAGTCGCTTGTCATCGCGGGATGTCACAATGTCGATCATGCTGTTCAGGGCCGGGATCATTTGCATGCTCCTCACAACATTGTCGGGCTTCATGGAAACGGCAGCGGCACGTTTCCAGAGCCTGAGAGAAATAGCAGACGCATGGTTCAACGCGGCGCTGATCTTCACTTCATCCGTTCCGGCTTCATAATAAAGGATCCGGGCTTCTATGTATGCCCTGAAATCAGCCCTGAAAGCTTCCCGCACGCTGTCTGGATAAAGGTCGGCACGCAGCAGCGCCGTGCCGATATTATTGGCCTCATCTACCACCGCCTGCCGCCGGGCATCGTAGCGTAGCGCCGACAAATTGAACGTGAATGCCAGCAACAGTGCCAGGAGCCCCAGCAATGCACCTTCCAGCGGGCCCAGGCCCAGGTCATTTTCCCCGGCCCCGGCCTTGTTGCGCCGGGCCCTGATCCTGGCCCCGAAGTAATTCATCAGCAGCATCCCTGCAAATAAGAGCAGGGCCACCACCAGGGCCGAACAGTTCGAAAACATCGTCATAAAAAAGGTTGTTACAGGTGTTTATTTCAGTTTTTCTACCAGGTACAGGTATGGCATGATCATGTGATGCTGCCAGGGTTTTGATTGGTCTGCCGGGAACAATTTAAAATAATCATCGTTGGCATACAGCACAACGGTTGTGCCTGTCCGCACATAGTTGTTACTGTTGAAATACACCGGGGCCTTATAATCAGGCAGTTGTTTTTTCACTGCTTTGTACACCATGTGCCCGAGGTATTTCTGGTAGTTCTTCAGGGCCTTTTTGCTGGGTCTACTCAGTTTTTTATATACATGGTTCAGTGCGATGCGTTGCAGGAATTTCTGCTGCCTGATGATCTGCTTCGCGCCCCTGAAAATATTCACGGTGTTGAAATCGTCAAGGGTCTGCACAGAGAAAGGCGTTTCGGGCACCCAGTCGGCAGAGTTCACCACGTTATAGGCCCAGCCATCGCGGGTAAGGTTTTCGTAGTGGTAGGCAAAATACAAATTACCGGGCTTCGGGGCCGCGCCGCAATAGGTTTTGAAGCGGATATCCGCCGGGATCGTGTGGTCTGCCTTCAGGCTCTCGAGGTAAGAAGTCAGTAAAAAACCGATGGCGCCACCCTGGCTATGGCCGGTAAGGATAAACTGCCTGATGCCCAGGTGCCGGTAGCAGGAATCAATTTTAGGCAGCATGTCCCTCGACAGGTAGGCTGTTGAAATGAGCCAGCCAACGTGCACCGCAGCCTTTGGGTCACTACAAAGGTTATACCTGAACGTGAATGATCTATCCAGCTGCAGCTCGCCTTTGGCAGGCACCATGGCCGCGTAGAAATTGGCGAGCCAGCTCACCGGGTCCGAAATGGTACCCCTCACGCTGATCACAGCTACAGAATCCTTGCCGAGCCAGAGGTCCCATATATTGCTGAGCCCCATCACCGGCGAGCGGTACACCAGCCTGTAGGCTTCGGGGTCGGGGATCGTTGTATGCTTGTCCCACTGGTCTACATCAATGTGCTGCTTCTGCGCGATCTTCAGCATCTCCGTATATTCCGCTTTATCAAAGCCGGGCTTCAGCTTCTGCGCCGGAAGCGCCACACAGAGCATAACAAAGAACAAGAGGGTAAAAAATTTTGCAGCAGGCATAACCATATTTTTTTAGGCTTGACGTAAAAGTACAATATATTTTTGTTCGCGGTTGGTGGCTATCCTGTATACAACCCAAAGGTAAAATGGTTCGGCGGCAGCCTGCCTGTGGAATGATCGTTACAACAGCGGCACAACATCTAAATGTGCCGTGGGTATTGTGTTGTATGGTCATATCCTGTATCTTTATCATGGGCATTTTTAGGCTCTCCTGTATGACAACAGACATGTATGATAACCTCATCAAGCTGGCAGTGGCGCTCCTGATGGGATCGGTGATAGGTGCCGAGCGTGAGTTCAAGAGCAAAGCCGCAGGTTTCCGCACGGTGATCCTTATCATGGTGGGCTCCACACTGTTCACCATCATCTCCAACAAAATGGGAAGCGATGCGCGCGTGGCGGCCAACATCATTACCGGTATCGGCTTTTTAGGGGCGGGCGCTATTTTCAAGGAGGGCGTGAGTGTACAGGGGCTTACCTCTGCCGCCACCATCTGGATCTCGGCGGCCATTGGCATGGCCATCGGTATCGGCCAGTACGAATTTGCAGGCGCTTCGCTCGTCATTGCCATGCTGGTGCTGCTGGGCTTTTCGTGGCTACAACAGATCATCGACCATACCAGCCGCGAACGCACTTACAGGATCACTGTCGATCTCATGGAGTCGTCGAAGCTTGAAGCGGTGGATACATTGTTCAAAGGCTGCCAGGTAAAAGCCTCACGGGTCAGCCAGCGCAAAGAAGAAGGCTACATCACCATTACATATTCTGTGAAAGGCTCCGAGCTCAACCACGAGATGCTGGTGAAAAAGCTCTTCAACGATCCTACGGTGAAAGCTTTTGAAGTATAGGCCAGTGGCCCTATACAGACMCCCGCCATACGGCATTTCCCTGTTGGCATTGCCCCGACTGTTATACAATGGCTTCAACAGCTTATTTATAAACAATTTACCTCCCTCCCCGGTTACTATTAAGCGACACAAAAGCCGGGTATATTTTAAATTTTATACGTATATTAGGCTTCAAAAAAATAGTCCGTGAAACTCTCCAAAGAACTTAAGATAGGGCTCGTTGTCACTGCTGCCATAGGCCTGTTCATTTATGGTTTCAACTTCTTAAAGGGTACAAACATTTTCAGCCACAAATACCAGCTGTATGCGGTGTATCCCAAAATAGAAGGCCTCATAGAGGCGAACCCTTTGCTGGTAAATGGCTACAAGGTAGGGCAGGTCAACAAAATTTCCCTGACCAAAAACAGCCAGGGTGGTTACCACGTGCTGGTGAAGTTCCTGCTCACAGAAGATGTGCAGATCCCCAAACACTCCGTTGCGCGCATCGTGAGCTCCGACCTGCTCGGCTCCAAGGCCGTGGAGATCGTATACAGCAACAGCCCCGAATTTGTGAAAAGCGGCGATACCCTGGTGGCAGAATCGGAAGAGGACCTGAAAACCGCGGTAGACAAACGCCTCACCCCGCTGCAGAAAAAGGCAGAAGGCCTGATCTCGTCAATAGATTCTGTGATGACCGTGATCCAGTATGTGCTCAACGATAAAACACGGGATAACCTCAACAAGTCTTTCGAGAGCATTAAAAAAGCCATCCAGAGCCTCGAACAAACGGCCTATAAGCTTGACGACCTGGTGGCGAGCGAAAAAACAAAGATCTCTGCCATCCTCACCAAGCTCAACAACCTGGCCACCACGCTCGATAATAACAAGAGCAATATTGATAATATCCTGAACAATTTCAGCACCTTGTCCGACAGCCTTGCCAAATCGCAGCTGAAAGCTGCGGTAGCCAACGCCGACAGCACGCTTATGGAGTTTAACAAGCTGCTTGCACAGATCAACAAGGGCCAGGGTACCATTGGCAAGCTGGTGAAGAACGATTCGCTGTATAACCACCTGAACAAAGCCAGCGACGATCTCGACAAATTACTGTACGACCTGCGTGAGAACCCGGGCCGTTATGTGCACATTTCTGTTTTTGGCAAAAAAGACAAAAGCAAACCTAAAAATTAATTCCCGGTTATGATCACTTCCGTTATTTTCAGCATACTCCTCCTGGCATCATCCGCTTTTTTCATTATCAATGTGAGGAAGGTCCGCCGCAATATCCTGATGGGCAAGGACCTCTCCATCAAGGACAGCCGTTCGGAGCGCCTGATGGTAATGACCCGCGTGGCCCTGGGGCAGGGCAAAATGATCAGCCGCCCCATCCCGGCCATCCTTCACATCTTTGTATACATTGGCTTTGTGCTCATCAATATAGAGGTACTCGAAATGTTCATTGATGGCGTTTTTCACCAGCACAGGGTTTTTGCTTTCCTGGGCGGCTTCTACAGCTTTATGATCGGTTTTTTCGAGATCCTGGCACTGGGTGTGTTTGTGGGCGTGGTGGTGTTCTGGCTAAGAAGGAACGTGGTGAAGGTAAAGCGCCTGGCTTCCAAAGAGCTCAACGGGTTCCCGAAGGCTGATGCCAACGCCATTCTCATTGCCGAAACCCTGCTGATGAGTGCCCTGTTCCTGATGAACGCTGCCGACCAGAACCTTCAACTGAGACATTACGAAGGCTATCATCATGCCGGCGCATTTCCTGTTTCACACCTCATCGCCCCTGCCCTCTCAGGCATGAGCGACGGCAGCCTGGTGTTTATGGAGCGTTTCTGCTGGTGGTTCCACATCATCGGCATCTTCGCTTTCCTCAACTACCTACCCTACTCCAAGCATTTTCATATCCTGCTGGCCTTCCCCAATACTTATTTCTCTAACCTGAAGCCAAAAGGGCAATTCAAAAACCTGTTCGAGGTCACAGACGTGGTAAAGCCCAATTTCGATCCTGAGTACCAGCCCAAACTAGACCCTAATGCCCACATCAGGTTTGGCGCAAAAGATGTAACAGACCTTACCTGGAAACAATTGCTCGACGCTTATACCTGCACGGAATGTGGGCGCTGCACCTCCTCATGCCCTCAGAATATCACGGGAAAAAAATTATCGCCGCGCAAGATCATGATGGATACCCGCGACCGGATGGAAGAGGTGGGCCGGAACATCGACAGGAACAAAGGCACCTTTGCAGATGATGGCAAATCGCTGCTGGGCGACTATATCAGCGCCGAAGAGATCTGGGCCTGCAATACCTGCAATGCATGCGTGCAGGAATGCCCTGTCAATATTGACCCACTATCGATCATCATGGACCTTCGCCAGCAATTGGTTCTGGAGCAGAGTACGGCTCCTGCAGAGCTCAACGGCATGTTCAGCAACCTCGAGAATAATGGCGCACCATGGCAGTTCAGCCCGGCAGACAGAGGCAACTGGATCCACGATATTTAAACAACCGATTTTTACGACAAGACTATGACCGCAATCAAAGTTCCGACAATGGCCGAGATGATGGCATCAGGCGAGAGTCCCGAAATATTGTTCTGGGTGGGCTGCTCCGGCAGTTTCGACGACAGGGCCAAGAAGATCACCAAAGCCATCGTGAGAATCCTGAACCACGTAGGGATCAAATTTGCCGTACTGGGCGCCGAAGAGAGCTGCACCGGCGATCCGGCCAAGCGTGCCGGTAACGAGTTCCTGTTCCAGATGCAGGCTTTCCAGAATATCAGCGTGATGAATGGATACGGAATCAAAAAAATTGTAACAGGCTGCCCGCACTGCTTCAATACATTGAAGAACGAATACCCGGAACTGGGCGGCAAATACGAAGTGGTGCATCACACACAACTGATGCAGGAGCTGATAGACCAGGGGAAACTAAAAGTACAGGGAGGCGCATTCAAAGGCAAAAAAATTGTGTACCACGATCCCTGCTACCTTGGCAGGGCCAACCATGTATACGAAGCGCCGAGGGAGGTGATCCTGAAACTGGATGTGGAGCTTGCGGAGATGAAGCGGAGCCGGGCCAATGGCCTTTGCTGCGGTGCAGGTGGCGCGCAGATGTTCAAGGAAGCGGAGCATGGCAACAAGGAGGTGAACGTGGAGCGCGCAGACGAAGCCCTGCAGCATAATCCTGACGTGATAGCAGTGGGCTGCCCGTTCTGCAACACCATGATGACCGACGGCGTGAAGCATTTTAACAAGGAAGATAAAACCAAAGTATTGGATGTGGCAGAGCTGATCGCGACAGCCAATGACCTATAATGGCAAAAGCATGAAAACCGTTCTTTTTTCCACCATCCTGCTCTTGCTGGCACTGGCTGCCTGCAAGCCTTCTGCCACGCAGGAAGCTGCAGACCAGGGCAAAACAGATTCACTGCTCAGGAAGATCAATTCTCCCGAGCTAAAATCCGTAAACAAACGATTGCTGGAGAATCCCAATAACCCGGATCTTTATAATGAACGGGCCAAAATATACCTGAGCTACAGGGAACTGGATGAAGCCCTGGGAGATGCCAGGCGTGCTGTGGGCATCGACAGCACCAAGGCCGATTATTACCTCACTCTGGCCGATGTTTATTTTGCCCACAACAATACCAGGCAGGCAAAAGATGTGCTGGAGAAGATCACCGTCAAGTTTCCCAAAAATACCGACGGCCTGCTAAAACTGGCCGAGCTCCTGTATTTTGTGCGCCAGTATGACAAGGCTTTCGAAAAAATAAACCAGGCTCTGAAGGTGAACGAGAACATTGCAAAAGCATATTACCTCAAAGGTTCCATATACAAGGAAACGGGCGATACCACCAAAGCCATCTCGAGCATGGAGACAGCCGTAGAGCAGGACAACCGCTACTACAACGCCTTTTTAGACCTCGGGCTGATGTTCGCCGCCAGGAAAAACCCGCTGGCTATGGAATACTACAACAACGCTATCAGGTTAGACCCTACCAACCCCGACGCGCTCTATGCCAAGGGGAAACTCCTGCAGGATGAGGAACAGTATGACGGGGCTATGCAGGTGTATGAAACACTGCTGTCTCATACGCCAGGGCATGCCCACAGCCTGTACAATATCGGAGCCATTGAATTTGATGTAAAAAAAGACCCGAAGAAGGCGATCGGGTATTTCACCAAAGCCATTAATGCCGACCCACGCTATGCGGAGGCTTACTTTGCGCGCGGCGCGTGCTACCAGGAAACCGGTGATAAGAACAATGCACTGGCCGATTACAGCATGTGTCTGCAGATCATTCCCAATTACCGCCCCGCGGTGGATGGCCTGAACTCGATCAGCAAATAAGTCTTTACTTCAGCTTATC
>BFBZ01000019.1_pt26 | contig 19906 bp, 18 predicted proteins | sample 1888401 | NCBI WGS metagenome assembly BFBZ01 (sample SAMD00112614, study PRJDB3348) | symbiont metagenome | host: Chara braunii | reverse complement strand
GGCACCGGCAAGTCGACCCATATCGAGCAGGTCGCGGCGCGTCTCAACTGGCCGTGCGTGCGCGTCAACCTCGACAGCCATGTCAGCCGTATCGATCTCGTCGGCAAGGACGCCATCGTCGTCAAGGAAGGCCTGCAGGTCACCGAATTCCGCGACGGTATCCTGCCCTGGGCCTACCAGCACAATGTGGCGCTCTGCTTCGACGAATACGATGCCGGCCGTCCGGACGTGATGTTCGTCATCCAGCGCGTGCTGGAATCGTCCGGCCGCCTGACGCTGCTCGACCAGAGCCGTGTCATYCGTCCGCATCCGGCGTTCCGGCTGTTCGCCACCGCCAACACGGTCGGCCTCGGCGACACCACCGGCCTCTATCACGGCACGCAGCAGATCAACCAGGCGCAGATGGACCGCTGGTCGATCGTCACMACGCTCAACTACCTGCCGCACGACAACGAAGTGAACATCGTGCTGGCCAAGGCCAAGCACTACCGCGACAGCAAGGGCAAGGACATCGTCAACAAGATGGTGCGCGTCGCCGACATGACGCGCTCGGCCTTCATCAAYGGCGACCTGTCGACCGTCATGAGCCCGCGCACCGTCATCACCTGGGCCGAGAACGCCGAGATCTTCGGCGATATCGGCATGGCGTTCCGGCTCACCTTCCTCAACAAGTGCGACGAGCTGGAGCGTTCGGTGGTGGCCGAATTCTACCAGCGCGCCTTCGGCCAGGATTTGCCGGAAAGCGCCGCCAACGTGGTGCTGGGCTAAGCGCGTGCCGGAAGGCGGCTCAGCCTTCCGGGCCAAACCACGCAGGGAATGATCGATGGCGGGTCCGGGCGACAACACGCGCAACAAGCCGAAGAACGGGTCTGAGGCCGACAGCTTCAAGCGCGCCGTCACAGTGTGTATGCGCGCCGTCGCCGGCGACAAGGACCTCGAGGTCGGCTTCGCCAAGGACCGGCCGGCGCTGGCCGGCAACCGTGCGCGGCTGCCTGAACTGCCCAAGAAGGCTTCCCGCAACGACATCGCGATCACCCGCGGGATCGGCGATTCCATGGCGCTGAGGCGCGCCTGCCACGACGTCCGCATCCACAGCAAGCTGGCGCCGGAAGGCAAGCTCGCGCGGGCCATTTACGACGCCGTCGAGCAGGCGCGCGTCGAGGCGATCGGCAGCCGCGCCATGCAGGGTGTGGCCGACAATATCGGCTCCATGCTCGAGGACAAATACGCCAAGGCAAACCTCGTCGACGTCAAGGACAAGGCCGACGCGCCGCTCGAGGAAGCAATCGCGCTGATCGTGCGCGAGAAGCTCACCGGCCGCCCGGTGCCGAAGAGCGGCGAGCGGATGGTGGAGCTGTGGCGCCCCTGGGTGGAGGAGAAGGCGAGCGCCGATCTCGACGGCCTTTCGGCCAAGCTCGACGATCAGCAGGCCTTCGCCCGCGTCGTGCGCGACATGCTCGTTTCCATGGAAATGGCCGAGGAACTCGGCGACGATCAGGAGACCGAGGACAGCGAAGACAACGACGAGAACGAACAGCAGGGCGAGGAGCAGAGCGAGGAAGGCGGCGAGGACGATTCGGGCTCCGAGCAGTCGCAGTCCGAGGACGCCGAAGCATCCGCCGACGAGGAGGAATCGGCCGAGACGGAAGCGACCGACGCTACGTCCGACGATCTCTCCGACGAGGACGATTCCGACGCCGAGACGCCGGGCGAGGCGCGGCGCAACGACAATCCCTTCCTCAACCTGCCGAAGGACATCGACTACAAGGTCTTCACCACCGCCTTCGACGAGACGGTCGGGGCCGAGGACCTGTGCGAGGAAGAGGAGCTCGACCGGCTGCGCGCCTTCCTCGACAAGCAGCTCGCCAATCTCTCCGGCGTCGTCGGCCGGCTCGCCAACCGCCTGCAGCGCCGGCTGATGGCGCAGCAGAACCGCTCCTGGGATTTCGACCTGGAGGAAGGCTATCTCGATCCAGCCCGGCTGGTGCGCGTCGTCATCGACCCGATGCAGCCATTGTCCTTCAAGCAGGAGCGCGACACCAAGTTCCGCGACACGGTCGTGTCGCTGGTGCTCGACAATTCGGGCTCGATGCGCGGCCGGCCGATCACCGTGGCCGCGACCTGCGCCGACATCCTGGCGCGCACGCTGGAGCGCTGCGGCGTTTCGGTGGAAATCCTCGGCTTCACCACCCGCGCCTGGAAGGGCGGGCAGGCGCGCGAGAAATGGCTGAAGGACGGCAAGCCGCCGAATCCSGGCCGRCTCAACGACCTGCGCCACATCATMTACAAGTCCGCGGACCATCCATGGCGGCGGGCGCGCCGCAATCTCGGCCTGATGATGCGCGAGGGCCTGCTCAAGGAAAACATCGACGGCGAGGCGCTGCTTTGGGCGCACAACCGGCTGATCGGACGGCCGGAGCAGCGCAAGATCCTGATGATGATCTCGGACGGCGCGCCGGTCGACGACTCCACGCTCTCGGTCAATCCCGGCAACTACCTGGAGCGGCACCTGCGCGCGGTGATCGAGCTGATCGAGACGCGCTCGCCGGTCGAACTGCTCGCCATCGGTATCGGCCACGACGTCACGCGCTACTATCGCCGCGCCGTCACCATCGTCGATGCCGAGGAACTCGCCGGCGCCATGACCGAGCAGCTGGCTTCGCTGTTCGGCGAGGAAAGCGCGCGCGACACGCGGCGCGGCGGGCTGCGGCGCGCCGGATGATCTCTTCGCCGGGCCGGCGGGGCGCTCTCGTCCGCATGCCGGCCCGTTCGGTGGCTTGACCGGTGTTCGTGGCGAACGACGCTGCCGATCAGCGGACCTTGTAGATCTCGATCGGCTTGTTCGCCGTCGAGCTGTCCAACTCCAGCCACTGCGGGACGTCTCGCTTCAGCAACCGCGCGACGAGGCCATCGGGCGCGTTGGCGGCGAGCGATATCTCTTCGGAATTGCCCCTGCAGATCGCGATCAGACCGACATGCTCACGCTCTATGACCGTGTGCGCGGCGTCCGGCGATCCCATGAAGCCATCGAGCATGGCGAGGTTGCCTGCGACATTGCGGTGGTAGGGGCCGGCCAGCGCCCTATGGCTGCTGAACATCAAAATGGCGGAGCCGAGGTTCGACGAGGCAAGGACAGTGGTCGCCGGCATCGCGGCAAGATCCTTGAAGTCCCCGGCCTTGCCGCAACTCGGACCGTGGTCCGGATCGGAATTGACCTGCCGCGGCGCCTTCTGGATGACGGACTGGGCCGCCACCGCGACGCCTGCCCAGCTCGCGTTGAGCGACACCAGCCATGCCGCGGCGATGCGGGTCGAGACGCGCCAGGAGGGTGCGATGTTTCCTTGCAGGCGCATCCTGGCGATCCAGGCCGAGAGCGGCAGCACGGCGAAGGCGACAGAGAAAGTGGAACCGCGCACCTGCCATAAGCTGACGGCGAACGCGACGATCAGCAGCGCGGCGGCGATGGCTTCCTCGCGACGCAGGCGGCGGTTACGCAGCTGAAGCCCGATCAAGAGGATCGCGATGAAGGGCGTCATGTAGCGCGAGGCCATGAGCTTGGGCTGGTGAACGGCAACGCTGAAGAAGGATTGCGCTTCGACCACGTCGTCCAGCCAGTAGGTGCGGACGCGCGCGTCCACGCCGGAATAGGGCGGCGCCAGGCATTGCGGGAAGAACGCAATCGCGGCAACCCCGACGGCCACGGCCAGTGCCGCCATCCACGCGAACCGTGTCCTGGCTGTCGACTGCCCGGAGAGGCCGGCGATCGCCGCAAGACCGAAGCCGGACAGCGCCGCAATCACGAACTGGAAGGACGAGAAGGCGTCGCATTGCGCCGCGCCCCAATCCGACGGCCTTATGGTGGCGACCAAGACCGCCGAGGCCGTCACCGCAAATCCGATGCCGAAGCCGCGCGCCGTCAGCCGCGTCCCTTCGTCATGAATGAAGAGCAAAGCGGCACAGGCGCCGAGCGCGGCGACATAAGGAGCGGTCTCCATGCCGACGGCCAACGTCAGGCCCGCGCATGTTCCGGAAAAAAAGGCAGCTGGCCGCCAGAARGGCGCTTCCATGAGCAGGCAGAGGCTGGCCGCGGTCAGAAGCARCTGGATATTGTGATGGTCGAGCGTGCCAGGGTTGAAGGTGCCGAGRAAGAAAAGCCCGGCGGCCGACAATACCAGCGACGGCATCGCTACATTGGCGCCGGCAAAGCGCTGCGAGGCGCGCAGGATGACGAAGATGGTCAGTCCGTAGAGAAAGGTTGGCCAGATGATCTGAGCRGCACGCTCCGCCGTGGCGGCGCTTGCGCCCAGCGCTTCGGAAGCGAGTATGATCAGGGCGATCGGCGCGTCGACRAGCCGCGACCAGTGCATGACGAAGCCGCCCGCYGGGCCCATCCGGTATTGATGGAGATCGAACCAGCTTTGGCCGCCGAGCAGGTCGCGCACCTCCACCAGCCGCAGCATGCTGTCATTGTCGTCGCCAAAGTCCGCAAGCGTCGGAAAGCCGGATACCGCGTTGATCGCCAGCACGACCAGCGTCGCGCAGAGCGCGAGCAGGAGATCATTCTTCCAACCGGTGCCCTGGATGCTCATGCTGGTCGCGACGCCTCGGACGATTTTCGCGATCTTGCACCATCGGCCGTAACAAAGCGTAAAGCCGATCTTGCGGACAGTCCGGATCGTCAGGCGATGGCGGGCTGGCTCCAGCGGGTGGCAAGCAGCCGRTAGGGGATCAGCGCGACCACCGCGATGATCAGCTTGACCGAGAGATCGCCAAGCGCCCAGGACAGCCAGCGCACCGTCTCGACCGGCAGCATGCCCATCAGCGGCGCCGTTTCCAGCGCGAAACTGTCGTTCGGACCGGCAAAAGCGAAGGCCGCGGAGAAGGCGACGCCGAAGAAGACGAGGGTGTCCAAGACAGAACCCACCAGCGTGCCGACGATCGGCGCGCGCCACCAGCTCTGGCGGCGAAGCCGGTTGAAGACAGCCACATCGAGCAGTTGCGCGGTCAGGAAGGCGGCCCCGGAAGCGGCCGCTATACGCACGAGCCGATCGGCGGCCGTCTCGAACTGGATCAAGCCGTGGCGGAACAGGAAGGGCGGGACGAGGATCGAGCAGGTCACCGCGGTCATGAAACCGACGAACACCACCTTGCGGGCAACGGCAGGGCCATAGCGGCGGTTGGCAAGGTCGGTGACCAGGAAGGAGAATGGATAGGTGAAAGCGCCCCAGGTGAGCAGGTCGGCCAGCGACAGGCCGCCGATCTGGCCCTGCATCGGGAACTGGACGAGAATGTTCGACGCCACGACGACAAGCGCCATGGCGGCCACGAAGGGCAGGTACCGCGAAAGGAAGTTCATTTTTTTATCCTGGGTAATGGAACCAGCCGGCGTCCGCGCAAAATCGGGCCGCTCGCTTGTATTCAGGCGCCGCTCCGAGAACCGCGCGCGGCCTTCGGTCCGGGTGTTCGAGGCGGTCGTCCCCGCCTCAATGACGATTAGGGACGAATTAGGCGGCCGGCTGCTCGGCGAGCTTCTTGGCAATCTGCTTCTTGAGCAGACGGGCACGCTGCGACAGATCCTTGGCGTCGGCCTTGGCCAGGAAGGCGTCGAGGCCGCCGCGATGCTCGACCGAACGCAGCGCGTTGGCCGAAATGCGCAGGCGAACGTTCTGGTTCAGCGCTTCGGAGATCAGCGTGACATTGACCAGGTTCGGCAGGAAGCGACGCTTGGTCTTGTTGTTGGCATGGCTTACATTGTTGCCGGTCTGGACTGCCTTGGCAGTGAGCTCGCAAGTGCGGGACATTGGTCTTACCTTCAGTTCTAAGCTTGCCAAACCATTCTGCCCGCGCCAGGCGGCGCGCGGTCTCGGTCAGGCGGCCTTTGGAAAAAGTTGGCGTTCCATAGTTGCATTTAGCCAGCGCGTCAAGCACCGGCACATGCGCAGCCGTCGGACGTGCTCCATATAAAGGCCGGATTTCATCCTATAAGCCCTTCGCGAAGGGATATGCCAGGCTGGAAACCACGATTTCCCGCCGACGAACCAAGGATTCGCCGCCCGTAATGCTTCGCCCATCCCATGCACTCGCCACCCTGCTCGCCGTCACCATCCCGGCGACGAGCTTCGCCGCGTCCAGTCCGCAGTCCTTCAAGGGCGAATATACGGTGTCCTTCCTCGGCCTCTCGATAGCGAGGTCGTCCTTCTCCAGCCGCTACGAGAACGGCGTCTACTCGATCGACGGCAGCGTCTCGGCCGCGGGCCTCGCCAAGCTGTTCGACGACACGCGCGGGACGATCTCGTCCAAGGGCACGATCTCGGGCCAGAAAATGGTGCCGCAGGCGTTTCGCGCCGACTATACCTCGGGCAAGAAGGCGTCGGTGGTCGACATCCGTTTCACCGATGGCGACGTCGCCTCGACCAAGGTCGTTCCGGCGCCGGAAAAGCGCGATCCCAAATCCTGGGTGCCGCTCGGCGCCGGCGACCTGAAGTCGGTGCTCGACCCGATGGCGGCGACCGTCATCCATGCCGACAGTCTCGACGAGGTCTGTGGGCGCACCGTCAAGCTCTATGACGGCGAGATGCGCGCCAACCTGACTTTGACCTATGTTTCGAAGGGCTCGATCTCGGTGCCCGGCTACAAGGGCGACACGGTGACCTGCAGGATGGGCTTCGAACCGGTCGCCGGTTACCGCAAGGGTCGCAAGGCGCTGGAGTACCTTACGARCAAGAGCCGGATGATGGTGACGTTTGCACCGGTCGGCAAATCCGGCGTATATGCGCCGATCCGCGCCACGGTCGGGACGCAGATCGGTCCGCTGACCATAAGCGCGAGACGGTTCGAAGCAGTCGACTGATCTTGCGCAATTCGAACGGAAAACCGCGACGCGCTTTCCCGGAATTGCCCTGACCATTTTTTACGCAATTCCGGACGGAAAACCGTTACACGCTTTTCCTGGAATTGCTCTATAGGCGCCGCGGCGCGCCGCCGGGGGGAAGGTATGGGGCGCGCAACACTGATCGGATTCTCRGCGGTCGCCATGTGGGCGCTGCTTGCGCTGCTCACCAATGCGTCYGGGCAGGTGCCGCCATTCCTTTTGTCGGCCATCACCTTCGCCATCGGCACCTGCGTCGGGCTCGCCGCGCGGCTGGTGTTGCCGGCCCCCGACAGGAGCCGGAAGGTACCGCCTCAGGTCTGGGTGATCGGCATTGCCGGCCTGTTCGGCTATCACTTCTTCTACTTCACCGCCCTGCGCAATGCGCCGGCCGTCGAGGCGAGCCTGATCGCCTATCTGTGGCCGCTGTTGATCGTGCTGGGTTCCGCGCTGATGCCGGGCGAGCGGCTGGCCTGGAATCATGTCGTCGGCGCGCTGCTCGGGCTCGCCGGCACATTCCTCATCGTCACCAAGGGCGGCGGGCTTGCCTTCGACGCGCGCTATGTCTTCGGCTATGCGATGGCGGCCGTCTGCGCGCTCGTGTGGTCRTCCTATTCGCTCTTGTCGCGGCGCTTCCCGTCGGTRCCGACCACCATCGTCACCTGGTTCTGCGCGGCGACATCGGCCCTGTCCCTGACCTGCCATCTCCTGCTCGAGAAGACCGTGCTGCCTGACGGTCCCGGRCAGTGGCTGGCCGTCGTCGGGCTGGGGCTGATGCCGGTGGGCGCCGCCTTCTACGCCTGGGACATCGGCGTGAAGCGCGGCAACATCCAGGTGCTTGGCGCCGCAAGTTACGCGGCGCCGCTGCTCTCGACGCTGGTGCTGATCGCGGCGGGTGTCGCCGAGCCGTCGCTGCGCATCCTGGCGGCCTGCGTGYTGATCACCGGCGGAGCGGCGCTCGCGGCCAAGTCGCTCCTGCTAAGGAAGCCGGCGACCGGCGGAGCCGGCGCATGATGCCGTTTGCCGGCGGCCTCGACGCCAACCCCAACGCGACGCTGCTGTTTTCGATTGCCGCCGCCGCAATCTACTGTTTGGCGCTCGAGCTGTCGCCGCGACTTGCCCGCTCGGCGGCAAAGACGCTGGCCGTCGCCTTGCTGGCGGCGCTGGCTTTCATGCAGGGCGGGCCGCCGCTGCTCGTCGCGGCCCTTGCGCTGAGCGCCGTAGGCGATGCCTTCCTGTCGCGCGACGGCGAGAAGGCCTTTCTCGCTGGCCTCGTCAGCTTCCTCGCCGCGCATATCGTTTTTGTCGTGCTGTTCCTCAAGACCGGCGAGGGGCTTGCATTGCTTGCCGGCGAGCCTTGGCGCGCTGTGCTCGCGCTGGCGATGGCGGTGTTCGCCATCGTCATGCTCGCTGTCCTCTGGCGCCGCGTGGAGCCGCAGTTGCGGGCTCCGATCGCCGTCTATGTCGCGGCGATCCTTGCCATGGGCATCTCGGCGCTCACGACCGGCAATCCGTGGGTCATTGCCGGCGCCGTGCTGTTCATGGCCTCCGACGGGCTGCTGGCCGCCGAGCGGTTCCTGCTTGCCGCCGCCTCGCCGAACCGCGTCTGGATGCGATATGCGGTCTGGGTGCTGTACTACGCGGCGCAGTTGGCGATAACGCTGGGCCTCCTGCTTAGAGCCGGATGATTTCAGGTCGAATCGACCTGAAATCTGAATCCGTCTCTAAATCAAGGAGATAGAGCATGATGTCGTCCGAAAACCGCTTCACACTTTTCGGCATCATGCTCTAGTTAAGCGGTTTTCGGCTGCCAGCCCGGCTCGGCCAATTCGAAGGCGGCGAAGTCGAAGCCCGGCGCCACCGTACAACCGACCAGCGTCCACTCGCCAAGGCTGCGCGCCGATTGCCACCAGCCGGCCGGAACGACGATCTGCGGCCGTTCGCCAGCGGCAAGCGCTGGGCCCAGCACCTGTTCGACGATGACCTGGCTGCCGTCCTCATGCATCGACAACGCGAGCGGCTCGCCGGCATAGAAATGCCAGACCTCGGCGGCGTCCTTCACCCGGTGCCAGGCCGAAACCTGACCTTTCTCGAGCAGGAAATAGATCGCTGTCGAGTGACCGCGCGCGCCTCCCGCATCGTCGCGAAAGGTCTCGGCATACCAGCCGCCTTCCGGGTGCGGCTTAAGCCCGAGCGTTGCGATGATTTCGGCGGCGCTGGTCATGGCAGGTTCTATTCGATGCATGTCGTTGCCCCAAACACCGCTAAGCACTTTTGGGCGAGCCGCGTTAAAAATGGTCCTTGCGCTTGCGGATCTCGGCAAAGACCTCGACGTCGCTGGCCCTCTCCATGCCCAGATGCTTGCGAATTGCCGGATCGTGCCAGCGCAGGAACGGGTTGGTCGACAGCTCCTCGCCGATCGTGGTCGGCAGCGTCGGCTTGCCGTCGCGGCGCAGCGCCTCGATCCTGGCGGCGCGCTGCTTCAGCGCGGAGTTGGTGGGGTCGACCGTCAGCGCGAAGCGAGCGTTGGCGAGCGTGTATTCATGGCCGCAATAGATGACGGTCTCGGCCGGTAGAGCCGCCAGTTTCTTGAGCGATTCATGCATCACCGGAGGCTTGCATTCGAACAGCCGGCCGCAGCCCAAGGCAAACAGCGTGTCGGCGGTGAAGGCCACTTTCGAAGCCGGCAGGTGGTAGGAGACGTGGCCTGCGGTGTGCCCAGGCGTCTCGATGACCTCGATCGTCTGCTCGCCGAGACGGATCACGGAGCCTTCYTTCACCGTCTCGTCGATGCCGGGGATTTTTGCCTTCTCSGCYTCAGGCCCGACGATGCGCAGCTTGAAGCGCTCCTTGAGCGCCAGATTGGCCTCGACATGGTCGGTATGATGATGCGTGGTCAGGATCATGGTCGGCGCCCAGCCGGTGCGCTTGATCGCGGCAAGGATCGGCGCCTCTTCCGGCGCATCGACGATCGCCGTCTGCCCGCTTTTGGCGTCGTGGACCAGCACGCCGAAATTATCGGTGCGGCACATGAACTGCTCGATTTCGACCGGCATGGCATCTCTCTCCGCTAGAGCATGATGCCGAAAAGTGTGAAGCGGTTTTCGGCCGACATCATGCTCTATCTCCTTGATTTAGAGCCGGATTCAGATTTCGGATCGACCAGATCCGAAATCATCCGGCTCTGGAGCGCCGCGCGTCCGTGTGGACGCACAAAAGGACGCTCCAACACCTGTTGTCTGCCGCATCGTGCTTCCCGAAATCGAAACCGATTTCAGCCCGATGCGGGAGTCGCCGCAGACATAGGGCGGGCGGGCGCCGATGTCATCGGCCTTTGTTGACCTTGGCCCTTTGTTGAACTTCGAAGGCATCGCAGCTACCGTCCCGGGCATGCATTCCGATATCGTCGATCTCCGCTCCTTCTATTCGACCACGCTCGGGCGYCTGGCCGAGCGCTCGATCACCATGGCGTTGTCGTCGATATGGGCAAGCGTTCCCAACGAGCGGCTGGTCGGCCTGGGCTACACRTTGCCATGGCTGGAACGGTTCGGCACCGATGCCGARCGCGTCTTTGCCTTCATGCCRGCGACGCAGGGCGCGGTGGTCTGGCCGGCGACGGGGCCGACGGCGACAGCGCTGGTCTTCGACGAGGAACTGCCGCTGGTCGATTCCTGCATCGACCGCATGTTGCTGGTGCACTCGCTGGAACATGTCGAAAATCCGCGCGAGACGCTGAACGAGATCTGGCGCGTGTTGTCGCCAGCGGGGCGCGTCGTCATCGTCGTGCCCAACCGGCGCGGCGTCTGGGCACGTTTCGAGCACACCCCTTTCGGCAATGGCCGGCCGTTCTCGCGCGGCCAGCTCACCGAATTGCTGCGCGAGGCGAATTTCACCCCCGCTGCATGGTCGGACGCGCTGTTCTTTCCCCCGTCGCCGACACGCTTCATGATGCGGTTCCACAATGTGCTGGAGCGGGCGGGCCGGCGGTTCTGGCCGATCTTCTCCGGCGTGATCGTGGTCGAGGCGCAAAAAAGGCTCTACCAGGGCGTGCCTGTCGCGCAGCGTGCGTCGCGCCGCGTCTTCGTGCCGGTCTTCTCGCCGCAGGGCGCGACGCGGCTCGGCCGGAAGGTTGCCGATGCCATGCCGGGAAACAAGCGGGTGACGCGTTCGTGATCGGGACCACGCCTTGCGCCACGCGGCAATCGTCCCCCTATCTCAGGGACGGTTTTGCGGCGCGGCATCAGCGCTCATGACCACTCCCGAAAGCAGGGATACCGCCGATGGCTGATCAAGTGGATGGCAAGTCGGTCGCCGAACCGGTGGCCATATCGATCGAGTCCAGCAGTCTCTCCGACCAGGTGACGACGATCAGGCTGGCACTGAAGACTTCGCCGGTGCGCCGGCCGCTCACCTGGGCATCCGTCGGCATCGTCGCGGTCATCATCGCGACCGCGGTCGGGCAAGTGATGCTCAACAGCTGGAACCAGCCCTTTTACGATGCGCTGGCGCGGCGCGACCTGCCGGGCTTCCTGCACCAGTTGATGGTATTTGCAACGATTGCAGGAAGCCTCCTGGTGCTCAATGTCGGCCAGACCTGGCTCAACCAGACGATCCGGCTGAAATTGCGCGAGGCGCTGACGCTCGACCTGATCGACGAATGGATGCGGCCGGCGCGCGCCTTCCGGCTCACCCATGCAGGCGCCATCGGCGTCAATCCCGACCAGCGCATGCAGCAGGACGCCGCGCACCTCTCGGATCTGTCGACCGATCTTGGCGTCGGCCTCTTGCAATCCTTCATCCTGCTGGTGTCCTTCATCGGCGTGCTCTGGCAGCTTTCCTCCGGCTTCGTCTTCCATGTCGGCGGCTATTCGTTCGCGATACCCGGCTACATGGTGTGGGCCGCGATCCTCTATGCCGGCATCGCGTCCTGGCTGAGCTGGCTTGTGGGGAGGCCGCTGATCCGCTTCAACAGCGATCGCTATACGCGCGAGGCGGAGCTGCGCTCGTCCATGGTGCGCGTCAACGAGAACATCGATGCCATCGCGCTCGCCCATGGCGAGGCCGACGCCAGACGGCAGCTCGATCTCGACCTCGGCACCGTGCTTGACGCCATGCGGCGCATCTACAGCGCCCAGATCAACCTTTCCTGGGTCACCGACGGCTATGGCTGGATCACCGTGGTGGCGCCGATTCTCGTTGCCGCGCCGGTCTATTTCGCTGGCGACATCAGCTTCGGCGGGCTGATGATGGCGGTCGGCGCCTTCAACCAGGTGAACACATCGCTGCGCTGGTTCATCAACAATATCGGCGCCATCGCCGACTGGCGGGCAACGCTGATGCGCGTCGCCGATTTCCGCATCGCGCTCGGCGAAACCGACATCCTGCACGACAAGGAAAAGCGCATCGAGTTCGGCGAGAACGCGGACGGCAGGCTGACATTCGAGAAGCTCGAGGTCGCATCGCCCGATGGTTGCTCGAGACTTGCGGAGACGGATGCGGAGATCCACGCCGGCGAGCGCGTCATGATCACCGGCGATCCGCGCGCCGGCAAGACGCTGTTCTTCCGCGCCATCGCGGGCTTGTGGCCATGGGGAGGCGGCCGCATCGGCCTGCCTGCCGGGCAGACACCGTTCTTCGTGCCGCGCACGCCGTATTTCCCCCTCGGCACGCTACGCGACGTCCTCAACCATGCCGAAGGCGCCAAGATTGACGATTCCGAGATCGGCGCGGTGCTCGGCGAAGTCGGCCTGGAGCGCCTGTCGTCCCAACTCGATCGCTCGGCGCGCTGGGAACATGAACTGGCCGACGACGAACAGCGCCTGCTGGCCTTTGCGCGGCTTGCGCTGCGGAAGCCGAGATGGGTGATCATCGACGAGGCGCTGGATACGTTCGACGGCGCGACGTTGCGGCGGGTGCTTTCGATGCTGCAGACGCGGCTGCCAGATGCCGCCATCCTCAATATCGGGCGCGGCTTGCATAACACCCAATTCTTCCCGCGGGCGCTCACGATCGTCAAGGACAGCGGTGGATCGGCGCTGAAGCCGGCACGCTTACGGGCGGGGGCGATCGAACCGCCGCCTCATGTCCCTCGTCGCAGAAATGGTCACATGCCCAGCCACCAGATCTCCAGGTAGGTGTGCTGGCGGATGCTGCGCCGCCAGCGCTTGCTCAGCGAAATAGCTACCGCTTCAACAAAAACACCGCCTGCTGGCCGAAGAAATTCCAGAACCACCAGGGCATCGACAGGCCGATCTTCTGGCCGTTGGCGTCGAGCGCGGTGGCTTTCTCCACGGTCGCGCCGAGCTCCTCGCACAGATTGACGAAATCGCGAATGGTGCAGAAGTGGATGTTGGGCGTATCGTACCAGGAATAGGGGAGATCCTTGGTGACCGGCATCCTGCCCTTGATCAGCAGCGAGAAGCGCACGCGCCAATGGCCGAAATTGGGGAAGGAGACGATGGCGCGGTCGCCGATCCTGAGCAACTCGTCGAGCACCAGCCTCGGGTTGCGGGTCGCCTGCAGCGTCTGCGACAGCACGACGAAGTCAAAACCCTTGTCGGGATAGAATTCGAGGTCCTTGTCGGCGTCGCCCTGGATGACCGAAAGGCCGCGCGCCACGCATTCGTTGACGCCGCGCTGCGACAATTCCAGGCCGCGGCCGTCGACCCGCTTGCTCTCCTGCAGGAGTTCCAGCAGCAGGCCGTCGCCCGAGCCGACATCGAGCACGCGTGACTGCGCGGGGATGAGATCGGCGACGACCTCCAGGTCGACGCGCTGGGCGCGGTTGACGCTCATCGATGAATCTCCGGCCTGTAAGGTTGCGGGTCGCTCATGCGCCCAGCCCCCGGGCTCGCGCCGCCGAGGCGATGAAGCCGTTGATGGCCGCGAACAGTTCCGGCTCGTCGAGCAGGAAGGCGTCGTGGCCGCGATCGGTCTCGATCTCGACGAAGGATACGGAGGCGCCGGCGGCGTTCAGCGCATGCACGATCGAACGGCTCTCCTCGGTCGGGAACAGCCAGTCGCTCGTGAAAGACACCAGGCAGAAGCGCGTCTTGGTGCCGGCGAACGCATCGGCCAACCGCCCGCCATGGTCGGCGGCGAGGTCGAAATAGTCCATCGCGCGGGTCAGATAGAGGTAGGAGTTGGCGTCGAAGCGGTCGACGAAGGTCATGCCCTGGTGGCGCAGATAGCTTTCGATCTGGAAATCGGCGTCGAAACCGAACGTCAGCGCGTCGCGGTCCTGCAGGTTGCGGCCGAATTTGCGGTGCAGCGCCGCCTCCGACAGATAGGTGATGTGGGCGGCCATGCGGGCAACGGCCAGCCCCTTCTCCGGACGCTTGCCGAAGTCGAGATACTTGCCGCCCTGCCAGTCCGGATCGGCCATCACGGCCTGCCGCCCGACCTCGTGGAAGGCGATGTTTTGCGAGGAATGGCGGGCGCCGGTGGCGATCGGCAGCACCGAAAAGACACGGTCCGAGTGGCTGGAGGCCCATTCCAGCACCTGCATGCCGCCCATCGAGCCGCCGAGCACGCAGAAAAGCTTCTCGATGCCGAAGTGGTCGACCAGCATCGACTGCGCGCGCACCATGTCGCGGATGGTGATGATCGGCAGGTCGAGTCCGTAAGGTTTTCCCGTGGCGGGATTAGTGGATGCCGGGCCGGTGGAGCCGAGGCAACCGCCGACGACATTGGAGCAGATGACGAAGAAGCGGTTGGTGTCGATGATCTTGCCGGGGCCGATCAGCACCTCCCACCAACCGGGCTTGCCGGTCACCGGATTGGTGTTGGCGACATGCTGGTCACCGGTCAGCGCATGGCAGACGAGGATTGCGTTGGAGCGCGCGTCGTTGAGCGTGCCGTAGGTCTGGTAGGCGATCTGGAAGGGCGAAAGCAGTGTGCCGGCGTCGAGCTTCAGCGGCTTGTCGGGGCCTAAACGCAGCACAGGGCTCGACGGATTGTCGGCCTCGTTATTGGTCCTTGCAGCGCGCTGAGCGGCCATAGCAGTCCTCATCCATACCGCATCGGTTTCATCTTGACGCGGTGTCCGGCCGGCAGCGGACAATAAAAAACCGGCAGTGCCATTGCAAAGCCGGTTACAGGATGCAAACGGCCCTTTAGCGAATTGTTTAACGTGGCTGCAAGCCGACCGGCCAAATCACCACGGGAGTCCGGTTGCACTTCTAGGACCAGCGCGGCGCTTCGTCAACGATCAACGTCCTGGGGATCAACGTCCAGGGCCCGGCATTCTGGCGCAACCGCCGCCTCTCGACATTCCGGGCTGCGGCGAGTATTCCCGCTGCGGCTTCCGACAGGGGCCCTTTCGACGGATTTRTGACATGAAGCAGGATCAGCCACGTCCGACGCCCCGCGCGGGYATCATGGACATCGAGGCCTATGTGCCCGGCAAGAGCACGGCGCCCGCCGGCGTGACCAAGATCTTCAAGCTGTCCTCCAACGAGAATCCGCTCGGCCCCTCGCCGAAGGCGATCGAGGCGGCGCGCGAGGTGGCGGCGAAGCTCGACATCTATCCGGACGGTTCCGCAAGGCGGCTGCGCGAGGCAATCGCCGAGGTGCATGGCCTCAACCCGACAAGCATCGTCTGCTCCAACGGCTCCGACGAGATCCTGGGGTTGCTGGCGCAGACCTATCTTGCGCCGGGCGACGAGGCCGTGTTCACCGAGCACGCCTTCATGGTCTACAAAATCTACGTTCAGGCGGCCGGTGCCAGGCCGGTGGTGGTCAAGGAAACCGACGAACGCGCCGACATCGATGCGATCCTTGCCGCCGTAACGCCGGCGACGCGGATCGTTTTTCTCGCCAATCCCAACAATCCGACCGGCACCTACGTGCCCTTCCAGGAAGTGCGCCGGCTGCATGCCGGCCTGCCCAAGAACGTGCTCCTGGTGCTGGATGCCGCTTACGCCGAATATGTGCGGCGCAACGACTATGAAGCCGGCATCGAACTGGCCGGCAGCGCCGACAATGTGGTGATGACCCGCACCTTCTCCAAGCTCGGTCTCGGCGGCGCGCGCATCGGCTGGATGTATGGACCGGCGCATATCGTCGATGTGATCAACCGGGTGCGCGGTCCCTTCAACGTCAACGCGACGGCGATCGAGGCCGGCATCGCGGCGATCCGCGACCGCGCCCATACCGAGCGCAGCGTCGCGCATAACGAGAAATGGCTGGCCTGGGTCAGCGCGGAACTGACCGGACTTGGACTGCGCGTGACGCCCAGCGTCGGCAATTTCGTGCTGATCCACTTCCACGATGACAAGAGGCATTCGGCGGCGGCCGCGGACGATTATCTCAGCGCGCGCGGCTATATCCTGCGGCGCGTCGCCGGCTATGGCTTCCCCAACGCATTGCGCATGAGCATCGGCACCGAAGAGGCCAATCGCGGCGTCGTCGAAGCGCTGACGAACTTCCTGAAAAGCTAGAGCACCATGGCAGCACCGATGTTCGAAAGAATAGCGCTGATAGGCATCGGCCTGATCGGCTCGTCGCTCGCCCGCGTCATCCGCCGCGAGGGGCTTGCGCGCCACATCGCCATCGCCACGCGCAGCCGATCCACGCTGGCGCGAGCGGAGGAGCTCGGGCTCGGCGATTCCTACACGACGGACGCGCAAGAAGCCGTGCGCGAAGCCGACCTCGTCATCGTCTCGGTGCCGGTCGGATCGTCGGGCGCGGTCGCGGCCGAGATCGCGCCGGCGCTGAAGAAAGGCGCCATCCTTACCGATGTCGGTTCGACCAAGGCGTCGGTGATCGCGCAGATGCAGCCGTATGTGCCGGAAGGCGTGCATTTCATCCCCGGCCATCCGCTGGCGGGCACGGAAAAATCCGGGCCGGATGCCGGCTTCGCCGATCTCTTCGACAACCGCTGGTGCATCTTCACGCCGCTGCAGGGAACCGACCCGGAGGCGCTGGAAAAGCTCTCGGAATTCTGGCGGCGCTGCGGCTCGAACATCGACACGATGGATCCGCAGCATCACGACATGACTTTGGCCATCGTCTCGCATCTGCCGCACATCATCGCCTACAACATCGTCGGCACCGCCGACGATCTGGAAGCGGTGACCAAGACGGAAGTCATCAAATATTCCGCCTCCGGTTTCCGCGATTTCACCCGACTGGCGGCATCCGATCCGACCATGTGGCGCGACGTGTGCCTGCACAACAAGGACGCGATCCTGGAGATGCTGGCGCGTTTTTCGGAGGATTTGGCTTCGCTGCAGCGGGCGATCCGCTGGGGCGACGGCGAGAAGCTGTTCGACCTCTTCACCCGCACGCGCGCCATACGCCGCTCGATCATCGAAGCCGGCCAGGACATCGACGTGCCGGATTTCGGACGCCAGGCGGTCGAGCATCCCGGCGCGAAGGCTTGAAGCCTATCCCCCGAAACCGGCTCTCGCTTTCGGGGACTTCAAAGCTCACATCTAGTCGACCGGCTTGATCTTGCCCAGCGGGATGAAACCGAGCGAAGCCTTGCTCTTGACGATGTTGAGCGGCATGGACGGTTCGCTGCCGAGCATGGCAAAGCCGGCAAAACCCTGCTCGATCTCGCTCTTGTGCTCGGGGACGGCYCCACCGAKGATAGCCGCCACYGCTTTKGGATCCTTGATCTTGATCGTCAGATTGGCRTCGAYCAGACCGTCCGCGTCGACCGAGATGGGGCCAGACACGGTGATGCGCGCGGTCCCGGACGACAGGATGAGCTTGGCGATGTCGACGGACTGGCCGCGCAGGCTTTTGGGAGGGGCGGCCATCAGCGCGATGCCGTTCTTCAACGTCGCCTCGCCGCTGCCGTCCAGCGCCGGCAGCACGCGTCCGCCGATGGCGCTGGCGTTGATTTCGAGATCGCCGAAGCTGCCGCTATAGGTGACGTCCTGGTTCTTGGGCTCCAACTGCCCGGTGGCGTTCGCAGCATAGAACAATTCGGCCGGATCGGAATCGTCGGCCGGGTCGGTCTGGCCCGACAATCCCGAAGCCTGCAGCGAAACACGCCGCGGCAAGGGCCAGGACAGCTTGACCGTGGCGTGCATCCGGTCCCAGTCGATCCACAGCGGCGGCATGCCCGGCGCCGAGGTTCTCAACGGGCCTCTGACATCGGCAACCGGCGACAAAGGCTGTGTGATCTCCGCCACCGCGTTGAAGCTGCCGGCGGAGGCGGCGATTTTCTTGGCGTCGTCCTCGTAAGCGACGCTGTCGCAGGAGACGGCGAAACTCAGCGGATAGCCGCTCACGGTCAAGTTGGCGCAGCCGGCGGCGATGCCCTTGGCGCCGAGTTTGGCAACCGCCTGGTCGGCCTCCGTCTTGACGCGGCTGGCCAGATAGAACCAGCCGGCGCTGTAGATGGCTAAGAGCACGACGACAAATGCCGCAAGCCAGAACAGCCGGCGGCGAAAGTTCGGCGATCGCTCGTCACTTGACGTCATGCTGCGGCTCTCGTTAACCCCTCGTGCGGCGACGCATAACAAGCGGGGACAAAAGAAGCACCTTGCCGGTGCGGTGTCGTCACTCGAAATGCGATCAGGCTTGGCGATATGGGCGATTTTTGGGTTTTTGGCTATGGGTCGCTGATCTGGCGTCCGGGATTCGCACATGTCGAGACCCGGCGCGCGCGTCTTTATGGCTATCGCCGGTCGCTTTGCGTCTATTCCTTTGTGCATCGCGGCACGCGGGAGCGCCCGGGCCTCGTGCTCGGCCTCGATCGCGGCGGCTCGTGTGTCGRCCTCGCCTTTCGCGTGCCCGGCGATTTRCGCGACGAGGTGCTCTTCTAYCTGCGCGAGCGTGAACTGGTGACCAGCGTCTATATCGAGCGCATGCTCGAGGTCCGGTTGGACGGSGAAGGGACAGGAGCGGGCGACCTCGTGGAGGCGGTCTCCTACATYGTCGACCGGGAGCACGAACAATATGCCGGCGCGCTCGACGCAGGGCATGCCGCGRCGATCGTTCGGGGCGCCGTGGGCCAGTCGGGCAGGAACGAGGACTATGTGCTCAGCACGCTCGAACACCTGAAGGCACTGGGCATTCGCGATCGCTGGCTGGAAGACGTCGGGCGCCAGGCTGCGCCGTCGTGAWAGCTGGCACGATCAAAAAAGCAAAACCATGCCTTTGACCTCTGCAAGGCAAGACCTAGCTTAGCGGCAACCTGGACTCCCAGGATCATCCCAGCACACGGAGATCAGTCTTGCAGAAACGTCGTCTCRGTCGCACCGACCTTTCCATCGCGCCGCTGGTTCTGGGTGGCAACGTCTTCGGCTGGACCGCCGACGAGAAGACCTCGTTCGACCTGCTCGACCGCTTTATCGAGGCCGGCTTGAATGCTGTCGACACGGCCGACGCCTATTCGCGCTGGGTTCCGGGCAACAAGGGCGGCGAATCCGAAACCATCATCGGCAACTGGATGAAAAGCCGCGGCAACCGGGACAAGGTCGTCGTCATCACCAAGGTCGGTTCCGATATGGGCCAAGGCAAGCGGGATCTTTCCGCCACCTATATCGAAAGGGCGGTCGATCAATCGCTGAAGCGGCTGCGGACCGATGTCATCGATCTCTACCTGTCGCACTGGCCGGACCCGGCCACGCCTTACGAGGAAACGCTGGGTGCCTATCAGCGTCTGCTCGAGAAGGGCAAGATCCGCTATCCGGGCTGCTCCAATCTCGACGCGGGACAATTGCGCGCGGCGCTCGACGTCGCCAGCCTGCGCAGCCTGCCGCGTTACGAGGTGCTGCAGCCCGAATACAATCTGTACGACCGCGCCTCGCTCGACGGACCTTTGCTCGATCTCTGCGAGGCGGAGGACCTCGGCGTCATCACCTATTTCAGCCTGGCCAAGGGTTTCCTGAGCGGCAAATACCGCGGCAGGGCCGATCTCGGCCAGAGCGCGCGCGGCGAAGGCGTGACCGGCTATCTGAACGACCGCGGCATGCGCATCCTTGCCGCGCTCGACACGGTCGCCGAGCGCCACTCCGCCAAGCAGGCGGAGGTGGCATTGGCCTGGATCATCGCGCGACCGGGCATCACCGCGCCGATCGC
>BFBZ01001064.1_pt1 | contig 19911 bp, 14 predicted proteins | sample 1888401 | NCBI WGS metagenome assembly BFBZ01 (sample SAMD00112614, study PRJDB3348) | symbiont metagenome | host: Chara braunii | reverse complement strand
GTGGTGCATTCGATGAAGTTGCCGGCGGTGTAGACCATGAACAGCCGCATCCGCGAGCCCTTGATCTGGCCGCCGAACAGGAACGAGACGTCGAACGAGATGTCCTCGGCCTTCAGGGCCGGCCCTTCGGTGGCGTGCACCATGCGGATCGCCTTGCCGATACGCTGCGCCGCCTGGAACATGGTCGGCGCGTTCATCAGCGTCTCCACCTCGCCGGTGTCGGGGTCTTCCATCCCTTCAGTCAAGGTCGATAGGACGGACTGGCTGATGGCGAGATTGCCGGCGCTGGCGACCGCCACGATGCGCTCGCCCGGATTGGAGAAGATGTGCAGCTTGCGGAAGGTCGAGACGTTGTCGAGACCGGCATTGGTTCGGGTGTCCGCGATCATGACGAGGCCGTCACGCACCAGAATTCCGCAGCAATAGGTCATCTCAGTCCCCTCGAGCCATTGCGCGAATTACTAGCGAAAATCGGCCTCCCGTCCACCCCCGCCAATGTCGAAGCCGGAATGAGCGGTCGCTCCACAAAAGGTCGTCATTCCGGGGCGGAGCGAAGCGACGAGCCCGGAATCCATCCCTCCGTGCATTCTGCCGCCCGATGGATTCCGGGCACGCGCTTCGCGCGCCCCGGAACGACACCATGGCTGGAGCGCGCGTTCCAGAATTCAGGACTGCCGCTGCGACTGGGATTGCGACGGACCGCCGCGGCCGACCTGCTCGACCTTCACTTTCACGGTGAGCGTCTCGGTGCCGCCGCCATAGCGTGTGCCGCGCACCGGCGCCGCACCGAGATAATCGAGCCCGATCGCGACCCGGACATGAGCGTCGGTGGTGCAGATGCAGTTGGCGGCATCGAAACCGACCCAGCCGAGATCCGGTACATAGGCTTCCGCCCAGGCATGGCCGGCCTCCTGGTGCACTGCACCATCGGAACGCAGGAAGTGGCCGGATACGAAACGCGCGGGAATGCCGGCGGCGCGCGCGCAGGCGATGAAGATATGCGCATAGTCCTGGCAGACGCCGCGCTTCAGCACGAAGGCTTCCGCTGCCGAGGTGCCGCTGTGGGTCGGATCCTCGTCGAAGGTCATGTGCTCGTAGACCTGCATCATCAGCGTGTGCAGGAGGCCGAGTACGTCGCTCTCCGACTCCGCGCGCAGATCGCGCACGACGGCGGCCATGGCCGCATTTGCGGCCGTGAGCGGCGTCTGCCGGAGGAAGAAGCTGGGCGGGAAGCGTTCGTCCGCTCCCTTCAGCACGCCGCCGGTGTCGTGGGTCTCGACCAGTCCTTCGGCGGTGATCGTGAGGTCCTCGAGCGCGCCATGCGTGATCACGTGGGTGATGTTGCCGAATGCGTCCTCGTGCATGTCGAGGCGGGAATCGGTCGACACGTCGATCTGCCACTCCGCCACATATTGGCCGTCATTGCTGCCGGGCGTCATGCGGATGATCTGGATCGCGCCGGTCGCCGCCGGCTCGTAGCGGTAGGTGGTGGAATGGGAGATACGCAGGCGCATGGCGGTCGACCAGTCTTCGTCAGATGTACTGTCCGCGGTAGCTCGTTTCACCTCTCCCTGAAAGGGGGAAGGAGGATCCCTCGGGCGGAGGGTAGGGGCCGGGTGCCGGACGTGGTCTCGCAGTCACAGTCCGACGGCCGCCCATCGCCGTATTCGCCGCGCTCCAGGCGCTCAGATCAGATACTGCTTGGTGATGATCTCTCCGAGCCGTGAATTGTCGGCGATGAACTCCTGGATGAACTCGTGCACGCCGCGCTGGAAAATGTCGTCCATGTTGGAGTGGTCGAGCCGGTTGCGGACGCCGCGGGCATGGCGCTGCGCGGCCCCCTGGCGGCCATAGGCGACGCCGATCTGGTCGAGATTGCGGACGAGGTTGCCGTAGCAGCTTGCCAGCGAGCGCGGCAGCGTGTCGTTGAGGATCAGCAGGTCCGCGATCAGCCAGGGCTTCAGCGTCTCGCGATAGACCCAGTGATAGGCCGTGAGCGCCGAGACCGAACGCAGGATCGAGGTCCACTGATAATAGTCCAGCGGGCCGCCGACATGCTCCTCCTCGGGCAGTAACACGTGATATTTGACGTCGAGGATGCGGGCGGTGTTGTCGGCGCGCTCCAGATGCAGCCCGAGCCGCGAGAACCAGTAGGCGTCGTTGCGCAGCATGGTCCGGTAGGCCGAGCCGTCGAAGCGCAGCGAGGTTTCCTGCACGAAGCGCAGGAAGCGCGCCAGCTCCTCGCGCGTCTTGGTGCCCTTGCTCCAGACCTCCTGGAGCTCGATCCAGGAGCCGTTGAGGGTGTCCCACATCTCCGACGTCAGCGCCGTCCGCACCGAGCGGGCGTTGAGGCGGGCGGCCTCGATGCAGTTCTTGATCGAGGACGGGTTCGACTGGTTGAACGAGAGATATTCGACGACGTTCTGCTCGTTGGCCTCGGAGTAATGCTCGTAGAAGCTGACGTTGACGCCGGCGGTCATCAGCGCCGATTCCCACTCATTGGTCTTGCCGATATAGGCCGCGGGAAGCGCCGTGACGCGCAGGGTGGCGTCGATGGTGCGGGCGAGGTACTCGGCGCGCTCGACGTAGCGGGCCAGCCAGTACAGATTTTCGGCGGTGCGCGACAGCATGGGCAATCTATGAGGTGCGATGTGAACCCGCCCCGGCGAGGGGGAAGGCATGCACGGGAACGAAGCGCGTGAAGCGAGGGCGGCGAGGCTTACTCATCCAGCACCCATGTGTCCTTGGTGCCGCCGCCCTGGCTGGAATTCACCACCAGCGAGCCTTCCTTCAGCGCCACGCGGGTGAGGCCGCCGGGCACGATGGTGGTGCGGTCGCGGCCGGTCAGCACGAACGGGCGCAAATCGACATGGCGCGGTGCCAGCCCTGACGTGACGCAGGTCGGGCAGGTCGACAGCGCCAGCGTCGGCTGCGCGATGAAGCCCTCCGGCTCGCGCTTCAGCTTGTCGCGGAACGCCTCGATGGTCGCCTTGGTGGCGGCCGGGCCGATCAGCATGCCGTAGCCGCCGGAGCCGTGCACCTCCTTGACGACGAGCTCGCCGAGATGGTCGAGCACGTAGGACAGATCCTGCGGCTCACGGCAGCGCCAGGTCTGCACGTTCTTCAGGATCGGCTCCTCGCCGAGATAGAACTTCACGACATCGGGCATGTAGGAGTAGATCGCCTTGTCGTCGGCGATGCCGGTGCCGACCGCGTTGGCGAGCGTCACGTTGCCGGCAACATAGGCCGACATCAGGCCGGGCACGCCGAGCGCCGAATCCGGGCGGAAGGTGAGGGGGTCGAGGAAGTCGTCGTCGACGCGGCGGTAGATCACGTCGACCCGCTTCAGCCCCTCGGTGGTGCGCATGAACACCTCGTCGTTCTTGACGATGAGGTCGCGGCCCTCGACCAGCTCGATGCCGAGCTTGTCGGCCAGGAACGAGTGCTCGTAATAGGCGGAGTTGTAGATGCCCGGCGTCATCAGCGCTACCGTCGGCTCGGCCGAGGCGCTGAGCGGCGCCACCGAGCGCAACGCCGACAGCAATTCGTCCGGATAGCGCTCGACCGGCGCGACGCGGTGGCGCGCGAACAGGTCCGGAAACAGCCGCATCATGATCTCGCGGTTTTCCAGCATGTAGGACACGCCCGACGGCGTGCGCGCGTTGTCCTCGAGCACGATGAAGTCGTTGGCGTCGACGCGGACGATGTCGATGCCGGCGATATGGACGTAGACGTCGTGCGGCACGTCCTGGCCGTTCATCTCCGGGCGGAACACCGGGTTCTGGAAGATCAAGTCATCCGGGATGACGTTGGCGCGGAGGATGTCCCGGCCATGATAGATGTCGCGCAGGAACATGTTCAGCGCCTTGACGCGCTGCTTCAGTCCCTTCTCCAGCAGGGTCCATTCCTTGCCCGAGAGGATGCGCGGGATGACGTCGAACGGGATCAGCCGCTCCTGCGCCTCCGCCTCGCCATAGACCGCGAAGGTGATGCCGATTCGCCGGAACAACAGCTCTGCCTCGTGGCGGCGATACTCGAGCGCCTCCGGCGGCGTTTCCTTCAGCCACCGCGACAGCTCCTGATACGCCTGACGGACCTCGCCGCCCGGCCCGTTCATTTCGTCGAACGCAACTGCCATAGATGCCCGTGTGTCCCAGCCTCGCCATACACTGCATGACTCCTCGGGATGGTAGCAAGGGGCGGGCCAGCGCGATATGCATTCTCCTGCGGCATTTCGTGGGGGGGTGCGAAGGCCGTGCCCGAAAAACCGGCTGCGTGGTGCTCAAATCCGCGGCATAGACTGCGACGTTCCGGATGACATTGGCGCCGTGGCGGGCCAAAAGAGACGACAGATGCGAGGAGAAACCATGAGCGAGATCGTCACCGCGGGGTTGCTGGTCATCGGCGACGAGATCCTGTCCGGCCGCACCAAGGACAAGAACATCGGCTTCATCGCCGAATACCTCACCAATCTCGGCATCGACCTCAAGGAGGTCCGGGTGGTCTCCGACGACGAGCCGGACATCATCGCGGCGCTCGATGCGCTGCGGCATCGCTACACCTATGTGTTCACCACCGGCGGCATCGGTCCGACCCATGACGACATCACCGCGGATGCGATCGCCAAGGCGTTCGGCGTCGGCATCGACCACCATCCCGAGGTGGTGGCGCGCTTCCGCGAGCGCTGGAGCGAGCAGGAGCTCAACGAGGCGCGGCTGCGCATGGCGCGCATCCCCGACGGCGCCGAGCTGATCCAGAGCGCCACCATCCTGGCGCCCGGCTTCAAGCTCGGCAACGTCATCGTCATGGCCGGCGTGCCGTCGATCATGCAGGCGATGATGGACATCGTCGCGCCGAAGCTGAAATCGGGCGTGCGCATGCTGTCGGAGACCGTGCGCGCCAATGCCCGCGAGGGCGATATCGGCGGCCCCCTGCGCGAGATCGCCAAGGCGCATCCGGACACCATCATCGGCAGCTATCCCTTCATCGACGAGGATCAGAAGCCGAACACGCATCTCGTCGTGCGCTCGCGCGACCAGGATAAGCTGTCGGCCGCGATGGCAGCCGTGAAGGAGATGCTCGCCGGGCTCAACGTGACGCGCTAAAGCAGGTGCAGCTGTCGAGAACTCGCGGACGAGATGAGATGCCAGACAAGACTTTGAGTGCAGAGGAGCGCGCGGGCCGGGCCTTCCCGGTGTCCTGGGACCAGTTTCATCGCGATTGCCGGGCGCTGACCTGGCGGCTGAACGAGATCGGGCCGTTTCATGCCGTCGTGGCCATCACCCGCGGCGGACTGGTGCCGGCGGCGATCGTGGCGCGCGAGCTTGGCGTGCGCGTCATCGATACGATCTGCATCGCGAGCTATGACCACACCAAGCAGGGCGAGCTGCAGGTCCTGAAGGGCATCTCGGCCGACACGGCGCAACTCGGCGGCGGCACCGGCAAGGGGCTCCTGATCGTCGATGATCTCGTCGACACCGGCAAGACCGGACGCATGGTCCGCGAGATCCTCCCCGACGCCCATTTCGCCACCGTCTATGCCAAGCCGAAGGGCCGACCGCTGGTCGACACCTTCATCACCGAGGTGTCGCAGGACACCTGGATCTTCTTCCCCTGGGACACCGCGCTGTCGTTCGCGCCGCCACTGCGCGACGGGGCGGCGTAAGCCCGGAGAGTGGCGAATAGGGAGTAGCGAATAGGGAATTCGGGTGGGCGAGGCGTTCGCTATTCGCTACTCCCCATTCGCTATTCGCCAGCCGAAGGCTCGCCATGCCGCTGCAGAACCGCGTCACGCCGATGGGCGATATCGTCGCCGCGCCGCATCGCGGCCTCTTCACCGGAAATCGCGGCATCATCCACGACCCCGCGACGAAGACGCTGTTGCGGAAGCGCTGGTCGAGCCCCGCCTGGCTGGTCTGCCTGTGCGAGTTTCGCGGCAAGCGCCGAAAGGTCATGGCAACGCAAAGCTGGACCGAGCTGTTCTTCCTTGACGAGGCGACCGCGCTCGCCGCCGGCCATCGCCCCTGCTTCTATTGCCGGCGCGACGACGCCAAGAGGTTTCGCGCCGCATGGCAAGAGGGCAACGGCGTCGGGGCTCTGCGCATCTCCGAGATTGATCGCGTGCTCCATCGCGAGCGCCTCGATCGCGGTCGCAAGCGCCTGCATCCGCTGCCGACGCCGCTCGCCGCCTTGCCTGACGGGGCCATGGTGCAGGCAGGCGAGGAGAGCTTTCTGATCCGAAAAGGCAGGGCGCTGCCCTGGTCGGCGGCGGGCTATGACGCGCCACGCGCAGGGATCACCGACGCGTTGCTGCTGACCCCGCCCTCGACGCTGCGCGCGATCCAGGCGGGCTATGCGCCGGTGCTGCATCCGAGCGCGATGACCTGACCGTCGGGTGATCGGGGCGCCGCGCGGATGTGCCGCGCGGAGCTCCGCGCGTCACCACGTGTAGCGCACGATGCCCTTGCCGGCGTAGCTGCGGGTCACATCCGAGAACTCGCCCTCGAAGCTCGCGGCGGCCGACCAGCCATTCCGCCACTTCATTTCAGCGGAGACCGTGGTCAGCGCTGAATTCTGCGCCTGCCGCGCGCCGTTGACGACGAAGGATGCGCCCGGAAGGGTCTGGAACGTGGCCCCGGCCGACCGGCTGGGGTTGAAGTCATAGGCCCAGGCGAAGCGGCTGCGCAGCGTGAAAACGCCATCAGCCAGCGCATAGGCCTTATCGGTGCGCAGGCCCAGCTCCGACCGCGTATCGGTGACGTTCTGCGATCCAAAGCGCAGCGCGAAGGTATTGGCGCCGGAGACCGCATTCTCCGCATAGCCCGGCAGGCTGAACGTCGTGAACTGCGCCGCGGCGTAGGGCGTGATCCCGAACCCCATCCAGGGCGACACGAAGCGATAGCCGCCCTCGACCCGGCCGGCAAAGGTGTTGGCGTCGAAATTGGCCCGCAGCTGGTCGACGCCGGCCACGGTCACGGTGCGGTTGGTGGTGATGTTCTGCCAGCCATAGGCCAATGCCGCGGAGATATAGGCCGGGCCGACCGTGTGCCGGACGAAGGCGCCGGCCTGGAACAGGTCGGACCGGCCGCTGCCGCCATTGGCGACGCTGAACGTGGTGCCGCCGCCGGCCATCGAGAACCCGGCGATCGTGGACGGCGAGAAGCGGTAGTCGGCGCCGACGGCCGTGCCGTAGATGTTGCTGGTGGTATTGTTGGACCCGAGCGCGGTGTTGCCATCAGTGGTCTGCGAGCCGCCGAAGCCGGCTGCCCACACGCTCCAGCCCGGCCTGACCACGGGCGCGGCCGGCGCCTTGGTGTAGATCGCGGCCAGCGCGTCGTTCGGATTGCGCTTGGAAGCAAAAGCGAGCGTCTCCTCCGCGTAGCCGATCGCGCCGCTGGGCGCAGAGCCCTGGTCGCCGCGGCCGCCGACGAACGGATCGGTCATGACGCCCATGAATTGCGTCATCGCATTGAACGTCGTCTGCTGCGAGCCGGTCGCGGTCTCGCCCGAGATCTGCGTCAGTCCCGCTGGCGTCAAGCCGGTGAAGACGACGGGAATGCTGCCGTTCGTGTTGAAGTAGTTGCTGAGCGCGTTGCTGACGTTCTGCTGGTTGATGTTCCCCGACGAGCCCATCGTCAGATTGAGGAAGGCGTTGTTGGCGTCGTAGCTCAACGTCGCGCTGAAGCCCGCCGGCAGGTTGGTGTTGGTGACGCCGCCGAAGGTGCCGCTGACGCCGCCGGTGGCGGTGAGAATGGTGTATTGCTTGGAGATGTAGCTGCCGTTTGCGAAGGTCGCGGTGACGGCGGCGCCCCCGAGCGTCGCAGTGCCGGTGACGGTGGCGAACGACGCCGTGCTCGGATTCACCTGCACCAGGTATTGCGCGCCCGACTGGAACGCGAGGTTGCCGACGATAGCCATGGAGGACGCCGGGGTGCCGTTGCCCGGCGCGAACGAACCTGAGATCGTCGCGTTGGCGCCGGTGACGGTGCCATCTCCGCTCAGCGTGCCGAACGTCTTGTTGAAGCCGTTGAGATCCAGCGTGGCGCCGGACAGCACGCTGAACACCGTGCTGGCGCCGAACGCGCCGGCCGAGCCCGCGCGCAGCGTACCGGCGTCGACATTGGTCGCGCCGGTGTAGGTGTTGGTGCCCGAGAGCAGCAGGATGCCGCCGCCCGCCTTCACCAGGGTGCCGGCGGAGGCGCCGTCGCCGACGATGCCTTGCAACGTGGTCGTGGTCGCGCCGGCTACGTCGATCGTCGACAGCCCGGCAATCTTGAAGTCGCGGCCGTTGGCGAACGTCGTCGTGCCGGTGACCGCCAAAGTGCCGCCATTGGAAATGATCACGTCGTTGGCGACGTTGCCGAGATTGGCGGTGGCGCCGACCGAGAGCGTGCCGGCGCTGATGTTGACGTTGCCGGTGAACGTATTGGTCGCCGACAGCACCAACGTGCCGATGCCGGTCTTGTTGATCGCCGTGTTGACGCCGCCGGTCGTCAGTCCGGTGCCGCCGATGGAGTCGCCGTAGGTCACGGTGCCGCCGGACACGCTGATATTGGCCGTCACGCCGCTCAGGAAGATGCCGGCGCCCTGCGCTGCACCGGCCGCTGCCGAAAACCCGTTGATGGCGCTTGGCCCGATGCCGATGCCGGGGGTGCCGGCGGCGCCACCGGTGACGGTGTTGCCCGAAATCGGCGAGTCGAGAATCGTCAGCGTGCCGCCGGTGGCGACATAGATGGCGCCGCCATTGGCTGCGCCGCCATTGCCGCCGGCGCCGCCGTCGGAGCCGGGCCCAGGCCCGCCCGCGCCGCTGGCATTCGTCGCGCCGTCGCCGCCGGTGCCGCCGTTGCCGCCATTGGCGTTGCCGGTGCCGCCCGGATTGTTGTTGGTGTAGGTGTTGCTGTTGGTGGTGCCTGAGCCGCCGCCGCCACCGCCGCCGTCGCCGAGCGCGGCGCCCGCGGTGCCGGCCGTGCCTTGCGTGCCGGTATGTCCGCCGGTGCCGCCCGCGCCGCCGCCGCCGCTGGCACCGCCGTTGTTCGCGGCACCGCCCGCGCCGCCGTTGCCGCCATTCACCGGGTCGGCCGCCGCATTCTGTGCGCTGCCGCCATTGCCGCCGGCGCCACCGGTGGCGCTGTTGCTGGTGAAGGTCACCGCGGCGATCGTGACGTTGGCGCCGCTGCCGACCAGCAGGCCGCCGCCGGCACCGAGACCGCCACCGCCGCCGCCGCCGGAGCCATAGGCCAGACCGCCGCTATAATAGCCGTTCTGGCCGTTCTGGCCGTTGCCGCCGATCGCGGCCGTGTTGGTGATCGCCAGGCTGGAGATGTTCACGGTCGGCGCGTTGGCACCGTTGACGACGATGCCCTGAAACGAGGAGGCGCCGTTGATCGTCTGGCCGTTGCCGGTGATGTTCACCGTGACGTTGCTGTTGGCGGCCTGCAGTTGCGCAAGCGAGCTCGACAGCGTGAAGCCGCTGGTGATGTTGATGGTGACGGTCGAGTTGGCGCCGGCGGCCGCGACCGCTGCCACCGCCGTATTCCAGTCGGTCTGGTTGGCGACATCGATCGCCAGGGCCTGGGTGCTCAACATGGTGCCCGCAAGAAGAACCGAGAGGGTCAGCCAGCGCCGCGACTTCGGCGCAGCAAACATCGTTCTCGCAAGGCAAGCCATTGCATTCCCCAATAATGAAAGCGGAGGTCAGATACGAACTGGATTAAGCAGCAAAAAATTCACGCCACACTTGTGGCCAAGAAATGAAATGTTAGGACACATACTGTCAAGCGCAGCAAAGACACACAGCGTCGGGAATGTTGTGCGTCTGGTATTTTGCTACCAAGGATAGATTTTCCGCATCCGGCGACCGTGATCGATGATCGCTGCGATCTGCCGCAAAACACAGAGCAGTGCATATGAAAGGCTGACGTGGCCATCGCGGCGGTCGTGCAGGGGCAGCAAAGGCGCGGCCGTGCTGTTGCGGCGAATCGCGCGTGGTGAGGCCGTGCTCACCTCGGATGCGCTCTTACTTTGATTCCAGGCCCGTGTGCGTGTCGCCTCCCGGCGCGATCGCGATTGAGCCAGGGCCCCGAGCGCGATGCCTCGGGGGGCGGCGAGCCGTCGACGCCCTTGCCTCGGGTCTGACCTGACATCTGAGTCAGGCAAACCTTTGCCGTGCCAGCTTTGCGCCGGTGCCGAGCGCCATCAGCTTGGCCTCGGCGATCTCGCGCCGCATCGGCGCCATGCCGCAATTGGTGGTGGCGATGATGTTCTCCTTCGGCACCACCTTCATGACGTCCTCGAGGGTCTTGCAGACGTCCTCGGCGGTCTCGATCGCGTCGCTGGCGACGTCGATGACGCCGGCCTGCACGATCTTGTTCTTGAGCAGGCCGAGCAGCTCGATCGGCACCTTCGAATTGCGGCATTCGACGGCGACCTGCTGGATGGTGCTGGCGTCGATGACCGGGAAGGTCTCCTCATACTGCCGCCACTCGCCGCCCAGCGTCTCCTTCCAGTCGGTGTTGGCCTTGATGCCGTAGCCGTAGCAGATGTGCACGGCAGTCGGGCAGGTCAGCCCTTCGGCGGCGCGCTCCAACGCCTTGATGCCCCAGTCGCGCACCTCGTCCATGTAGACGTTGAAGGCGGGCTCGTCGAACTGGATCATGTCGATGCCGTCGTCGTGCAGCGCCTTGGCCTCCTGGTTCAGCAGCTCGGCGAAGGCGAACGCCATCTTCACACGGTCGCCGTAGTAATTGTCGGCGATGGTGTCGATGATGGTCATCGGTCCGGGCAGCGTGAACTTCAGCGCGCGCGTGGTGTGCGTGCGCGCGATCCGCGCCTCGTCGCCATGGACGCGGCCCTTCAGCGACAGCGGCGCCACCACCTGCGGTACCATCGCCTTGTAGCGGTCCTTGCGGATGCCCATCTCGACCTTGTGGGCGAAGTCGATGCCCTCGACACGTTCCAGGAAACCGTGCACGAAATGCTGGCGCGACTGCTCGCCCTCGGTGAGGATGTCGATGCCGGAATCCTCCTGCAGCTTCAGCGCCAGGATCGTCGCATCGCGCTTGGCACGCGCCAGCTCCTCGCCCTTCGACTTCCACGGAGCCCACAGCACGTTGGGCTCGGCCAGCCATTCCGGCTTCGGCAGCGAGCCTGCGATGGTCGATGGAAACAGCATGGTCGAACTCTCCAGCATAAAGGCGGTCAGGCTTGAGCGCCTGTCTGCCATGGCTTACCCTTCAGGTACAGAAGAACGAAGCCGCCTCGCGTGTTCCGCAGCGCGGCATAATGGTCCGGGGAAGGAATCGTGGAAGGATGATCGATCTCCATTATGCGCCGACGCCGAACGGCTGGAAGATCTCGATCATGCTCGAGGAACTCGGGCTGCCCTATACCGTCATTCCCGTCGACATCCGCGCCGGCGACCAGTTCAAGCCAGAGTTCCTGGCGATCAGCCCGAACAACCGGATTCCCGCGATCGTCGATCACGCGCCGGCCGACGGCGGCGCGCCGTTCCCGGTGTTCGAGACCGGTGCCATCCTGATCTATCTCGCCGACAAGACCGGCCGTTTCCTGCCGCAGGAGACGCGGGCGCGCTCGCGTGTCATCCAATGGGTGATGTGGCAGATGGCCGGACTGGGACCGATGATGGGGCAGCACGGCCATTTCGCGCTCTATGCGGCTGAGAAGATCCCTTACGCGATCCAGCGCTACCGCGACGAGGTCGCACGGCTGTTCCACGTGCTCGACGTGCAGCTCGGCAAGACCGGCGCCTATGTCGCCGGCGACGACTATTCGATCGCGGACATCGCCTGCTTTCCCTGGATGATGACGCATAAGGCCCAGGGATTCACGCTCGACGACTATCCCGACATCCAGCGCTGGTACGCGGACCTGCGCGCGCGGCCCAAGCTGCAGGCGGGGCTGGCGATCGGCAAGTTCGTCAAGGAGCCGTTCAACGAGCAGTCGCGTCATGTGATGTTCGGCGCGCGCGCGAAGGAGATGACGGGGCGGTCGTGAGCGAGCTCCGCGGCATCGCGAGGAGCATGGGGATAAGCCATCCAGACCGTATGTTGCAGCCCCTGGATTGCTTCGTCGCTACGCTCCTCGCAATGACGGAAAGAGTGGTTTGCACCAACTCTCTCCGTCATTGCGAGCGAAGCGAAGCAATCCAGGGCCACGACCACACTCCGGATTTTTGCGCGCGCAAAGGCGAACTTATCGAGACCTTGAGGAAACACACATGATCGAATTCTTCTTCGACTGCTCCAGCCCCTGGACCTATCTCGCCTTCCACAACATCCAACCGCTCGCGCAAGAATTCGGCGTCGACATCGTCTGGCGGCCGATCCTGGTCGGCGGCATCTTCAACACCGTCAATCCCAGCGTCTATGCGCAGCGCGAGAAGCCGGTGCCGGCCAAGGCGGCCTACACGCTGAAGGACCTCGACGACTGGTCCCGCTCGGCCGGGCTCAAGATCAAGATGCCGCCGTCGGTGTTTCCGGTGAACAGCGTCAAGGCGATGCGCGGCTGCATCTGGCTGGGCCAGGACATGGTGCCGTTCGCGCGGGCCGTGTTCGAGATCTATTGGGGCGAGGACCAGGACATCTCGCAGGATGCGGTGCTGACCGAGGTGTGCCGGCGCGTCGGCATCGATCCGAAGGCGTTCTTCGATGGGATCGCGCAGCAGGGCATCAAGGACCAGCTGCGCATCAACACCGAGGAGGTCGTCAAGCGCGGCGGCTTCGGCTCGCCGACGATCTTCCTCGACGTGACCGACATGTATTTCGGCAATGATCGGCTGCCGCTGATCCGCGAGGCGCTGGCGCGGGCGAAGGGGCGCGCCAGCTGATGCCGCGGGCGATCGTCTGCCGCGAGCTCGGTCCGCCGGAGACGCTGCGGCTGGAGGCCCTACCGCCGCGCTCACTCGGTGACGGCGAGGTGCGGGTGAAGATCCGCGCTGCCGGCATCAACTTTCCGGACATATTGATGGCGGCCGGCGAGTATCAGCTCAAGCCTGAGCTGCCGTTCACGCCCGGCGTCGAGGCAGCCGGTGACGTCGTCGAAACCGGGGCCGCCGTGACCGGCCGCGCCGTCGGCGACAAGGTGATCGTCCGCATGCGCTTCGGCGCCTATGCGGAGGAGGCGGTGGTTGCGGCCAGCCAGCTCACGCCGCTGCCGTCGACTTTCGACTACGCGGAAGGCGCGACCTATCTGGCCGGCCACGGCACCGCCCATCACGCCCTGGTCGATCGCGGCCAGCTCAAGCCCGGCGAGACGCTGCTGGTGCACGGCGCCGGCGGTGGCGTCGGCCTCGCCGCCGTCGAGATCGGCAAGCTGCTCGGCGCAACGGTGATCGCGGCGGCGTCGTCGGAGGAGAAACTCGCGGTGGCACGCGCGCGTGGCGCCGATCATCTCATTCTGCATTCACGCGGGCCGTTCCGCGACGCCGTCAAACACATCACCGATGGCCGTGGCGTCGACGTCGTGTTCGATCCTGTCGGCGGCGAGGTGTTCGAGAACAGCGTTCGCTGCATCGCCTGGGGCGCGCGGCTGCTGGTGATCGGCTTCACCGGCGGCATCGGGCTCGCACGCACCAATCTGATCCTCATGAAGGGCGCAAGCGTGCTCGGCGTTCGCGCCGGCGAGGCGGTGCGGAAGGATCCCGAGCTGGGCGAGCGACGGATGGCTGCACTGCTCGCGTTCGCCGAGCAAGGCAAGCTGCGGCCCAACGTCTCCCACCGCGTGCCGTTCGACAATTACGCATCGGCGATGCGGCTTCTGATCGAGCGCAGGGCCATCGGACGCGTCGCGCTGGTGATGGATTAGTTGGCAGGCGTCTGCCCAAAAATTCGGCGGATGGGGCTGTGTATTTTTTTACCACTGGATTCATAGAGTGATCGGACAGGTCGAGGCCGATCATGTTGAAGACGTCGAAGATACTTCACCGCATAGCCCTGTCTGCATTGCTGCCCATCGTCACACTGGCCGCGTTGGCGGCCTACGAGATTTCCACGAAATGGGCGGTGCGTGTCGAGATGACGCGCATGCAGCCGGCGGCGGACGCCGTCGCCAGGCTCAGCCGCTTCGTTCATGAGCTGCAGCGTGAGCGCGGCATGTCGTCGGCATTTCTGAGCAGCAAGGGCACGCAGATGCGTGCCGAGCTGGATCAGCAGCGCAAGCTGACCGATGGCGAGCGCGCGCACGCGTTTGCCGCGCTGGACGGGCTGCGCCGGAGCGCCGCACTGGCCGAGGCGGCGCAGGCGAGCGAACAGGCGTTGACGCAGCTCGATCGCCGCCGCGGCGACATCGATGTCCAAGCCGTCACGCCGGCGGCAGCGGTCAGCTCGCTCACCGAGATCGTCAGCCGGCTGATCAGCCTGATCAGCGGCATATCGAGGCTCAGCGATGACGACGATATCTCCAAGGCGATCATTGCCTATGGCAATCTGACCGAAGGCAAGGAGCGCGCCGGCCTGGAGCGCGCGGTCGTGGCGGGAGGCCTTGCCGCCGGTCGCTTCGAGCAGGCCGCCTACGCGCGCGCCATAGGGCTGGCTGCGGCGCAGGACAGCTATTTCGCGGCCTTTCGCGCCGCCGCCTCGGCGAAAGGACGTGCGGCGTTCGATGCGGCGATGACGGGACCGGCGATCGACGGTGTCGTGGCCATGCGAAAGGTGGTGGATCAGGGCGGCGTCAGCGGTGATTTCAAAGGGCTCGAGAGCAAGGCCTGGTTCGATGCGGCCACGCTGCGGATCGATCTGCTGAAGCAGGTCGAAGACGCTCTGGCCGTCGAGCTGTCCGAGCTGATGGCCGGCAAGCAGGCCGCGGCCACGGCCAGCCTCGCCGCCGTCGGCGCGCTGCTGCTGGTCGCCTTGGCGCTGAGCCTCGCGATCGTCGTTGCGCTGGCGCGCAGCATCACCAGGCCGATCAACGCCCTTGCCGATACGATGACGCGGCTGGCGAAGGGCGATGTGAGCACTGCAATCGACGCGGTCGATCGGCGCGACGAGGTCGGCCTGATGGCGAGGGCAGTGCAGGTCTTCAAGGAGAACATGATCCATGGCGCCGAGCTCGCTGCCAGGGATGCGGAGGCGATGAGCCAGCGCGCCGAAAAAGCCAAGCGCGTCGGCGAACTGACCGACCGTTTCAGCGGTGACATCGCGGCCGTGATCGACAGCGTGATCTCAGCCTCGGCACAGCTCGAATCGACGGCCGCCGTGATGAATCGGACGGCGAGCCGGACCTGCAGTGAAGCGAGCAGCGTTGCGCAGGCGACCGAGGCCGCGTCGAGCAACATGCAGACGATGGCCGCTGCGACGGACCAGCTGTCGAGCTCGGTCGCGGGCATCGGCGGTCAGGTGACGCAGTCGGCCGACATGGCGCAGAAGGCGGCCGCGGAGGGGCAGAGGACCAACGAGACCGTGCAGGGCCTTTCCAGCATGGCCGAGCGGATCGGCGACATCGTGCGGCTGATCAGCGACATTGCCGGCCAGACCAATCTTCTCGCGCTCAATGCGACCATCGAGGCCGCGCGGGCGGGTGAAGCCGGCCGCGGCTTTGCCGTCGTCGCCGGCGAGGTGAAGCTGCTCGCCGAGCAGACCGCCAAGGCGACCGGCGAGATCCGCGCGCAGATCTCCGGAATGCAGGAGGTGTCGAGCGAGGCCGTCCGGGCCATCCGCGGCATCACCACGACCATCGGCGAGCTGAACGAGATCGCGTCGTCGATCGCGAATGCCGTCGAGGAGCAGGGCGCGGCGACGCGCGAGATGGCGCGGAACGTCCAGCACGCAGCCAAGGGGACCGACGAAATTTCGCAGAACATCCAGCAGGTCACGGCCGCCGCAAACGAATCCGGCGCCACCGCCAGCCAGGTGCTCGGGGCGTCGGCGGAGCTGCTGCGTCAGTCCGAGAGCATGCGCCGCCATGTCGACGACTTCATTCGCGGCATCAAGGCGGCGTGAGCGATCGCACGCGATGTGATTGGCGCGGTGATTGGCTGCCGGGGTTGATTGCGATCCTGGTGCTGCTGATGGAGTCGTTGCAGTTGCCGCCCACGCGGCGTCGTCCCGGCCTTGAGCCAGGACCCATACCGCGCCATCTATCGCGTGGCGCTCTGGACGCCGTTCTTTGCCAAATGGTGTCCTGGGGCCGTGGCGCTACTTATACTCCCGCTCATCCCACCACGGGAAATAGTCGGGCATATCGGCCGTCACCGTGTTCTTGAATTGCGCAGGGCGCTTCTCCAGGAACGACACCACGCCTTCCTTGACGTCGTCGGAGCGGCCGCGCGCGTAGATGCCGCGGCTGTCGACCTTGTGCGCCTCCATCGGATCGTCGGCGCCCATCATGCGCCACATCATCTGGCGGATCAGCGCGATCGACACCGGCGCGGTCTTGTCGGCGATCTCGCGGGCCAGCGCACGGGCGGTGGGCAGCAGATCATCCGGCGGCACGACCTTGCTGACGAGGCGGCCGGCGAGCGCCTCCTGCGCCGGAAACACGCGGCCGGTGTAGCACCATTCCAGCGCTTGCGAGATGCCGACGATGCGCGGCAGGAACCAGCTCGACGCCGCCTCCGGCACGATGCCGCGCTGGGAGAACACGAAGCCGAACCGCGCCGCGTCAGAGGCGATGCGGATGTCCATCGCGAGCTGCATGGTGACGCCGATGCCGACGGCGGGGCCGTTGACCGCGGCGATGACCGGCTTCAACGACTTGAAGATGCGCAAGGTGACCTGGCCACCGCCATCGCGCACCTGCGGATCGGAATAGTCGACGCGGCCATCGGCGTGGCGCTTCACCGGTCCGCGCTTGGCATCGCGATCGAACGTGTCGGCCCCGGAGGAGAGGTCAGCACCCGCGCAGAACGCGCGGCCCGATCCGGTGACGATGATCGCCCTGACGCCGTCGTCCTTGTCGGCGCGATCGAAGGCGTCGATCAGCTCCTCCATCATGGTGCCGGTGAAGGCGTTGAGCTTCTCCGGCCGGTTCAGCGTGATGGTGAGGATCTTGTCGGCGACGTCGTAGAGGATGGTCTGATAGGCCATTGGCGCTTCCTGATGTTGTCGTGGCGCTTATTAGTTGTTTGCTCGTGCCACAATCTCCGCCGTCATTCCGGGATGCGCCCTCTTGGGCGCAGGCCCGGAATCCATAACCACCATCGTGAGTATGGATTCCGGGCTCGTGCTTCGCACGCCCCGGAATGACGACGACTGGGATCGACGATAGGGAGTACAATAGTTCAGCGAGAGGCCGCGTCAAATCGTGCCGACATTCCGCATGGCGGGCAAAGAGCCGCGCTTTTCATTGGTCTCCCAGCACGCGATCCGGCAGCGATGTGGCCCACGCTCTTTCCCCGTCATTGCGAGCGCAAGCGAAGCAATCCAGAGTCGTGGGCGGGACTCTGGATTGCTTCGCTTCGCTCGCAATGACGGAGGAAGGAGTGGGGTGACGCGAATCAGGAGGCCGGCGGTATCGGCCATGGCCGCTGCTCGCCGCGTAATCCCTCGAACGTCTTGGCCATCCCGAGTACGCCGACATCATCGAAGCGGCGGCCGACGATCTGCAGGCCGATCGGGAAGCCGTCGGGGTCGTAGCCGGCATTGACGGAGATTGCCGGGTTCTCCGACATGTTCCAGGGCACGGTGTAGGTGATGTGCTCGAACGGCCTCTCGGGATCGTTGACCGGCGAGGCGAGCTCGGCGGGGAATTTCACGCCGGGCGAGACTGGCGAGATGATGTAGTCGTAGTCGCAGAACAGTCTTGCCGCGGCGGCGCGTAGCGCCATCGTGACGTTGAAGCCTCTGACGACTTCGACGCCGGAGAGCGCGGCGCCGCGTTCGGCCCAGCGCAGGATGTAGGGCAGGGTCTTCGCGCGCACCTCGGGCGCCAGCCGCGCCAGATCGTCCCACAGCCGTGCACGCCAGAAATTGTCGAGACCGTCGAGCATCTCGCGCGTCAGGAAGCCCTTGACCTCGCTGATCACGGCGCCGGCGTCCTCGAACGCTTTCGCCGCAGCCAGGGTCGTCGCGCGCACAGGCTCCTCCAGTGGCTGGCCGACGCCGCCGAGATCGAGCATCAGGCCGATGCGCAGCTTGCGCACCGGCTTCTCCGTGACCTTCCAGTGCAGGTCCGACGGCGGCAGGCTGGTGCCGTCGCGGCGGTCGGGCTTGGACAGCACGCTCATCATCAGCGCGGCATCGTCGACGATGCGCGTCATCGGACCGGCGACGCGGCCGACATAAGGCGGGTCGATCGGCACGCGGCCGAAGCTCGGCTTCAATCCGACGAGGCCGCACCACGACGCGGGCAGCCGGATCGAGCCGCCGATGTCGGTGCCGACATGCAGCGGACCGTAGCCCGCGGCGGCTGCGGCACCCGCACCGGCGCTCGAACCGCCGGGGTTCATGCGGAGATCCCATGGATTGCGCGTCAGCGGATGGAAGCTCGACAGGCCGGACGACAGCATGCCGTAATCGGGCATCGTGGTCTTGGCGAAGATGATCGCGCCGGCCTCGCGCAGCCGCGCCACCGGCGGCGCATCGGCGGCGAGCGGCGTGCGCGTGACGCTGGCTGCGCCGAGCGGCATCGGCTGACCCTTGGTGGCGAGATTGTCCTTCACCGTCGCCGGTACGCCGTCGAGCACGCCGGCCGGCTCGTCATTGGCCCAGCGCGCGGTCGACGCCTCGGCCGCGGCCCGCGCGGCGTCGGCGTCGAGCAGATACAGCGCCTTGATGTGCGGCTCCCACGCCGCCACGTGCGCCAGGACCTCGTCCATCACCTCGGACGGCGAGAACTGGCGCGCGCGATAGCCGGCGATCAGGTCGACGGCGGAGAGATCGTGAAGCGAGGTGACGTCATCCGAGACGGGCTTGTGCATGCTGGTACTCCCACGCCGAAGTTCATCTCGATCTGCCGCCCGCTCATTGACGTATGTCAGTCGCGCTAGGCCGCCGGCAGCCGCGTCTCGATGATGCGGGCGAACATGCTGGCGCCGATCGGCAGGATCTTGTCGTCGAGCACGTAGCCGGGATTGTGCACCGGCACCGAGCCGTCATGGCCGACCCAGAAATAGGCGCCGGGAATCGTCTGCAGCATGTCGGCGAAATCCTCGCTGCCCATCTTCGGCGTCGAGCGCGTCAGCACCTTGGATGGATCGACCACGGTGCGCGCGACCTGCTCGACGACCTTGGACTGCTCCTCCTGGTTCACCAGCACGCTGAACGTGTCGCGGATGTCGACATCGATCTCGCAATTGAAGGCGGCCGCCATGCCGGCGCAGATCGCGCGCATGCGCTCGCGGACCAACGCGCGCACGGGATCCGAGAACGCGCGCACGGTGCCGCACAGCCACGCATCGCCGGGAATGACGTTGTAGGCCGAGCCGGCGTGGATCTGCGTGATCGAGACGACCGCGGCCTGCAGCGGCTCGACATTGCGGCTGACGATGGTCTGGATCGCCTGCGCCACGGTGGTCGCGATCACCACCGCATCCTTGGAACGCTCGGGCATGGCGCCATGAGCGCCGTAGCCGGAAATCCGGATGTCGAAGAAGTCGGCGCCGGCCATTGCCGGACCGGGCAGGATCGCGATCTCGCCGTGCTCCAAGTCCGGCGCGTTGTGCAGGCCGTAGAGCTCGTCGCAGGGAAACTTCTGGAACAGGCCGTCCTTGATCATCGCGCGTGCGCCGCCGAGGCCTTCCTCCGCCGGCTGGAAGATGAAGTGCACGGTGCCGTCGAAGTTGCGGGTCTCGGCGAGATAGCGCGCGGTGCCGAGCAGCATCGTGGTGTGGCCGTCATGGCCGCAGCCGTGGAAACGGCCGGGGATGGTCGAGCGCCACGGCAGGTTCGTATTCTCCTCCATCGGCAGCGCATCCATGTCGGCACGCAGGCCGATCTTCCTGCCGCTGTCGTTCTTGCC
>BFBZ01001063.1_pt1 | contig 19963 bp, 17 predicted proteins | sample 1888401 | NCBI WGS metagenome assembly BFBZ01 (sample SAMD00112614, study PRJDB3348) | symbiont metagenome | host: Chara braunii | reverse complement strand
GTGATGGGCGCGACAACCATCGGTGCCGGAACCAAGGTCTACCCGATGGCGACATTGGGCGCACCACCGCAGAACACCAAGCACAAGGGCGGTCGCACCACGCTGGTCATCGGCAAGAATTGCACGATCCGCGAAGGCGTCACCATGCACCTGGGCACGGATTCCAGCCGTGGCGAAACGACGATCGGCGACAACGGCAATTTCCTCGCCTATGCCCACATCGCTCATGATTGCATCGTGGGCAACAACGCGACTTTCGCCAACGGAGCGACGCTGGGCGGGCACTGCGAGATCGGCAACAACGTCTATATTGGTGGCCTGACCGCCGTTCATCAGTTCGTGCGCATCGGCGACAATGCCTTTCTGGGTGGCTGTTCGGCAATCGTCGGTGACGTCATCCCCTATGCCATCGCGGTCGGCAATCGCGCCAGCCTGCGCGGGTTGAACATCATTGGGCTGAAGCGCTCCGGCCTGCCGCGTTCCGAAATCCACCTGCTGCGCAAGGCGTACCGGACGATCTTCGATCGCAGCCGCACCGTCGGCGAGAACATTGAATTCGCCAAGGCCGAATTCAGCTCGTCGCCAACAGCCATGAAGATCATCGATTTCATCTCCAGCCGCGGCAAGCGGCACTATGCCGTTCCGTCGCTCAAGGGTGGCGATGGCGACGATGCCGATGACGAAGACTGAGGTCGCCGGAACGGGTCTCGTACTCGCGCCGGGCGACAGGGTCGGCATCATCGCAGGTGGCGGCAGCCTGCCAGTCGAAGTCGCTGAAGGCCTGGCAGAGGGCGGACATCGGCCGGTCATCATACTGATCGAAGGTCAGGCCGACCGCCAATCCGACCTGACGTCCTACGAGCACGAAAGCCTCGCCCTGGAAGACATTGGCGCGCTGGTCGCATTGCTGCGGCGCCGACAGATCAGCCATCTGGTTCTTGCGGGCGAGATCAGGCGCCGACCGCGGCTGGTCGACATGCGGTGGAGCCTTAGCTTGCTGGCTGTGATACCTTCCGTGGTCATGGCGCTTGCGCGCGGTGACGACGGCCTGTTGAAGATCCTGACCCGAGGCCTGGAGGCGCGCGGCGTCAAAGTCGTCGGCGCGCATGAGGTCGTGCCCCGACTTGTAGCGACCGAAGGGCCGCTGACCAAGGCATTGCCGCGAAAGTCGGACTGGCGCGATATCGAGGCAGCATACGCGGCTGCAAAAGCCATCGGCGCGCTGGACATCGGCCAGGCGGCCATTGCGATCGGCGGCCGCGCGATCGCCCTGGAAGGCATCGAGGGTACCAGTGGACTGCTCGATCGGACCAAGCAGTTGCGCGACCATGGCAGACTGGCTGGCAAGGCACGCGGTGTCCTTGTCAAATGCGCCAAGCCTGGACAGGAGTTGCGCGCCGATCTGCCCTCCATCGGACCGCGCACGGTCGAGGCGGCGCATGCCGCCGGGCTCGCCGGCATTGCCGTCGAAGCCGGTCATTCGCTGATCCTCGAAGGTCCCGTCGTCGTCGAGCGCGCCAATGCTCTCGGCCTGTTCGTGGTCGGCCTGCCTGCCGCGGAGCTGACGCATGGCAGCTGAGAAGCCCCTGAAGATCGCCATCGTGGCCGGTGAGGAGTCCGGTGACGTGCTCGGCGCCGATATCATACAGGCCCTGAAGCGCATGACCGGGCGCGAGGTGCAACTCGTCGGCATCGGCGGGCGGCATCTGCAGGCGCTCGGGCTGGTGCCACTGTTCGAAGGGTCCGAGATTGCGCTGATGGGGCTCAGCGCCATCCTGCGCGATCTGCCGCGCCTGATGCGGCGGATCAACCAGACGGCAAGTGCTGTCGCCGGCGAAAAGCCCGACTGCCTCATCACCATCGATAGCCCGGATTTTTCGCTGCGCGTAGCCAGGAAGGTCCGCGCGGCCAATCCGTCGATCCCGATCATCCATTATGTCTGCCCCAGCGTCTGGGCCTGGCGACCGGGCAGGGCGGTGGCGATGATGCCCTACGTCGATCACATTCTCTGCATCCTGCCTTTCGAGGTGAAGGAACTCAGCCGTCTGAACGGCCCGCCCGGCACCTATGTCGGGCACCGCCTTGCGCATGACCCGGGCGTGCTGGGCGCCGCCAAGACGCAAAGCCTGCCGCGCGACCTGTCCGGTGATCGTGTCAAGACACTGCTGGTGCTGCCGGGCTCGCGGCGCGGCGAGGTGAGCCGGCTTATCGGCCCGTTCGGCGAGACTGTCTCGGTCCTGCGTGCGCGCGGACACCGCTTGCGTCTGCTTTTGCCGACGGTGCCGCATGTCGCAGACCTGGTAAGAACTTCGGTCGCGCGCTGGGATGAGAAGCCGGAGATCATCCTCGATCCCGAACGCAAATGGCAGGCCTTCGGCAAGGCGGATGCCGCGCTGATCGCGTCGGGGACGGTGTCGCTGGAGCTGGCGTTGTCTGGAGTACCGATGATCTCGTGTTACCGGCTTGATCCGGTCATGCGTGTGGTTCAGGGGCTGGTCACCATCTGGAGCGCGGCCTTGCCCAACCTGATCGCCGATCAGGCGATCGTGCCTGAGCACTACAACCAATATGTTCGGCCGCGCTATCTGGCGCGCCAGCTCGAAAGCCTCTTTTCAGACACCGCCTATCGTGCCTGGCAAAAGGACGGTTTTGCCGAAGTCGCGAGGCGCATGGCAGCGGACAAGCCGTCAGGCGAGATCGCGGCAGGCGTTGTGCTTCGCCATATGAAAAAGGCGCCCTGAAAGGCGCCTTTTTCGATCAAGGGAACTCTCCGAATCAGCGCTTGGCGATCGGCACGTAGTCCCGCTCCGGCGCACCGGTGTAGAGCTGCCGTGGGCGGCCGATCTTCTGGCGCGGATCCTCGATCATCTCCTTCCACTGCGCGATCCAGCCGACGGTGCGGGCGACTGCGAACAGCACGGTGAACATGGTGGTGGGGAAGCCCAGCGCCTTCAGCGTGATGCCGGAATAGAAGTCGACATTCGGGTAGAGCTTCTTCTCGATGAAGTAGGGATCGGTCAGCGCGATCTTTTCCAGTTCCATGGCTATATCGAGCAGCGGATCGTCCTTGATGCCGAGTTCGCCCAGAACCTCATGCGCGGTCTTCTGCATGATCTTCGCACGAGGATCGTAGTTCTTGTAGACGCGGTGGCCAAAGCCCATCAGGCGGAACGGATCGTTCTTGTCCTTGGCGCGGGCGATGAATTCCGGGATATGATCGACATGGCCGATCTCGCCCAGCATGTTCAGCGCCGCTTCATTGGCGCCGCCGTGAGCCGGGCCCCACAGGCAGGCGATGCCGGCGGCGATGCAAGCGAACGGGTTGGCGCCGGACGAGCCCGCGAGACGAACCGTCGAGGTCGAGGCATTCTGCTCGTGATCGGCGTGCAGGATGAAGATGCGCTCCATGGCGCGCGCCAGCACCGGGTTGATCTTGTATTCCTCGCACGGCACGGCAAAGCACATATGCAGGAAGTTGGCCGCGAAGTTCAGCTCATTCTTCGGGTAAATGAAGGGCTGGCCGATGTGGTATTTATAGGCCATGGCCGCGATAGTCGGCATCTTGGCGATCAGCCGCATGGAGGCAATCATGCGCTGATACGGGTCCGAGATGTCGGTGGAGTCGTGGTAGAAGGCCGACAGGGCGCCGACCACGCCGCACATGACCGCCATCGGGTGCGCATCGCGGCGGAAGCCGGTGAAGAAGCGCGACATCTGCTCGTGCACCATGGTGTGGCGCGTCACGCGGTAGTCGAAATCGTCCTTCTGCGCCTTGGTCGGCAACTCGCCGTAGAGCAGGAGATAGCAGACCTCGAGGAAGTCGCCATGTTCGGCCAGCTGGTCGATCGGGTAGCCGCGATGCAGGAGGATGCCGGCGTCGCCGTCGATGAATGTAATTTCCGACTCACAGCTGGCCGTCGAGGTGAAGCCAGGGTCATAGGTGAAGGCGCCGGTGGTGCTGTAGAGCGTGGCGATGTCGATGACGTCGGGGCCGACAGAGCCGCTTCGCACCTTGAACTCATGAGTTTTGCCCGCGAATTCCAGCTTTGCCGTAGCCTCTTGGGTTTTGGCGCCCAATTCCAGTTTTGTCGCAGCTTCGGTCATTGCAAACTCCTTGTTGTTTCCTCATGCCGGCAAAGGCAAAATTCTGCAAAGCGACACGTCGAAATCACCGGAATGCGCGTCTTCTCCACCGCATTTTGGGGGTGCGTGCCAGATTGGGCCAAGGCCTAATGTTGCACTGCGAAACGCGCCTTTCAATGCCAATCTTCTTGGGCCAGTTTGCTCCTAATCGATTTGATCCGCTATGCGCGCCAGGCTCTCCTCGCGCCCCAGCACGGCAAGCACGTCGAACACTCCCGGCGAAGTGCTTTTCCCGGTCAATGCAGCGCGCAGCGGTTGAGCCACGGCCCCTAACTTGTGGCCGCCAGCCAGTGCGTAGTCACGAATCGCGGCCTCCGCTGCGGCAGCCGTCCAGTCGCCCGAAAGCGTGTTCAAAGCTTCGTGAGCGCCCCGCAGGATCTTGCGGGCGTCGTCATTGAGCACCATGGCTGCCTTGTCGTCGATTGGCAGTGGTCGTGTGGCAAACAGGAAGGCCGCGCCATCGACCAGTTCGACCAACGTCTTGGCGCGCTCCTTCAAGCCCGGCAATGCAGCCAGCAACTGCGCCTTGTGCTTGTCGTCGAGGCGCGCAGCCATGGCCGGGCCGCCCTCGAGATAGGGCAATGTGGCGATGAAGATATCGAACAGCTCGGCATCGCTCATGCGGCGCATATGGACGCCGTTCAACGCCTCGAGCTTGGCGAAATCGAAGCGGGCCGCACCCTTGTTGACGTCGCCGATATCGAACCAGGAGATCATGTCCTTGATCGACATGACCTCGTCGTCGCCATGGCTCCAGCCAAGCCGTGCCAGATAGTTGAGCAATGCCTCGGGCAGGTAACCCATGGCGCGATATGCCTCGACGCCGAGCGCGCCATGCCGCTTCGACAGCTTGGCGCCATCGGCGCCATGGATCAGCGGGATGTGCGACATCGACGGCACGTCCCAGCCCATGGCGTTGTAGATCACGGTCTGGCGGGCGGCATTGGTCAGGTGATCGTCACCACGGATGATATGGGTGACGCCCATGTCGTGGTCGTCGACGACGACGGCGTGCATGTATGTCGGGTTGCCGTCCGAACGCAGGATGATGAAATCGTCGAGATCCTTGTTGGGGAATCGTACCTCGCCCTGCACGCGGTCGTGCACCACGGTCTCGCCCTCGGTCGGCGCCTTGACGCGGATTGCACCCTTGGCACCGGGAGGTGCCTCGGACGGGTCGCGATCACGCCAGCGTCCGTCATAACGAGGCGGCAGCCCCTTGGCCCGCGCCGCGTCGCGCATGGCATCAAGCTCGGCAGGGGTGGCATAGCAATAATAGGCCTTGCCCATGCGCACCAGTTCCTCGGCCACCTCACGGTGGCGCGGCGCACGCTCGAACTGCGACACAGGCTCGCCGTCCCAGGTCAGGCCCAGCCAGGAAAGCCCGTCGAGAATAGCCGCGGTCGCGGCATCCGTCGAACGCTCCCTATCGGTATCCTCGATGCGCAGCAGCATCGTGCCATTGGTGTGCTTTGCGTACAGCCAGTTGAACAGCGCCGTGCGCGCGCCACCAATATGCAGGTAGCCGGTGGGTGAGGGAGCAAAACGGGTGATGACCTTGTCGGACATGGGACTCTCGGAAGGCGTGTGAGACTTGTCTAGTTCGCGGACTTTCGCGCGTTGCGCGTTCATGTAGCATAGGAGGTCGAGGGCGCAAGGGGCAGACCCGATGGCTGGAGGAAGCCGGGGTACCGACGAGAGCGAGGATGCCGTCACCGGCGTCAGCGAGTGGTTCTTGTTTGCACCCACCGTGGCGGCTCCGCCGACGCCGGCAGCGCCACCCCTATCGCGTCCCGGTGACGATCGTGCGCGCCCTGTAATACCCACGGCTGATCCAATTCCGCAGACCGGCGCAGTCGAGCGGCTGCACCGGAAATTCGGCCGCCTTTCGTTATCCGGCTGCCGCGGCATGGTGGTGTCCGCAGCCAACCTTGAGCTTGATCGCGGCGTAGCCTTTCTGCTCGTGCCGGTATTCCTTGCGCTCGGCGTGATTGGATATTTCTCGCTGGCGGAGGAACCGGGCTTTCCGAAAATTGTCGCTGTCGTTTTCCTGGCAGCATCGTGCGCGTTGCTCTCACGGTCCTATCGTAAGACCCATTTGTGTTTCATGATGGCGCTGCTTTGCGCGCTTGGCGTGCTTGCCGCCAAGGTCGAAACATGGCGCGCCGGGACGCAGATTCTCGGTTCCGAAATCTCGACGCGGCTGACGGGGCGTGTCGTCTCGATCGACCAGATGCCGAATGGCCGCGCCCGCCTGACGATCGATGTCCTATCCACGGCAAGGCCAACGCTACGCTACGCACCCGAACGGGTCCGCCTTTCCGCGCGGAAAATACCCTCCGACATGGCCGCCGGTTCTCAGATCACCGGCTATGTACGGCTCTTGCCACCCACTGGCCCGGTACGTCCGGATAGTTATGATTTCTCGTTTGACAGCTATTTCGCCGGCATTGGCGCCAGCGGCTTCTTCCTCAGCAATCCGACGATCGTTCCTTCCGACGATATGCCGTTTGCGGCGCGGCTTGGGTCGTCGATTGAAAACGCGCGCGAAGCCATAGCGGATCATATCCGTGCCAGCATCGGTGGCGCAGAGGGCGAGATTGCCGCCGCGCTCGTCGTCGGCGTTCGCGCAGGGATTCCCGAAGAGATCAACGAGGCGATGCGGCGCACCGGAATCTATCACGTCATCTCCATTTCAGGCCTGCACATGGCGCTGGTCGCCGGCACGATCATGATGTTGATGCGCGGCGCCTTTGCTCTGTTTCCTGATTTTTCATCGCGGCGGCCGGTCAAGAAATACGCCGCCGCCGCCGCGCTATTCTCAATCGCCGCCTATCTCGTTGTCTCGGGCGTCGTCGTTGCCGCCGAGCGCAGTTTCATCATGCTTGCGGTGATGCTGATTGCCGTGCTGTTCGACAGAGCCGCACTGACAATGCGCAACCTCGCTATCTCGGCTGTCGCCGTCCTCATCGTGTCGCCGCATGAGGTGGTCGGCCCAAGTTTCCAGATGTCCTTCGCGGCGACCGCCGCTCTCGTTGGCGCCTACGCCGGCTGGTCCGACTACCGCGCGCGCAAGACCACCGCGCCGCCGCCGCGACGATCCCTGTCCGGCTTCCTTACGCGAAAACTGCTGCTGGCGACCGGTGGCCTCGCCATGACGTCCATCATTGCCGGAAGCGCCACGGCACTCTTTGCGATCTGGCATTTTCAGCGCGTGTCGCCACTCAGTCTGTTCGCCAATCTGGCCATCATGCCGGTCGTGTCAGTGATCGTCATGCCCTTTGCGGTCTTCAGTGCGCTGGCAATGCCATTCGGCGCCGACGGGCCGTTCCTCTATGTCATGGGCAAGGGGCTGACAGCGATGATCGCGCTGTCAGCCTGGTTCTCCGAGCGTTCGCCGATCGACGCGGTCGGGTTGATTTCCTTGCAATCCGTCTTGCTGGTGACTGTCGCGCTGATCATAGCGACGATGGCGACAACATGGCTGCGGCTGGCGTCACTGCCGTTCGCGCTTGCCGGCCTGCTGACGATTTCCGAAACGCGCGCGCCCGATGTCCTGATCTCGGAAGATGCGCGGCTGGTGGCATTGTCAATCGGCGGTGGCGAACTCGCTGTCAGCCGGGCACGTCCCAACGAATTCACGGTCGACAACTGGAAGCGTGCTCTGAAATCCGAAACGATCATCAAGCCGGAGACCTTCGGCAAGAATGATCAGCAATTCGACATCGCCGATGCCGCCGACTTGCCGTGGGGCGCACCTTTCTACTGCAGTGATGACATGTGCGTTGCCCGACACCCGTCCGGCGCTATCGTGGCCTATGTCGAGGATCGCAAGAAAGCTTGGAAAGCCTGTCGTTTCTCCGATCTGATCGTCATCAACGACGCGACGGGCCGCGACCCTTGCCGCAATCCGACGGTTCTCGTTGTCACCAAACGACAACTCGCCCGCACGGGAAGTGCCGCAGTCTTTTTCGACCCGCAATCAGCGATTTCGCGGCCGAAAATAAGCTTCGCGGTCGACAGGCCGTACCGGCCCTGGCACCAGCAACGAAAATTCTCTCGCGAGGCGAGGGGACTGCCACCCTATCGCAAGCCTGACAAACCTGCTGCTGCGCCGGCTCAATAACGCCGGATCAATCCGACGAGCTTGCCTTGCACCTTGACCCGGTCCGGTCCGAAGATACGGGTTTCATAGGCCGGGTTGGCGGCCTCCAGGGCGATCGAGGCGCCTTTGCGGCGGAAGCGCTTCAGCGTCGCTTCTTCCTCGTCGACAAGCGCCACGACGATCTCGCCGGGGCTGGCAGTGTCGGCGTTGCGGATGATGACGGTATCGCCGTCGAAGATGCCAGCCTCGATCATCGAGTCGCCCTTGACCTCGAGCGCATAGTGGTCGCCGCCCATGATCATGTCTGGCGGCACCGAGATGGAATGGGTCTGGTGCTGGATGGCATCGATCGGCACACCGGCGGCGATGCGGCCCATGACTGGAATGGACACAGCGGCAACAGCGTCGTCGTCATTGCTGGCCGAAGACATGCGTGACGGTGCTGGCTTGATCTGTCGCCCAAGGCTGCCCTGGATCACGCTCGGAGAAAATTTGCGCGCCGCGTTGAGGCCGGGTGCGATGGAATCGGGAAGCCGCAGCACTTCCAGCGCGCGCGCCCTGTTGGGTAGCCGGCGAATGAAGCCGCGCTCCTCGAGCGCCGTGATCAGCCGATGAATTCCGGACTTGGAGGCAAGATCGAGCGCCTCCTTCATTTCGTCGAACGATGGGGGGATACCGCTTTCCTTCAGCCGTTCATGAATGAACATCAGCAGTTCATGTTGCTTGCGCGTCAGCATGGCGGCCCCCAGGGGTTTCGAAGATGGGATCTGAAACCGGAATCAGAAAAACAAACCCAGAACAAACACTATCTGTTCCATTTGTGTTCCGCAACCGTTTAAAGTTTAATGAATATGGTGAGACTGCTGAAACCATATGCTCCTCGCCCGGCTAGGCGCAGCGACATCGGCGGATTTCAAGGTTCGACGTTATCGAATTGAATCTATTCGACTTTCCCATCTTCCCAAACGACTTCCAGGGTTTGGTACGGTTCGCCATCCTGGACAAGAAACGATCGGCAATCCGTACGGCTGCGGGACTTTGTCTTGCCCGTCCGTGAACGAAACGAAGCCAAAATGCCAACATGATGGTCGCCGATAGCGCCTTCGCATCAAGCCGAGGGGATTTCCACCGCCAGCACTTGCGCGTACGCGCCGGCATCAATGTTTCCGCCTGAAATGACGCACACGATATTGCCGGTCGCCTGCTCGCCGCAAAGGGCGGCGGCCAGCCGGTCCCGGGCGGCAGCGATCTCGTCGAGCGTTGGACGACGCCGCGGCGTTGAAATCATCCACCGACCGCTTTCAGGCTGCCGGCGCGCGCAGCGTATTTGTTCGCTCCGCTGTCCTCGCTGTGGACATAGACATGCAGCGTGTAGCCGATGTGCGCGGTCATCAGCGCCTTTGCCCGGTCGATATCACGGTCGAGCGCCGCCTCCATGATCGCGGTGTGGTGTTCGATCGCAATCGCCTCGCGCAGTGCGTCCATTGCCTCTTCGTAGCCATCCTTGAGCCCGGCGGCTGCGCGCAATGTCGGTGCCAGTCCAAGAAATCGATGATGCCGGCGCAGCTGATCCGAGATGGTCGAGCGGAATCGCAACAGCCAACTCGATGTCGCGGCACTGAGAAGTGCCGCGTGGAAGGCTTCATGGTTCTCGTCCCACATGTCGACGGCAGCATCGGAAGGATCGTCGACGGCGGTCTTGCAGCGCGATAGCCGGTAATGGGCGGTGACCACCGCATCTTCCCACTTGCTGCCGCCTTTCTCGATCGATTCCAGGAACAGGGGGATCTCAACAACCATTCTTGCGCGTGCCAGATCCTCGAGTTCAGCCCGCGACACGGGAGCGACGGCAAAGCCGCGATTGCTGATGGCTGTGACCAGGCGTTCGGCTTCGAGCCGAGACAGCGCTTCGCGCAGCGGCGTCCAGCCGACACCATAGATGCCGCGCAACGCACTCAGCTTGAGCGGCGCACCGGGCATGAGGCGGGTGGTGAGTATGTCTCGCCGCAGCAGTTGATAGGCCGCCTCCGTCTTTGTGGAGTTCTTCTGGTCCTGCATCGCGTTCGGTCCACTATCTGAGCTCTGGAAATTATATATGATACGAATGGATGGCAAGAATTATATATAATGTTTGACATGCGCGGAGCGACTGACCATGATCGCTTCAGCAGCCGTTTTGTGCGCGGCGCTAATCAAATCTGGGAGGAAATGATGTTGAAGTCGAAATCCGCTTGGCTGTCGGGATTGATCATGGCCGGCGCTCTCGCAGTCAGCCTCGGCGCCGCCGTCGCCGATCCGATCAAGATCGGCATCGCCAATTTCGGCGAGCACCCGCAGCTGAACGCAGCCATTGCCGGTTTCAAGAAGGCGCTCACCGCGAATGGCTTCGTCGAGGGCAAGGATGTCGTCTACACCGAAAGCCACACCAATTTCGATGCCTCGCTGGTTCCGCAGATGATAGCCAAGCTGCAGGCGGATCAACCCAAGCTGATGTACACCATCACCACGCCGGTCTCGCAGATCGCCAAGAAGGCGCTTGCCGGATCGGGCATCCCGATCGTCTTCGCGGCAGTGACCGATCCGGTCGCGGCCAAGCTCGTTCCGTCATGGGACTCGGGCGATGAAGGCATGACCGGCGCGACCGACCTTCAAGATGTTGCCGCGGTCATGGCTTTCACCAAGAAGCTGCTGCCGAACGCCAAGCGCTTCGGCGTGCCTTACAATCCGGGTGAGGCGAACGACGTTGCGCTGCTTGAGAAGATCAAGGCAGCAGCACCCGCGGCCGGGTTCGAAGTCGTCGAGGTCGGCATCGACAACGTCAACGACATCCAGCAGCGCATCGCTTCGCTGGCAGGCAAGGCCGACGTGATCTATGGGCCGACGTCGAACCTCATCCAGCCGGCAATCGCGGCTGTCTCGGCGGCAGCGCGTCAGGCAGGTATTCCGGTCGTCAATGCGGACGACAATGCCGTGCGCAGCGGTGTCGTACCGGCGAGCTTCGCGGTCAACTACGAACAGGTCGGCGTGAACGCCGGCAACATCGCCGCGGAAGTCCTGAAGGGCAAGGATCCCAGGACGATCCCGCCTTCGCGTCCGGCCTACAAGGACCACGCGGCACTGATCTCGAAGAAGGCGATGGCCGCGTTCGGTATCGAAATCCCGGCTTCTCTGGCGGATTGCGGCTGCATCGTCGACTGACATCGAGCTTCATCAAGCAGGTGGCGGCACCTCCGAGGGCCGCCACCATTTTCGGGAGGGCCTGTTGCTCGAGATCCGATCCGCACGCAAGGTTTTCTACAAGGGCCAGGCCGACGAGAAGGTGGCGCTCGATGGTCTCGACCTGTCGCTCGCCACGGGCGATTTCGGTGTCGTCATCGGCTCGAACGGGGCCGGCAAGAGCAGCATGCTCAATGCCATTTCCGGTGCCCTTGTTCTCGATTCCGGCAATATCCTGATCAATGGCGCCGATGTGACCGACATGCCTGTGCATAAACGCGCCACGAAATTGGCCCGTGTTTTCCAGGATCCGATGCGCGGCACCGCTGCCAGCATGACGGTGGCGGAGAACATGCTGCTGGCCGACTTGCGCAGCCACAAACGCACGCTGCGGCAAGGGTTGAACCCCACGCGGCTCGCATCCTACAAGGAACGCCTGTCCATATTGGGCCTCGGCCTTGAAAATCGGCTGGACACCCGCGTCGACCTGCTCTCGGGTGGCCAGCGACAGTCGCTGTCGCTGATCATGGCCGTCGGCGGTTCGCCGGATCTGCTGTTGCTTGACGAGCATACGGCCGCACTCGACCCGCGCACCGCAGAGATCGTCATGCAGGCGACGGTGCGTGCCGTGAATGCGCTGAAGCTTACCACCCTGATGGTGACCCACAACATGCAGCACGCCGTGGACTATGGCAGCCGTGTGATCATGCTCGACGCGGGCCGGGTCCTTCTGGAGGTGGCCGGAGAGGCGAAGGCCAGGGTTACGGTGGTCGACCTCATCGGCCATTTCTCCATCAAGACCGACCGCATGTTGCTGGCGAGCTGATCACCATGGGTTTTGTTCAGGAAATTCTGACGAGTTTCGTCTCGATCATTCCCGTCACGTTGGCGCAAAGCCTCTTGCTGGCCTTCGTCGTGCTTGGGATCATGATCCCGTTTCGCATGCTGAATTTTCCGGACCTCACCAGCGAAGGCGCGTTTCCGCTGGGTGGCTGCGTCTGCGGCGTGCTTCTTGCAGCCGGCGCATCGCCGCTGATAGCGATCGCCGCCGCGCTTGCAGTGGGCTTTGTGGCTGGATGCTGCACTGCTTTCATCCATCTGCGCTTCCGCATCCACACGCTGCTTGCCGGCATCCTGATGATGACGATGCTCTACAGCATCAACCTGCGTATCATGGGCAAGTCCAACCTTTCTGTCTTCGGTTCACCCACCGTGTTCGACTGGGTACCGTTTGCGCGACCAGGTTTTCCGGCCAGCAAGATCATCGTTGCGGGCCTGATTGCGCTTGTTGTCTTCCTGCTGCTCAACATGTTCTTCAAGACCGAGAAAGGCACGGCTGTCCGCGCGGTGGGCGCCAATCCCGACATGGCCGAAGCGCAAGGCATCAATGTCTGGGCGGCGACAATTGGCGGCGTCGGCCTGGCGAGCGCGTTCTCGGCGACCAGCGGCGCGCTGATGGTGCAGTCGCAAGGCTTTGCCGACGTCAATATGGGCCTGGGTATCCTCATCAACGGCCTTGCCGCCCTGATGATCGGCGAGGCCATCATCGGCAAGCAGACGGTGCGGCGCCAGTTGCTGGCGCCCTTTGTCGGAGCGATCGTCTACTACCAGTTGGTGTCGTTCTGCCTTGCCGCCGGCATGCCGCCAACAGATCTCAAGCTCGCCACCGGCCTGTTCGTGCTTGCCATGCTGGCACTGCCGAGCCTGAAGCGCAGCCGCGGGCCCGCGCTCGCGCGGGAAACCATTCGCGAATAACCAAGGACTGACTGATCATGAGTGCAATTCCCGATCTCGCTGCGATCGAGGCGATGGATGCGGCCGACCCGCTGCGTTCGATGCGTGACCGTTTCATCCTGCCGAAAGGGGTGATCTATCTTGACGGCAACTCGCTGGGGGCGGCTTCACACGCCGTTTTCGATGAGCTTCAGAAGGCTACCACCCAGGAATGGGCTCAAGACCTGATCCGTGCGTGGAACACGGCCGGGTGGTTCGACATGCCGACCACGCTTGGCGACCAGCTCGGCCGCCTGATCGGCGCCTCAGCAGGCCAGACGGTGGTCTGCGACACGACGTCGATCAACATCTACAAGATCTTGCATGCGGCGTTGGAGATGCGGCCTGACCGGTCGGTCATCGTCGCCGAGGGCGACAGTTTTCCGACCGATCTCTACATGGCCGAAGGCGTTGCCTCGACCCGGCCTGGCGCGGTGTTGCGCCTCGAAGGTGTCGACGCACCAAGCATCGAAGAGCTGATCGACGAGCGCGTCGCGGTCATCCTGGTCAACCACGTCAACTACAAGTCGGGCGAACTGCGCGACATGGTGGCGCTGACGCGCCGGGCGCATGAAGCCGGGGCGCTGATCGTCTGGGATCTGTGCCACACCGCCGGCGCACTGCCTGTCGAGCTCGACCAGGCCAATGCCGATTTCGCAGTCGGCTGCACCTACAAATACCTCAATGGCGGTCCGGGCGCGCCGGCCTTTATCTATGCGGCCAAGCGGCACCTTGGCGAGATCCGCCAGCCGCTGAGCGGCTGGTGGGGGCATGCGCGGCCCTTTGCCTTCGAACGGGGCTATGTCGCTGGCACCGGCATTCGCCGGTTCCTGTGCGGCACGCAACCGATCCTGTCGATGCGGGCACTGAAAGGCGCGCTCGATATCTGGGATGATGTCGACATGTCGGCCCTGCGCAAGAAGAGCATCGCGTTGACTGATCTGTTCATCCAGCTCGTCGAAGCGAAGTGCGGCGCCTTCGGCCTGACGCTGGAGAGCACCCGCGATGCGAGCAGGCGCGGCAGCCAGGTGTCATTCCTTCATGACCATGGCTATCAGGTCATGCGGGCACTGATCGACCGTGGCGTGATCGGCGACTTCCGCGCACCGTCGACCATCCGTTTCGGCTTCACGCCGCTCTACGTCAGCTACAAGGATGTGTGGCAGGCGGTTGAGGTGCTGGAAGACATCCTGCGCGGCGGCGCCTGGAAGGATCCACGTTTCGCCACCAAGGAAGCCGTGACCTGAGGCGACAGGGGGTCGTTGCAGCCTCGCTGGAGGCGGGGAGGCTGCTTGTCGGATGGGCCTACTGCTCCAAATGGGCCATCCGACATCAGAGCCTTGTGCGAACCTTCCAGAGTTCGGGAAACAGTTCGACCTCGAGCATCTTCTTGAGGTAGGAGGCGCCGGACGTGCCGCCGGTGCCGCGCTTCATGCCGATGATGCGTTCGACTGTCGTGACATGGTTGAAACGCCAGCGACGAAAATAATCCTCGAAATCGACCAGCTTCTCGGCCAGTTCATAGAACATCCAGTAGCGCTGCGGATCGCGATAGACAGCCTGCCAGGCGACCAGGACCTCTTCGTTCTCCGTGCGCGTTTCACGCCAGTCGGTACGCCTGGCATCAGCACCGACATCAAACCCGTTACGGCCAAGCAGCAGGATGGCCTCATCGTAAAGCGACGGCGCGGCGAGAATTGCCTCCAGCTTTTCGGTGAGGTCCGGCCGATGCTTGTGGGGGCTAAGCATGGCGAGGTTGCGGTTGCCGGCCATGAACTCGATGGCGCGGTACTGCCACGACTGGAAGCCCGAGGACTGGCCGAGCGAATCGCGGAACTCGGTGTATTCGCTGGGCGTCATCGTTCGCAGTACGTCCCAAGCGTTGTTCAACTGCTCGAAGATGCGCGCGACGCGCGACAGCATCTTGAAGCTCGGCTCAAGACGGTCGGCGCGGATGGAGCGGATCGCGGCGCCGATCTCATGCAGAGCGAGCTTCATCCAGAGTTCAGACGTCTGATGCTGGATGATGAACAGCATCTCGTCATGCGCCGACGACAGCGGTGCCTGGGCGTCAAGGATCTTCTCCAGATGCAGATAGTCGCTGTAGGACATGCGCTCCTTGAACGACATCTGTGCGCCTTCGGACGAAGGATCGTATGGCTCGCTCAATGGGTTTTCTCCGTGCGCAGCCGGAAACGCTGTATCTTGCCGGTCTGGGTCTTGGGCAGGGCGGTGATGAATTTTATCGATCGCGGGTATTTATAGGGCGCGATTGTCGCCTTGACGTGGTCCTGCAGGCGCTTGATGGTCATGGCGTCCGGCGCAACACCTTGCACCAGCACGACATGCGCCTCGACGATCTGGCCGCGTTCGACATCATCGGCACCGATCACCGCGCATTCAGCAACGTCCGCGTGCGACAGCAACGCCGCCTCGACCTCGGGCCCGGCGATATTGTAGCCGGCGCTGACGATCATGTCGTCGGAGCGCGCGGCGAAATGGAAGAACCCGTCCTCGTCCTGGATGAACGTGTCGCCGGTGAGGTTCCAGCCGTCGCGGACATATTCCTTCTGCCTGATGTCAGCCATGTAGCGGCAGCCGGTCGGCCCGCGCACGGCCAGCCTACCGGTTGCGCCACGCGGCAGTTCGTTCATCCCGTCGTCGACGATGCGCGCCTCATAGCCGCCTACCGGCTTGCCTGTAGAGCCAGGCTTCATGTCGTCGAAGCGGTTGGAGATGAAGATGTGCAGCATTTCCGTGGCGCCGATGCCGTCAAGGATCGGCTTGCCGGTCTTTTGCGTCCACTCTTCGAAGACCGGGGCAGGCAGGGKCTCGCCGGCCGAAACGGCGACGCGCAAGGAGGACAGGTCAGCGCCATCATCCATGGCCTTGAGCATCGCGCGGTAGGCGGTAGGCGCGGTGAAGGAAATGGTGGCTTTGTAGGTCTCGATGATGTGGATCATGTTGGGCGGCGTCGCCTGTTCCAGCAACGTGGCGGCCGCACCGAAGCGCAATGGGAAGATGGCCAGGCCGCCAAGGCCGAAGGTGAAGGCGAGCGGAGGCGAACCGACAAAGATGTCGTCTGGCGTCACCTGGAGGATTTCGCGCGCATAGGCGTCGGCGATGATCAAGAGGTCGCGGTGGAAGTGCATCGTCGCCTTCGGCACGCCTGTCGTGCCCGAGGTGAAACCGAGCAGGGCGACGTCGTCGCGGCCGGTGTTGACGGCGGTGAACGTCACCGGCTTGTCGAGGGCTGCGCGATCGAGTTCGGCATCATGGTTGGCGGTGCCGTCGAAGCCGATAACCTGTTTGAGGAACGCGCTGTCCTTGGCGCATGCGGTCATCTCGTCCATCAGCCTTGTGTCGCAGAGCGCAACCGTGATTTGCGCCTTGTCGACGATCTTGGCGAGTTCGCCTGCGCGCAGCATCGGCATGGTATTGACGACCACGGCGCCGACCTTGGTCGCGGCCAGCCAGCAGGCGACCATGGCAGGGTTGTTTGCCGAACGGATCAGCACCCGGTTGCCCGGCTTGACGCCATAATTCTCGACCAGCGCATGAGCCAGCCGGTTCGTCCAGTCGGACAATTCCTTGTAGGTGCGGCGACGGCCGTTGCCGATCAGCGCGGTATGGTCGCCCAGGCCCTTTTCAACCAACCTGTCAGTCAACTCGACGCCGGCGTTGAGGTGTTCGGGATAGTCGAAGCCGTCAAGCAGGAAGTCCGGCCACTGCTCCGGCGGCGGAAGGTTGTCCCGCGTAAAGGTGTCGATATGCGCTGATGGCCCAAGCATTTCGCGACTTTCCCCTGTCGTTATGGCCGCGGCACGAAGTTGCCCGGCTTGATTCTGGGTCTACTGCTCCAGGTGGAAGGTCGGTCCTGCCGGCTCCGGATCCGAGCGCGACGCCATTGGCACAGCCCTGGCTGAGCGACGGTATGTGGGTCTATCGGACGGCACAGTGAGATCTCCCGTTCTCGACTGAACATGCCACAGCATCGCACTTGCCGAAATTTGTTTCAAGCCTAAAGGTTTTTGTCCCGAAGCATTGACGCCATCGGATTCGATGCTCATTGCTACGCGATTGAACGATGCGCTTTTGGGGGAGGGTGCCGGTGCTCGAACATCAGATCGCCGATTGGGACAATGCTTATGCCAACGGCGCCAACATCGCCGGCAGCGACCGCTGGCCGGCTGCGTGGGTGGAGCCGGCACAGGCGTTTCGGGATGCGCTTTCAGCCGATGGCAGGGCGCGGCTCGACGTTGCCTATGGCGACGGCGTGCGCAACCGGCTTGATCTGTTTCTTCCAGAAGCCCAACCCAAAGGGCTCGTGGTGTTCGTCCACGGCGGCTACTGGAAAGCCTTCGACAAGAATTTCTGGTCACATCTTGCCGCCGGCGCAGTTGGTCGCGGCTACGCGGTTGCGATGCCCTCCTACACACTCTGCCCGGAGATACGCATCGCCGGAATCGTCCGCGAAGTCGGCGCGGCGATCGGCAAGGCGGCAGAGCTTGTCGAAGGACCTTTGATGCTGACCGGACACTCGGCCGGCGGCCATCTTGTCAGCCGCATGGTGAGCGCGGCCACGCCTCTGGCGCCGGCTGTGAGCGGGCGCATTCGCCATGTCGTGTCGGTCTCAGGCGTGCATGATCTGCGCCCGCTGATGCGAACCGACATGAACACCGCATTGAAGCTCGACGAGGCCGAGGCACTGGCTGAAAGTCCGGCGCTGCTGCGTCCCATGGACAATGCGCGCATCACCTGCTGGGTCGGCGGCGGCGAGCGCGCCGAATTCCTGCGCCAGAGCGCGCTGCTTGCCAATATCTGGACGGGCCTTGGCGCCACGACAGCCACGGTCGTAGAGCCGGATCGTCATCATTTCAGCATTGTCGACGGCCTTGCCGATCCGAAGCATGCGCTCACTCGAACACTGGTCAGCGAATAGGCGCGACCTTCTTTGCGAATTTCTTATCAGAGGTTTTTTGCGCTTTGTTCAACGCAGCATCAATACGCTGCAAAGGGTGCCCGCGGCGGCTGCGGGAGCGAACGGTGCACGAACGATCAGACCGTTGGCGTCAGCCAGCATTCTCAGCATCGATGAATCCTGGATGCCGAAAGGCGTCGCCACCAGCCCGTCGGCATCTTCCTTGACGACAGCCCGCACATAGTCCTGCCTGAGATCGTTGGCCGACATGGCTGCACCGAGCCGCGCTTCCCGCACATCCTGCCGATGGTTGCGGCCGCCAAGCCGCGCCAGCAATGGTTTCAGGAACAATTGCGAGCAGACGAGGCTCGCCACCGGATTGCCGGGCAGGCCGATGCAGCGGATGTTGCCCAGCCGCCCGAACATCAGTGGCTTTCCGGGTCGCATGGCGAGCTTCCAGAAGTCGAGCGTCATGCCTTCGCCAGTCAGCACATCATGGATGAGGTCGTGGTCGCCGACCGAAGCTCCGCCAAGCGTGACGATGACATCCGCGCCTGCCTCGGCCGCCTGTTTCACCAGGGCGGCGATGGCATCTTTCCTGTCAGCGGCGATGCCAAGGTCAAGCACGCGGGCGCCGACCGACTGGGCAGCCGCGGCTACACCATAGGCGTTGGATGAGATGATCTGGTCTGGGCCAAGCTCGCTGCCCGGCGGCAGCAGCTCGTCGCCGGTGGCGATGATCGCGACAAGCGGCCGCTTGACTACATTCACATACGGATGGTTGGCGGATGCCGCCAGCGACAGTGCCGCCGGATCGAGCTGGCGGCCTTTTTCGAGCAGGATATCGCCCTTCAAGAAGTCGAGCCCGACGCGGCGGATATTGCGCCCCTCGGCCGTCGGCTCGGTCACTTCGATGCGGCCGCCGCCTAGATCGCGGACGTTTTCCTGGATGACGATGGTGTCGGCGCCTTCTGGCAGCGGCGCTCCGGTGAAAATGCGCACGGCCTGTGCCTTGCCGACAGCACCATCAAAACCACGTCCGGCCGGGGCCATGCCGATCACCGAAAGGCGCGCCGGCACGGATGCCACATCGGTGGCGTGCACGGCATAGCCGTCCATGGCGGAAGCGTTGAAAGGCGGCTGGGTGCGCAGCGCGACGACCGGTTCGGCCAGCACGCGGTCGGCGGCATCCATCAGGCAGACGGCTTCATGGCCCGAGGGCTGCGCGCCGTCCAGCAGGCGTTCGAGCGCCTCAGTGACCGGAACCAGAGCCATCTATTTGCCCGCCTTGTAGTCGCCTGACTTGCCGCCGGTCTTTTCAACCAGCCTTATGCCGGAGATCACCATGGCCCGGTCGACTGCCTTGGCCATGTCATAGATGGTCAGGCAGGCGACCGAGGCCGCCGTCAGTGCTTCCATCTCGACACCGGTCTTGCCGGTCACGCGCGCGAGCGCCGTGACACGCAGTCCGGGCAACGCAGCGTCCGGCTCGATGTCGACGGATACCTTGGTCAGGAGCAGCGTATGGCAGAGGGGAATGAGCTCATGTGCCTTCTTGGCGGCCATGATGCCGGCGATGCGCGCTGTTCCCAACACGTCACCCTTCTTGGCGTTGCCCGCGAGAATCGTCTCGAGCGTTTCGGGCAGCATCGACACAAAGCCTTCGGCGATCGCCGTGCGCGTCGTCTCTGCCTTGTCGCCGACATCGACCATGTTGGCCTCGCCTTGTGCGCCAAGGTGGGTGAGGGCGGCCTTCATCGTCAGATCGCCTCGGCCGGAGCCTTGCCAGTCAGAAGCATCTGGGT
>BFBZ01001061.1_pt1 | contig 19969 bp, 18 predicted proteins | sample 1888401 | NCBI WGS metagenome assembly BFBZ01 (sample SAMD00112614, study PRJDB3348) | symbiont metagenome | host: Chara braunii | reverse complement strand
CTGCGGCAGACCGAGGACAAGACCTACGATTCGATCTTCCAGGGTGGGAGCCAGAGCCTGTTCAACCTAGACCGGGAGTCCAGCGAGACCATTGGCCGGACGGTGCTGAAGCACCGGATGAGCGACGCCTTGTCCTTCGAGGTCGGCGGCGAAGGTGCGTTCAACAAGCTGGAGAGCAAGACCCGGCTCAGCGAGAACGGCGCGGCCATCGCTCTGCCGGCCGCCAATGTGACGGTGGAGGAGACCCGCGGCGAGGTGTTCGCCAAGAGCACCTGGAAGCCCTGGCAGGCTTGGACCCTGGAAGCGGGCGTCCGCTACGAGGGCTCGTCGATTTCGTCGGACGGCGACGTCTCGGTGGAGAAGACGATCTACTTCGCCAAGCCGCGGTTCGCCGCCACTTGGGCGCCGCTGGAGACCACCCAGATCCGCTTCCGGTTCGAGCGGGTGGTGGGACAACTGGACTTCGACGACTTCGTGGCTGATTCGTCGCTGAACACCGGGGTGGTGACGGCGGGCAATCCGGACCTCAATCCCGAGCAGGCCTGGGTCACCGAGGCCGCCATCGAGCAGCGGTTCTGGGGCGACGGGGTGATTGTGCTGACCGCCCGTCACTTCGCCCTGAAGGACGTGATCGACCGGGCGCCGGTGTTCACCAGCAGCGGCGCCTTCGACGCGCCGAGCAATATCGGCGACGGGACCAAGGACGAGGTGGCCGTCGACCTGACCGTGCCCCTGGCCAAGGTCGGGATGACCGGCGGGCAACTGAAGGGCACCCTGACCTGGCGCCAGTCGGAGGTCACAGACCCGACCACCGGCGGCAAGCGCGAAATCTCGGCCCTGCGCCCCCTGGAGTGGGAGGTGAACTTCACCCAGGACCTGCCGCAGTGGAAGACCAGCTTCGGGGTCAACGCCTATGGCGCCTGGCGCGAGACCTACTACCGGCTGGACGAGATCGAGACCCGCAAGCTGAAGGCCTTCATCGTGCCGTTCGTGGAGTATCGCCCGCGAGCCGACATCGTGGTTCGGGCGGAACTTCAGAACGTCACCGAGCGGGGCTTCCGACGGTCGCGGGACATCTATGCCGGGCCGCGCAACACCAGCGCCCTGGCCTATCGCGACGACCGGGATATCCAGTTTGGGCGGATGTACTGGGTGCGGGTGCGCAAGACCTTCGGGTCCTGAGCAGACTGGCAGGCATGAAAAAGGCCGGGCGCAGGGATGCGCCCGGCCTTTGCCGTTTCGGCGAGAGCCCTAGGACTCGCGGTCGGCGCGGATCGCGGCCGGGCTGACCGCCTGGCGCTCGCCGTCCAGGGTGGGGGCGATGGGCTCGGGCTGCAGGGCGTCATGCTTGTCGGTGTGCGACCAGCCGCGGACCAGGTAGCTCAGCAGGATGAACACCACGCCGCAGACGATCCCGGCCCAGCCAAGCTGGTTGAAGCCGGCCAGGGAGGTCTCGAGGGCCATCTTCGGGTTCAGCACCTGACCACCGACCGTCTCGCTGCCCATCAGGGCGGCGATCTTGCCGCCGACGAACTGGGCGACCGACGAGGCCAGGAACCACACCGCCATCATGAAGGACACGACCGAGGGGATGGAGAGCTTGGTGATCTCCGACAGGCCGACGGGGGACAGGAAGAGCTCGCCCGTGGTGTGCAGCAGGTAGAGCAGGCCCAGCATCATCAGCGGCATGCGGAAGCTGGCGTCGGCCATGCCCGCCCCCCAGACCACCACCAGGAAGCCGAGGCCGACCTGCAGCAGGCCCAGGCCGAACTTCATGGTCGGGTTGAGGTCGAGGTTGCGGGAGGCCAGCCACGCCCACAGCGCCGCGAAGATCGGGGCGAAGATCAGGATGTAGGCGGCGTTGAACGACTGGGTCTGGGCCGCACCGATGGTGGAGTCGATCCAGAGACCGGACATGTTCACGCCGGCGACGGTGAGCTGCTCGGGCGTCCCCAGGGGAATGCCGAGGAAGCTGGTGGCCGCCGAGGTGGTGGCCAGGTTGACGTTTGTGGATGCGAACAGGTTGAGCGAGGTGCCGGCCTGTTCGAACAGGGTGAAGAACACCACCGAACCGAGGATCAGGACGACCGCCAGCAACATCCGCTGGCGCTGGACCCAAGTCTTGCAGACCACCGCGATGATGTAGGCGATGGCCGCGGCGGAGACCGCCGAGGACAGCAGCAGGGCGGTGCCGACCAGGTCGTTGTACGGCACCAGCAGCCAGACGCCGCCGACGCCGACGATGGCGGCCAGATAGATCAGCCATTCGCGATTGAGGGGACCGATCAGCGGCTTGGCCAGCAGTTCGGGATTCGGCGGCTCGCCCTTGCCCTGAAGGTGCTTCTTGCCGAGCACGAAGACCACCCAGCCGACGGCCATGCCGACGCCGGCGAGGCCGAAGCCGGCCCACCAGCCCACCTGCTGGCCGAGCAGGCCGCAGAGCACGGCGGCCCAGAAGGCCCCGAGATTGATGCCGTAATAGTAGAGGGTGAAGCCTGCATCCCGGCGCGGATCGCCCTGCGGATAGAGCTGGCCCACCACGGTGGAGATGTTCGGCTTCAGGAAGCCAACCCCCATGATGATCAGCGAGACGGCCAGGTAGAAGGCGTTCACGCCGGCCTGATCGCGGGTGGTCTCCATCTTGTACTCGCCCTTGGGCAGGACGGTGGGCAGGCCGGCCTCGGCGGGCAGGTTCTTGATCGCCAGGCCGCCGCTCTCCGACGCGCTAAAGTCGTAACCCTTGCCGGCCACCACGATCTGCGCCTTGCGGTCGTCGATCCGGCCCTCGGCGGCGATGGGATAGCTCTGGCCTGCATAGACCAGGGTCTGCGTGGCGGGCTTGCCCTCATAGGCCATGGTCAGGTGACCGGCGACCAGCAGGACGGCGCCGAAGGCCACGGCCTTGCGCGTGCCCAGATAGCGGTCGGCCAGGACCCCGCCGATCAGCGGCAGCAGATAGACCAGGGCGGTGTAGGAGCCGTACTGCGCCGACGCCGTCGCCTGGTCGAACAGCAGGTGCTGGGTGAGGTAGAAGACCAGGATGCCGCGCATCCCGTAGTAGGAAAACCGCTCCCACATCTCGGCGAAGAACAGAATGATCAGCCCGCGAGGGTGGTTCTTCAAAAGCTGCAACAAAACCGGGATACCCGTCGCCAAGGTGACGACGATCCCGAGCAGGACAACGATATTCATGGGGGCGGTTCTTCCGATCCTTCAGGACGGCCGGCTGGCTGATACGCGGGGTCGTTTCCACCCCCGCCGGACGAATTCGCCGCAAGAACAGCACGCGTCAACCGTCAGCACAAGCAAGCCGGCGCCCGGAGCGCCCCGCGACGGACCCGACAGCCCATCTCACGCGTTCAGTTGGCAATCAGGAGGAGCGTCCCATGCTGATCCCCGGCCCCGACCATCCCATCACCATCACTCCAGGTCGCACCCGCTGGCGGGTGGCGTTCGAGAACCACGTGATCGCCGACACCGGCGACGCCCTCATCGTCGAGGAGGCGAGCCTGCGGCCCGTGGTCTACTTCCCGCGGGAAGACGTCTCGATGGAGTACTTCTCCCGCACAGACCGCTCGACCCACTGCCCCTACAAGGGCGACGCGGCATACTACACGATCCTCATGGACGGTCATTTCGCGGACAACGCGGTCTGGACCTATGAGGAGCCCTTCCCCTCCATGGAGCAGATCCGTGGGCGGGTGGCCTTCTATCCGGACAAGGTCGAGATCTATCCGGTGGACGAGCACGCGGTGAACCCCAAGGGCGCCGACACCGATGTCGACCAAGTGGTGCTGCACACGGACTCCGGCGCCGGCGACAGCCAGCGCGAGCACTGGAAACCGAACGACGAACCGCCGCGGCCCGAAGGGGTCTAGAGGCGCGCCTTCAGACCCGAGGCCGAGATTCGTGAAAGCTGGCCGCCGGTGAAGAAGCCATCGGCGGTCACCTCGCGTCCGACCCAGTCAGGAAAAACAAGGGCCGAAGCAGCCTCACGGCTCGGCGCCTCCTTTTCGCAGAGGATGAGGCCGGATAGCTCGCCGTCGAAGACGTTCAGGCCGCAGCCATCTACGAGGTAGCGTCGTTTGACGATGACCGTGGCGGGCAGGACCACAAGGACCGCGTATTCTTCAGCCGACAGGTAAATGTTAACGATGGGCTCGCTGAGCGGGTCGTCGGAGCCGTACTTCTTGCAGAGCTTGAACTCGCGGACGCCCGTGACGCTTATGGGTGGCCATGCGCAGGCGCAGGCGTGCGCCGTCGATGTAACGATCCTCGATCAGCCGGTAGGGCTGCCCCTCGACGGACGGGGCGCGCGCCGGATCCACCAGGAAGCGCCGCTCGTTCTCCAGCTTGGCGTACTTGGGAATATCCATTCGCCCTCTTCACCCCTCAAGGCTCTCGCGGGCCCGGCCAGTCCGGGTTCGCGGCGTCGGCCGCCAGGGTCATGTTCGCGCCTTCGGTGGCGCGGATCGGCAGGGCGGCGACGTCGAAACCGTCCAGGCAGTGGATATTGACGCCGAAATGGTCCGGCGCCGCCCGCTTCCGATGGAAGGTGTAGATCCCGCAGCGGCTGCAGAAATAGTGCTTCGCCCGATGGGTGTTCCACTCATAGAGCGAGAGCAGGTCCTCGCCCTCGACGATGGTCAGGGCGGTCTCGTGGACCTTGCCCATGAGGGCGTTCTTCTTGACGCACAGCGAGCAGTCGCAGGTGGTCAGCTCGTCGATCTGCGCATCCACGCGGAAGCGGACGGCTCCGCAGTGGCAGGAGCCGGTCCAGCCGCCGAGCATCAGTAGGCGTGGGTTTCGAAGACCTTGGTGACATCGCCGTTCCAGGGGCCGTTGTAGAGGTCCAGGAGGCGATCAGCCTGGGTCTTGCCGCTGGAGGTGATCTCCTCCAGCTCGGCCAGGTAGCCGGTCTCATCGACGAGGCCGCCGGACAGGCGGTTGCGGTTCTTCAGACCCGACTTGGCGATGGCCACCATGTCCTTGCCCACGTCCTGCACCGAGCGGCCGTTGACTTCCGCCTTCAGGCCCAGACGGGCGACGTCGGCCCGCAGACGTTCGTGATCCTCGACCTTCCAGTCCTTCACCAGGTCCCAGGCCGCGGCCAGGGCCTGGCTGTCGTAGAAGATCCCCGCCCACAGGGCCGGGAGGGCGCAGAGCGCACCCCAGGGGCCGGAGTCCGCGCCGCGCATCTCCAGGTACTGCTTCAGCCGCACCTCCGGGAAGGCGGTGGTGGTGTGGTCGGCGAAGTCCTTGATCGAGGGCCGGTCGCCCGGCAGTTCGGCCAGCTCGCCGGCCATGAACTTGCGGAACGACTTGCCCGCCAGGTCGACGTACTGGCCGTCGCGCTTGGCGAAGTACATCGGCACGTCGAGGATGTAGTTGGCGTAGGTCTCGAAATTGAAGCCGTCGCGGAACACGAAGTCCAACATGCCGGTGCGGTCGGCGTCGGTGTCGGTCCAGATGTTGGCGCGGGTGGACAGGAAGCCGGTGGGCTTGCTCTCGCGGAACGGCGAATTGGCGAACAGGGCGGTCGCGATCGGTTGCAGGGCCAGGCTGGCGCGGAACTTCGCGACCATGTCGGCTTCGGAGCCGTAGTCCAGATTGGCCTGGACCGTACAGGTGCGGAACATCATGTCGAGACCGAGTGAGCCTACCTTGGGCATGTACTCGCGCATGATCTTGTAACGACCCTTGGGCATGACCGGGATCTCGTCCCGCTTCCACACCGGGGTGAAGCCGAGCGCCAGGAAGCCTAGGCCGAGCTCGTCGGCGACGGTCTTCACCTCTTCCAGGTGCTGGCCGGTCTCCTGGCAGATGTCGTGCATGGTCTCCAGCGGCGCGCCGGAAAGTTCGAACTGGCCGCCGGGCTCCAGGCTGATGTTCGCCTTGCCGCGCTCGAGCGCGATGATGTTCTCGCCCTCGTAGACGCCCTTCCAGCCGAATCGCATGAGGCCGTTGAGCAGGGCCTGGATACCATCGGGACCGGCATAGGGAACCGGGGCGTTGGAGCCTTTGCGGAACACGAACTTCTCGTGCTCGGCGCCCACGCGCCATTGGTCCGCCGGCTTCGAGCCGGACTCGAACCAGGCCATGATGTCCTCGAACGCGAGGGGTCGTTCGTCGGTCACGACGTCACCCATCTGAATACTCCCCTTACCCCTCCGCGAACGGCCGGGACCTTTACGCCGTCAAAGCAGATGGTTGCAAATCAGGAATGCTCAAGGCCACGCCAGTCTCCCTGAGCGGCCTGCCATAGGGTGAGGGCGCTGATGGCGGCGGTGTCGGCCCGGAGAATCCGTGGTCCCAGCGTAGCGGGCGTGGCGCAGGCGAGGTTCCGCAGGGCGTCGCGTTCCGCCGGAGAAAACCCGCCTTCCGGCCCGATCAGGATGGCCCATGGCCCAGCGGCCACACCATCCAGGGCGGCGAGGACGGGCTTGGCGTCGCCCGCCTCGTCGCAGAACAGCAGGGCCCGCGTCGCATCCCAGTCGGCGATCATCCGCTCGAGCTTCACCGGCGCGACCACCTCGGGCACGTCCATGCGGCCGGTCTGTTCGGAGGCCTCGGTGGCGATCGCCTGTAGACGGCCGACATTGGTGTGGTCGGCGTTGGTCCGCTCGGTGATCACCAGGCGCACCCGGCGGGCGCCGAGCTCGGCGGCCTTTTCCACGATGGTTTCGATGCGCGCCCGTTTCACCAGGGCGATGACCAGGTCGAGGTCGGGGCCCAGCGCCTGAGGCCGCTCCTGCGAGGCGGCCCGCAAGGTGACGGCCTTCTTGCCCACCACGGCGATGGCGGCGCGCCACTCCCCGTCCCGGCCGTTGAACACCAAGACCTCGTCGCCCACGCCCCGGCGCATGACCGAGGAGAGATAGCGGCTCTGGCCCTCGTCGAGGGCGAACTCGACGTCGGGCGCCAGATCGTCGGGAACGTGGAGGCGGATCATGGATTGCCTTCTAGCCGCGGACCTGCGGCGGGGGRTAGGCTCGACGAATGTCCAAGCAAGATGACTACGACAAGGAACTGGCGGCCCTGCAGGTGGCGCTGGTCAGGTATCAGCAGCACGCCCTCGACAAGGGCGACAAGGCGCTGGTGATCTTCGAAGGCCGTGACGCGGCGGGCAAGGACGGTTCGATCAAGCGGATCACCGAGCACCTGTCAGTGCGCAACACCCGTGCGGTGGCCCTGCCCAAGCCCTCCGACGTGGAGCGGACCCAGTGGTATTTCCAGCGCTACGTGCCCTATCTGCCGGCCGCCGGTCACCTCGTGATCTTCAACCGCTCCTGGTACAATCGGGCGGGCGTGGAGAAGGTGATGGGCTTCTGCACCGACGCCGAGCACGAGAGCTTCCTGCGGGACGTGCCGCACTTCGAAGAGATGCTGGTCGAGAGCGGCGTGAAGCTGGTGAAGCTCTGGCTGGACATCTCACGCAAGGAGCAGGCCGAACGGCTGGAGATCCGGCGGACCGATCCGCTGAAGGCCCTGAAGGTCAGTCCCCTGGACGCCGTGGCCCAGGAAAAGTGGGACGACTATTCCGCCGCCCGGGACGAGATGCTGCGACGGACCAACTCCGACCAGGCGCCGTGGGTCTGCGTGGCCACCGACAAGAAGAAGAAGGCCCGGCTGAACGTGATGCGCCATCTGCTGCACACGCTGGCGCCGGCCGACATCGCCCGGACAGTTGATACCCCCGACCCCGATGTGCTCTTTTTGTTCACGCCGTCAGCGATTCAGGACGGCCGGTTGCACAAATGAGGCGGCATGGCGGTTCAGACCCTGAGCGCGCGAGAGGCCAGACGCATCGCCCTGGCCGCCCAGGGGTTCGCTGACCGTCGTCCGGACGCGCCGGGCAAGCGCCACCTGCTGAAGACCATCGACCGGCTGGGCGTCGTCCAGATCGATTCGGTGAACGTGGTGTCCCGCACCCACTACCTGCCGCTGTTCTCGCGGCTGGGCAGCTATCCGCGGCCATTGCTGGAGGAGATCGCCTGGGGCAAGCGGCCAGCGCTGGTGGAGTATTGGGCCCATGAGGCTTCGCTGCTGCCGGCGGCCAGCCACGGACTGTTCCGCTGGCGGATGGAGGACGCCCAGGCCGGCGTCGGGACCTGGAGCGGCATCGCACGGTTCCTGCGGACCCACACGGACTTCGTCGACAAGGTGCTGCAGACCGTTGAGGACCGCGGCCCCATGCCGGCCTCGGAGCTGGAGCTGGGCGCCAAGGGCGCTGGCAGCTGGTGGGGCTGGAGCGAGGGCAAGCGGGCGTTGGAGTGCCTGTTCTGGACCGGCGCCCTGACCACGGCGACGCGCCGGGGGACCTTCGAGCGGGTCTATGGCCTGCCGGACAAGGTGCTGCCGAAGGCCGCGCGGGAGACGCCCATTCTGTCGCGGGAAGAACAGCAGCGGGAGCTGCTGCGCATCGCGATCCGCGCCCAGGGCGTAGCCACCGAGCGTGACCTGCGGGACTACTTCCGGATGGGGGTGGCCGAGACCAAGCTGCGGATCGCCGAACTGGCCGACGTCGGCGACCTGATCCCAGTGGAGGTGAAGGGCTGGGGCCTGCCGGCCTGGATGGATCCCGCGGCGCGGCGGCCGCGGAAGATCACCGCTAACGCCCTGCTCTCCCCCTTCGACAACCTGATCTGGTTCAGGGAGCGGACCGAGCGGATCTTCGGCGTGAAGATTCGGCTGGAGATCTACMCCCCCGCCGACAAGCGGACCCACGGCTACTATGTGCTGCCGTTCCTGCAAGGCGAGGCGATCACCGCCCGGGTCGATCTGAAGGCGGAGCGCAAGGCCGGCGCGTTGGTGGTCCAGGCCGCGCACGCCGAGCCCGGCGCCGATGGGGCGACGCCAGGACTGCTGGCGGCGGAGCTACGGCTGATGGCGGGATGGCTGGGTCTGGACCGCGTGGAGGTGCGGCCGAAAGGCGATCTGGCCCCCGCCCTGACCAACGCCATCGAGATCGCTTCGCGTTCGTTGAACGCCGACGTCTGAATTAACCCGACTTTCGCACCGCTCGCTTAAGGCTCTCGCATAGTCGGGAGGGCCGGTCGTGAGCACGCAAGGCAAGACGCCGGAGACAATCCGCGCGCGATTCGAGGAAGACAGATCGCAGGGCCGCGTCACGCGCCGGGTGATCTTCGCCGCCGACGGCCAAGCAGAACGGACGATTTTCTGGGACATCACCGGCCCTGAGCATGCCCTGCCGTCAGCGCTCAGCCGGGCTGACCTGGCCGCGACGGCCCTCATCTTCCTCGCCATGCGAGAGGGACGCGACCTGCATATCGAGGGCCGTGTCTCCGAGAAGCTGCTCCAGAACCTGGAGGACTTCCAGGCGCGGTGGAGCATGTGGCGGCCCGACGCCTACAAGGTGATCAAGCTGTCTGCCGATGCGGAGATCACCGAGCCCCACAGCCGGCCGGAGCGACATCATACGGCGGCGGTGACCTATTCAGGCGGCGTCGACAGCACGGCCAGCGTCTTCCGTCATCACGCCGGCCTGGCCGGGCGGGCCAGCCGCAGGATCAAGACCGCGATCCTGGTGAAGGGCTTCGACATTCCCCTGGACCGCGAGGATGGCTGGCAGGTCGTCGTCGACCGCGCGGCCCGAACCCTGGCCGACATCGACGTGCCGCTGTGCGTGGTGGAGACGAACTGGCGCGCCCTGGTGGTCGGCGACTGGGAGATGGAACACGGCGCCGGCGTGCTGACGGCGCTTCGGCATTGGGAAGAGGACGCCGACACCCTGATCATGGCGGCGGACTACGACCACAAGCACTTCGTGATCCCCTGGGGCTCGAACCCGATCACCAACCCGCTGTTGGAGGGCGACGACACCGCCATCCCGTTCGACGGCGCGGAGTATTCCCGGACTGAAAAAGTCGAGCTGATCAGCCAGTGGCCCGCCGGCTACGACGCGCTGCGGGTTTGCTACGAGGATGACGTCACCGGCACGAACTGCGGGGTCTGCCGCAAGTGCGTGATGACCAAGATGAACGCCCTGGCCTGCGGCCTGCCGGTGCCCGCGTCGCTCCATCGGCCACCGACCATGGCGGAGGTCAGATCGCTGTCGAAGGTCAGCCTGCTGCTGTCCCAGACCCTGGCGGCGGCCGATCAGCGGGGCGTGAAGGATCCGCTGTTCGAGGCCCTGCGCGCCCGGAAGGCGATCTTGCCCTACCTGCAGCTCGTGGACCGCGCCAAGCGGAAGACGCGACACATCCTGCAGTACGGGCGGTGGTGAGTACGGGGCGTAGATCCTCCCCCTTTGGGGGAGGTGGCTCGCGCAGCGAGACGGAGGGGGGTCGCGCAAGCGGGAGGTTAGGCCCCCTCAGTCAGCTTCGCTGACAGCTCCCCCAGAAGGGGAGCATCTGAACGGGTTATGCCCGATCCTTGGGCGTCATCACCAGCCAGGGCGTCGGCCGGTAGCGGAATTCCCAGACGGCCAGAAGCTGGTCGATGTGGCTGGCGCTTTTCAGGAACTCGGGCTGCGGCAGGGTCTTGGGCTGGCCGTCCACCTGGACGATGTCATGGGTGGCGGCGAACCGATCCTTGAGCCGCTGAAGCACCCCCGGACGATAAACGTCGTGGGTCTCGACGATCAGGTCGATGCCGGCCAGGGCCGGCGAGAGATCGGGACGCAACAGGTCGTCCTCGGCCCCTTCGATATCCACCACCGCCAGGCAGCGGCGACCGGCGAAGGCCTCGAAGCCGTCGGGCGTGAAGGTCTCGCCGATGAGGACGCGGTCGGCGACGCCGTTCTTTTCCGCGAGTTCGGCGCAGGCGAGCCGGGCTTTCGGATCGGTGTCGAAGGCGTGGACCGTCACCGACGGCATCAGCCGCGCCAGGCCGACGGCGTAGTAGCCCTCCGCGCAGCCCACATCGATGACGCAGTCCAGGCCGGCCTGGGCGTAGCCGAGGATGTAGGGGTGCAGCTCGGCCTCGTAGGTGCCGATCAGCCGCGGTGCGAGGGCGCCTTCGGTGGCGGTGGCCACATAGTCCATCCCCTGGAACGGGCCCTGCATGACGATGGCGCCATGCAGGCGGACATAGGCGTCGGCGATGGCCCGCGAGCGCCAGACCGCCAGCACCCGCAGGGCCTTGTTCAACTCCCGCGGCTGGGCCAGGGGCGGATCGCGGGCCAGGCGATCACGCAGCCATTGGACCACCTGTTCCGGATACGTCACGGCGCGTGTCTCCCCTTCCCGCATCTATCTGGAAAGGTGCCGTGTTCCGCAAGCCACGACGGCTAGACCGTGCCCTCCGTCACCGCGTGCAGGCGGGCATATGCGCCGCCCTTGCGGACCAGATCGGCGTGGCGGCCCTCCTCGACGATGCGCCCCTGATCGAAGACCAGGATCCGGTCGGCGCCGCGGATCGTCGACAGCCGGTGGGCGATCACGATGGTGGTGCGGCCGACCATCAGCTCCTCCATGGCCCCCTGCACCTCCCGCTCGGTCTCCACGTCCAGGGATGAGGTCGCCTCGTCGAAGACCAGGATCGGGGCATCGGCCAGGAAGGCCCTGGCGATGGCCACCCGCTGGCGCTCCCCGCCCGAGAGCTTCACCCCCCGCTCGCCCACCAGGGTCTGATAGCCGTTCGGCAGCTTCATGATGAAGCTGTGAGCGCGGGCCCGGCGGGCGGCCAGGGCGATTTCCTCCGACGAGGCGTCGGGCCGGGCGTAGGCGATGTTGGCGGCGATCGACCGGTGGAACAGCGCCGGGTCCTGGGGCACCAGGGCGATGGCGCGGCGAAGCGAACCCTGGCGCACGCCCGAGATGTCCTGGCCGTCGATCAGGATGCGCCCGTCGTCCAGATCGTAAAGCCGCTGGATCAGCTTTACGAAGGTGGACTTGCCCGATCCGGTGGGACCGACCAGGGCCACCCGCTCACCCGGCTGGATGGTCAGGGAGAAATTGCGGAACAGCGGTTCGGCTGCGGCCTTGTAGCCGAAGGTCGCGTTGTCGAAGATCACCTCGCCCCGCTGGCCGGCGAACAGCGGCGCGCCGGGCCGGTCGGCGACCTGCGGTTCGGTCTCGGTGAAGCGGGCCACGTCCTCCACGTCGTCCAATCCCTTCTGCAGCATGCGGACGTTCTCGCCGATGTTGCGGAGATAGCCGCTCATCACCAGAAATGCGGTGATGCCGAAGGCCACGTCGCCGGGGCTGGCCTTCCCTTCCACCCAGAGCTTGAGCAGCAGTCCGGTCAGCCCGGCCTGAAGCGAGGCCAGCAGAAGGTTCTGGACCAGCCAGAGGTCGGTGAACCGGTTCCAGGTACGCACCACCGCCCCGCGCCAGCTTTCGGTCACCTCGCCGATGCGGACGCTCTCGCGATCCTCCGCGCCGAAGCTGCGGACCGTGGCGTTGCCGCTGATCGAGTCGGCCAGCGCGCCGCCGATCCGCGAATCCAGGGCGACTGAGCGCTGGTTCAGGGGCCGGGCGAACCTGGCCGTCAGGATCACGTTCGAGGCGATATAGAGCGCCACGATGGTCAGGGAGAACAGGCCGACCATCGGCCACCGCACGATCATCATGCCCGACAGCCCGACCAGCACCAGGACCGCCGGGCCGATCCACATGACGATGGCGTCGGACACCTGGTCATAGCCCCACATGGCCCGCGACAGCCGACGGACCGTGGCGCCCGCGAAGGCGTCGGCGTGCCAGTCGGCGGAGAACGACTGCACTCGGCCGAAGCCCTCGTTGGTCATGTCGCGCATGTTCCGGGCCGCCAGCGGGTTCCAGAACCTGTTGGCCACGAGACGGACCACCGACAGCAGCAGGAACAGGCCGACGAACAGGCTCCACGCGCCCCACGCCGCCGAGGCGGCCGAGGGGCCTTCGGCGACCGCATCCACCAGCTTTCCCGCCGCGAAGGGTATCGCCATGTCGATCGCGACGGCCAGCAAGGTAAACACCGTCATGCCCGCCAGCAGCACGGGCCGGCGCAGCCAGAACCGCATGACGAAGTTCAGCACCCGGCCGTTGGACAGGACGCGCTGGGGCTGATCCTCAGGATCCTCGTAGTGTTCGGTCACGTCGCGGTTCCTTCAGTCACGGCATGGAGTCTGGCGTAGTGGCCGCCGGTCTTGATGAGGTCGGCATGAGCGCCTTCCTCGACGATCCGTCCGCGTTCGAAGACCAGAATGCGGTCGGCGTCGCGGATCGTGGAAAGCCGGTGGGCGATGACCACCGTGGTGCGGCCGATCATCAGTTCCTCCATGGCCGCCTGGACCTGGCGTTCGGTCTCCACGTCCAGAGACGAAGTGGCCTCGTCCAGCACCAGGATCGGCGCGTCGGCCAGGAAGGCCCGGGCGATGGCCACCCGCTGACGCTCACCGCCCGACAGCTTCACACCGCGCTCGCCCACCGGGGTGTCGTAGCCCTGCGGCAGCTTGGCGATGAAGTCGTGGGCGCGGGCGCGACGGGCGGCGAGAATGACCTCCTCCTCCGTGGCGTCCGGGCGGGCGTAGGCGATGTTCTCGGCGATCGAGCGGTGGAACAGCGCCGGGTCCTGGGGCACCACGGCGATGGCGCGCCGCAATGATCCCTGGCTGACCTTCGAGATGTCCTGACCGTCGATCAGGATGCGGCCGCCGTGGACGTCGTAGAGCCGCTGGAGCAGCTTCACGAAGGTGGACTTGCCCGACCCCGTGGGGCCGACCAGGGCCACCCGCTCGCCCGGGGCGACCACCAGGGTGAAGCCCTGATAGAGCTGGGCTGCCTGGTTCTGGTAGCCGAAGCTGACCCGGTCGAAGACGATCTCGCCCAGCTCGCCGCGGAACGGTTGGGCGTCGGCGGCGTCGGCCAGCTGCGGCTCGGTGATCATGTAGGAGGCCACGTCCTGCATGTCGTCGAGGCCCTTCTGCAACATGCGGGTGATCTCGTTGAAGTTCCGCATGTAGCCGGCCATGACGATGAACGAGGTGATGGCGAAGGCCACGTCCCCGGGCGTCGCCTGACCCTGCGACCAGGCGTGGACCAGCAGGCCGGTGAGCCCCGCCTGCATGATCACCAGGAACAGGTTCTGGCCCAGGCCGACCAGGTTGAMCCGGTCCCAGGTCTTGTTCMCCGCCMCCCGCCATTCGGTAACCACGCGGTCGAAGCGGGCTTCCTCGCGGCTCTCGGCGCCGAAGCCCTTCACCACCGGATTGGCTCCGACGGCGTCGGCCAGGGACGCGCCGATGGCGGAGTCCAGGCCGGTCGAGATCCGGTTGGCGGGCTGGGTGTACTTGATCGAGGCCAGGATGTTGTAGGCGCCGAACAGCACCACCATCACCGCGACGAACAAGCCGGCCACCGGCCAGCGCAGGCCAAGCGAAATGGCGAGGCCGCCCAGGACGAGCAGGGTCGGGGCCAGCATCATCAGGATGGCGTCGGATGCGCTGTCATAGCCCCACATGGCGCGGCTGACCCGCCGGACGGTGGCGCCGGCGAAGTTCGACGCATGCCAGTCGGCCGAGAAGGTCTGCACCTTCCGGAAGCCTTCGCTGACGATGCGGGCCATGATCCGGGAATAGAACCCATTGCCGGCCCGGAACATCAGGCTGCGGAGGGTGTAGAAGCCCAGATAGAGCAGGGAGAGCCCGGCCCAGGCGGCCCAGGCGGAGTCGCTCGGCCCCCCGGGCACGGCCACGGCGTTGATCAGAGCGCGGGTGGCCCAAGGGATCGACAGGTCGCAGGCGGTGGCCAACAGCATGGTCACCACGATGGCCCAGAAGGACCTGGGCTCACGCAGCCAGTGGCCGGCCATGTAGCCCATCACCTGGCGGTTGTTGAGCATTCGGGGACGAGTTTCGTCGTCGTGGTCGATGGTGTCGGTCATGGGACTTCACAAGATACGGATGCGGCGGTGAGGCCGTGAATGGGATGGATCGAGGTCTGACGCCGGGGTCCGTGGGGGAGCACGGACCCCGGCGCCTATGCCGCGCCCCGCTGCTCTCCAGCGGGTCGGCGGGCCTCGTAGTTCAGGATGCGGCTGGATCGTCTTGGCGGACCGGCCTGATAGTCCCCTCGGACGGAGACCTGATCGAAGCCGACCGCCGACAGGGCCAGCTCGAACTCCTTCTGGCCCCACAGCCGGAAGGCCATGATCTCCAGTTCGGACTCCACTAGCCGCCCGTTCCGCCAGCGCTCGTAGCGGTCGTGAGTGACACGGCGCTGACGACCGAAGTCGATTTCAACCGGACGACCTTCGATCCGCAGCAGATCGCCGTTGTCGGCGGTCCAGGTCCGGATGTCGGGCGTCTCGTTGGCCAGGTAGGCCAGCGGCATGAGGTCGATCATCAGCCGCCCGCCCGGCCGCAGGTGATCGAAGAACCGCCGGAGCACCGCGAGCGCCTCGGCGAAGTCGTCGATCAGGGTGAAGGTCCCCACCGGCACGACCACCGCTGCGAAGGCCTGGTCGTAGGCGAAGTCCTGGAACCTGGCTCGTCGGAGCGACGGCGTCAGACCGCGGGCTTCGCAGTGTCGTCGGCACACCTGCAGCATGTCGTCGGAGGCGTCGAAGCCCTCGACCTCAAGCCCGGCCTCCATGAGCGGGATCAGCAGCCGTCCCGTGCCGCAGGCGGCCTCCAGGATCGGGCCGTCCAGGCCGGCCAAGCGGTCGATGTAGTATCCGACGTCGTGCAGGGCGCCCGGCGGCTTGTCGAGATCGTAGACCTCGGTGCAGAGCGCCCCATATCGGTTGGGGAGAGAGGTGTTGGGCGCCGGGGAAATGGCGTCTTGGATGGGCATGTCGTCGTCCTTGCGGGACAGACGGGCCTTGGACTTCAAGTCTCAGCGGGCCCGTGGAATCGGAGAGCGCCTGCGGACACGCGAACCTGCGCGTGGTGGCCTGGCGATGTGGGTGCAGATCGGCCCGTCAGGGGCCAGGTCGCGAGCTAGACGCGAACCCGATCACGGGTGATCACGGACGCAAGCGGCATCTGCGGGCGATGATTAATTGCTTTCATGCTGATCACCTCCCTGTCTCGATGCTGCGGCGTCGGATGACGACGCCTGGAAACTGCTCCGGCGGCAGACTCGTGTCAACCGAGCCGACCGGCGTTATTTGGCGCAAGGCGAAGTTGCCATCCATGGTGGCGCCGGGGCCACAGGGGCCTCTGGCTGTTGCCCTGACCCTCGCCCGCGCCCTAGTAGAGGTCCATGGCCTGGACCCGACGCTATGACGAAGCCGAACCCCAGCGGGTGAACCGCTGGCTGGCCCAGAGCGGGGTCTGCTCGCGCCGGGAGGCCGAGGCCCTGATCCTGAAAGGCCTGGTCTCCATCGACGGTCAGCGGGTGGACGACGCCGGTCGCAAGATCGAGCACGGCCAGACCCTGACACTCAGCGACGAGGCCCAGGGCGATCTGGCCGACAAGATCAGCGTGGTGATCCACAAGCCCGAAGGGATCGTTTCGGCCCAGCCGGACCCGGGGCAAGTCCCCGCCGCCCGTCTGTTGACCCGAGACGCCCTGTGGGGCGAGAGCGCCACGATCCCGGCCGCCGACGCCAGCCTGCCGCCGCTGGGACGGCTGGACATGGACTCGCGAGGCCTACTGATCCTCTCTGAGGACGGGGTGCTGGCCAAGGCGCTGATTGGCCCCGACTCCGACCTGGAGAAGGAATATCTGGTCCGGGTGAACGGCCGGATCGACGGCAAGAAGCTCGGCCAATTGCGCCACGGCCTGCAACTGGACGGCCGCCAGCTCCGCCCCGCCAAGGTGACCTCCGTCGCCGACCAGCAGCTCCGCTTCATCCTCAAGGAAGGCCGCAACCGCCAGATCCGCCGGATGTGCGAGCTTGTGGGCCTGCACGTCACCGACCTCTACCGCATCCGGATCGGCGGCCTGACCATCGGCGACCTGCCCGAGGGACGCTGGCGCCCGCTGACGGCGGCCGAGCGCGCGTCGTTGATCGCGGGCGCGCAATGACCGGCACCGCCCCCCTGCCCGACGCCGCCGCCACCAACTGGGTGGACCGCCACGCCCCGGCGTCGCTGAAACCCTGGTTGAAGCTCGGGCGGTTCGACCGGCCGGTGGGCATCTGGCTGCTGATGCTGCCGGGCTGGAGCGGGATCGCCCTGGCCGACGCCATGGCGGGCCGACTGCCGGCCCCCTGGCTGCTGGCCGCGTTCCTGATCGGCGCGGCGCTGATGCGGGCGGCCGGCTGCGCCTATAACGACATCGTCGACCGCGACATCGACGCCAAGGTGGCGCGCACCGCGGGACGTCCGATCCCGTCGGGCCAGATCTCGGTGAAGCAGGCCTTCGCCTTCATCGGCGTGTGCAGCCTGATCTCCCTCGGCGTGCTGCTGACCATGACCCCACTGGCCGTCGCCCTGGGCGTCGGATCCCTGGCCCTGGTGGCGGCCTATCCGTTCATGAAGCGGATCACTTGGTGGCCGCAGGCGTGGCTGGGCCTGACCTTCAACTGGGGCGCCCTGCTGGGCTTCGCCGCAGTGACCGGGACGCTCAGCCTGCCGGCCGCCCTGCTGTACGCGTCGGGCATCTTCTGGACCCTGGGCTACGACACGATCTATGCGGTTCAGGATCTGGAAGACGACGCCCTGGCCGGGGTGAAGTCCTCGGCCCGCCGGCTGGGCGCGGCGGCGCCCAAGGCGGTGCTGGGCTTCTATGTGGCGGCCTTCGCCCTGGCCCTGGCGGCGGCCTGGACCGCCGGCCTCGGCCCGCTGTTCCTGCCGCCCGCGGCCCTGTTCGGAATGCACCTGTCACGACAGGCGGCGCGACTGAACATCGACGATCCGGTGAGCGCGCTGGCCCTGTTCAAGTCCAACAGCTTCGCGGGCTTCCTGCTGTTCCTCGCCATGATGGCCGGCATGTGGACGGGATCCATCGGCGGGGTCTGACCTTGCGTCATGCTGTCTCGGCGGCGGGTTTCGTGGGATAGTCGCCGCATGGCCGCTGCAACCCGCCTCGACCCGAAGGACTTCTTCACCCCGCAGGAATGGGCGCCCCTGGCGGCGCGGTCGTCGTGGAAGGGCTTCGCCCTGATCGCGCACGCCTGGCTGCTGATCGGACTGGCCGCCGCCATGGCGATGGCTTGGCCCGTCAGCATTCCCCTGGCGGTGATGGTCATCGGCGCGCGGCAGCTCGGCCTGGCGATCCTGATGCACGACGCGGCCCATGTGGGTCTGCATCCGAACATGAAGGTCAACGACTGGATGGGCGAGTGGCTGACCGGCGGCGGTCTGGCGCGCTATCGGCCCTATCACCTGACCCACCATCGGTTCGCGCAGCAGAACGAGGATCCGGACATCGGGCTGTCGGCGCCGTTCCCGATCACGCCCCTGTCCCTGCGCCGCAAGGTGATCCGCGACCTGACGGGCCAGACCTTCTTCAAGCAGCGGTTCGGCGACTTCGTGGCGCGGCTGAAGGCCCGCAAGCCCGGCCAGCCCCTGCTGCCGATCATCGCCGAGGAAATCCGCCGCAAGCGCCGCTGGCTGGCCTTCGGGATCATCGTCACCGCCGTGACGGCGCCGTTCGGCTACTGGTGGGCGTGGCCGGTTCTGTGGGTGCTGCCCCAGGCCACCTGGTATCCGATGGTGACCCGCCTGAGGAACATCGCCGAACACGCCTGCATCGCCCGCAACGAGCCCGACCCCATGCGCCAGGCCCGCACCACCCGCGCCAATCCGATCGAGCGGCTGCTGCTCGCGCCCTATTATGTGAATTACCACTGCGAACATCACATGTTCATGCATATGCCCTGCTACAGCCTGCCCAAGGCCCACCGCATCCTGACCCGCAAGGGGATCACCGACCGGATGGAGGTCCGCCAGGGCTATGTGGAGGTGATCCGCATGGCGGCCAGCAAGGGCGTCACGGCCTGATCCAAAAGCAGGAACGCCCCCGGCTTGAGGCCGAGGGCGTCCCGATACCGCAGGATCGTGCTCTTACGGGGCGATGGAGCCGACGGCGCCGATCACGCTCTGGCCCAGAGTTCCGCCAAACAGGTTCGAGACGGACCCCAGGGAGCCGGCCTGATCACGCTGGCGAAGGGTGCCGCCGAAGTTGTAGCGGACGCCCAGGCGGAAGGTGTCGTTCGACAGGTCCACGTCCTTGATCTCGCCGTGCTCGTAACCGCCCACCACGCTCCAGGGCGTGCCGGAGAACTGGTACTCCGCCTCGGCGCCCAGGTTCCAGAAGTCGAGGTTCGCGCCGGCGACGTCAGCCTTGGTGAGGCCCGCGGATCCTTGGAGCTTGAAGTTGTCGGTCACGAAGTGCCGCAACTCCGCGCGTCCCGCCCAGAAGTCCAGGTCGCCGAGATCCTTCACCTTGCCATAGCCAAGCTGGGCCGAGACCAGGGTCGCCGCACCAAGGTTCGCCTGGCCCTCGACGCCGACCGCCCACAGGGTCAGGTCTTCGCCGACGGTGGCGCCGGCGAAGCCGCCAGCCCGCACGCCGCCCACCAGCTTGCCGTTCAGGTGAACCGTGCCGGACCAGACCGTGGCGTCGCCGCCGGACTCGAAGCGGGTCACCGAGCCGTCGACCTGGGCGTCGATCCCGCCGCCGGAGTCGAAGCTGACCTCGCCGCCGAGCCGGATCAGGTCGGCGCTCGCCTTGCCGACCGCCCCGGCGTCCAGCTCCATGCGGCCATAGCCAAGATCCACGCTGCCGGCGGTCTGCGCCTGGGCGCCAGTAGCCACGGCGGCGATCCCCACCGCAACCGCGGCGGCGAACAGTTTGCTTTTCATTTCCTGCTATCCCCGATTGTCTTTTATTTGATCGACGCCGGGTATGGCGGTTCGCCGAACGCACCAACGGATAAACCTTGGGTTTTCCGCTTCGCCCTATGGGTGTGTCGGATGCGTCACAGCAGCGCTCTGTCGGGCCCTGTTAGGTCCGGAGGATGCGATGTGTGAAAACAGGTCACTGTTCCGCACATCTGAACGTCGGGGATGCTAGGGAGCATCCCGATGATCGACACCTCCCTGGAAGGCCGCGTGGCCTTCATCCTTGAAAAC
>BFBZ01000017.1_pt56 | contig 19969 bp, 21 predicted proteins | sample 1888401 | NCBI WGS metagenome assembly BFBZ01 (sample SAMD00112614, study PRJDB3348) | symbiont metagenome | host: Chara braunii | reverse complement strand
GCGCAGGCTTTGCTGGGCGACGGCGGTGGCGATCGCTCCCGGCGATGTTCCGATCACGGCAGTCGGTTTGCGGGAAAAAGAATTCTTTCCATAGGGGCGGCTCGCCCAGTCGATCGCATTCTTCAGGCCGCCGGGGATAGAGCGGTTGTATTCCGGCGTGACGAAAAGCACCGCCTGGACAGTGGCGATGGCCTTCTTGAACTCCAGGGCTACCTTTGGAAAATCGGCATCGTAGTCGTAGCTGTAGAGCGGCAGGTCCTTGAAGGAGATCTCCGTCATTTCCAGCTCCGGCGGGGCCAGCCTTACAAGAGCCTTGGCAAGCTTGCGGTTGATGGATCCTTTGGCAAGGCTGCCGATGAGGTAGCCGACTTTATGTTTGGCCATGGTACGCGCTCCGTGCATATCCCCGACGCCCTCGGATATTATCCGACGGCCGGCGGCAGATCGCCAGCCCGTCATGCCGACGGCCGCCAACAAAATTATTGCGCGTATCCTCCTAGTTATGAAACCGTATGCCCCGACGGACCGTTGAAGCCGTGCTCATATGCGGCCACCGATCAATCGGTTCAAAGCAAGGGATTTTCACAATGTTTTCAATTAGAAAGCTCGCCTTGGCGGCGGTAACCCTAGGCATCGCGGCGGCGTCGGCGAACGCTCAGGTTGTGGTATCTTCGAAAATCGACACCGAAGGCGGCGTGCTCGGCAACATCATCCAGCTCGTGCTCAACGCCAACAACATCAAGACCGCCGACCGCATCCAACTCGGCGCGACACCGGTGGTGCGCAAGGCGATCACCGCCGGCGAGATCGACATCTATCCCGAATATACCGGCAATGCGGCCTTCTTCTTCCAGAAGGCGGACGATCCGCTCTGGAAGGATGCGGGCAAGGCCTATGAGAGTGCCAAGAAGCTCGACTACGACGCCAACAAGATCGTCTGGCTGTCGCCGTCGCCGGCCAACAACACCTGGGCGATCGCGTTGCGCAAGGACGTGGCCGATCAGAACAAACTCGTCACGCTGTCGGATTTCGGCAAATACGTCGCCGGCGGCGGCAAGGTGGTGCTCGCCGCCTCGGCGGAGTTCGTCAACTCGGCGGCAGCGCTTCCGGCCTTCCAGACCACTTACGGTTTCACGCTGAAGCCCGACCAGCTGATCACGCTCTCCGGCGGCGATACGGCCGCGACCATCGCGGCGGCCGCCAATCAGACCAACGGCGCCAACGCCGCCATGGTCTATGGCACCGACGGCGGCATCGCGCCCTCGGGCCTCGTGGTGCTCACGGATGACAAGGGCGTGCAGCCCGTCTATCAGCCGGCTCCGATCATCCGTGAACAGGTGCTGAAGCAGCATCCGGAAATCGAGGCGCTCCTGAAGCCTGTCTTCGCCAAGCTCGATCTCGTCACGCTGCAGGAGCTCAACGGCCGCGTCCAGCTGGGCGGCGAGCCTGCGAAGGCCGTGGCCGAGGACTTTCTGAAGAAGAACGGATTCTTGAAGTAGCCGCGCGTCGATAAGTGACGTCGGTGCGAAGCACCCCCCTCTGTCCTGCCGGACATCTCCCCCTCAAGGGGGGAGATTGGCAGGTGCTGCGCTCAGTCAGTTTCTCCAGCGCTGAAGGTTGGCGAAAGCCCTCGCGAGATCTGATCTCCCCCCTTGAGGGGGAGATGGCCGGCAGGCCAGAGGGGGGTGCCTCGCGCAGGTATCACAGTTCAGCAATAGCTTCTCGCTCGGGGAATTGCTGCCGGCATGGTCGCGTCTCATGAGTATCCGCTTCGACAAGCTCGGCGTCGTCATCGCCGCGATCGTGGCCTATGCCGCCTTCGCGGCACCCTTCGCCACGTTTCGAGCCAACCGCATCGTGCCTGGGCAGGGGCGTTCGATCATCGAGGCGTTGCCGCCCATGCCGGGTGCGCTCTTGCTGGCGATCCTGGTCGCCGGCGGCATCGTGGCGCTGCTGCGCACGCCGCTCGTTCTAAGGCTTGCCGCCGGCGTCACCGCGCTTGTCGCTCTCGCGATCCTGATCGGCACCGCCGGCGGTTTTCTGACACCTGCCGGCAACACCTTCGCTCGCATCGCGCCGGCCTCTGGTTTCTGGCTGCTGATCTTCGCTTTCACACTTCTTTTGGCCGATGTTCTCACAAGGCTCGATCTCTCGCCTTGGGCGCGCGTCGGCGTCCTCGTCGTCGCCGTGCTCGCCATAGGAGCGCTGCTTGTTTCGGGAAGCTGGGACAGCCTCTCCATCCTCAAGGAATACACCAGCCGCGCCGACAGTTTCTGGGCGGAAGGATCCAAGCACATCACACTGGCGCTAGGTTCGCTGGCGGCCGCCGTGATTGTCGGCTTGCCGCTCGGCATCCTGTGCCATCGCGTCGAAAGACTGCGGGCAGGGGTGCTCAACGTGCTCAACATCATCCAGACCATTCCCTCGATCGCGCTGTTCGGCCTGCTGATCGCACCGCTCGGTTGGGTCGCCGCCCATGTCCCCGGCGCGGCCGCGCTCGGCATCCGCGGCATCGGCGCCGCGCCGGCCTTCGTTGCGCTGTTCCTCTATTCGTTGCTGCCGGTGGTGGCCAACACCGTGGTCGGCCTTGCCGGCGTGCCGCGCGCCGCCAACGACGCGGCGCGCGGCATGGGCATGACCGACCGCCAGCGCCTGTTCGATGTCGAATTCCCGCTCGCCTTTCCGGTGATCCTGACCGGCATCCGCATCGTGCTGGTCCAGAACATCGGCCTTGCCACCATTGCCGCGCTGATCGGCGGCGGCGGCTTCGGCGTTTTCGTTTTCCAGGGCGTCGGCCAGACCGCGATGGATCTCGTGCTCCTCGGCGCCGTGCCCACCGTGGCGCTGGCTTTTGCCGCGGCCATCATCCTCGACGCGATCATCGAAATGACCGCCACCAGAGCCGGATGATTTCAGGTCTGTTCGACCTGAAATCTGAATCCGGCTCTAAATCAAGGAGATAGAGCATGATGTCGTCCGAAAACCGCTTCACACTTTTCGGCATCATGCTCTAGGCGCAGGGTTGAAACCGCATGATCGAGATCGAAGGCATCACCAAGCACTACGACGAGACGACAGTGGTCGACAATGTCTCGATGGTCATCGAGCCGCGCACCGTCTGCGTCATCGTCGGCACCTCCGGTTCCGGCAAGACGACGCTGCTTCGGATGATCAACCGGCTGGTCGAGCCGACCTCGGGAATTATCAAGCTCGACGGCGCCGACAACCGCTCGGTGCCGGGTTATCAGCTTCGCCGCAGCATCGGCTACGCCATCCAGGGCCACGGCCTGTTCCCGCATCGCACGGTGGCGCAGAATATCGCCACAGTGCCGCTCCTGCTCGGCTGGGACAGGGACCGCATCAAGGCCCGGGTCGATGAATTGATGACGCTCTACCAGCTCGACCCGCAGGCCTATGGCCCACGCTACCCGCATGAGCTTTCCGGCGGCCAGCAGCAGCGCGTCGGCGTCGCCCGCGCGCTCGCCGCCGAACCCAACGTGCTCCTGATGGACGAGCCCTTCGGCGCGCTCGATCCGATCATCCGCACCAAGGCGCAGGAAGACCTGCTGGCGATCCAGAAGCGGTTCGGCACCACCATCATCCTCGTCACCCAYGACATGGAGGAGGCGGTGCATATGGGCGACAAGATCGCCGTSATGGACGCMGGAAAAGTGCTGCAATACGCCAAGCCCGCCGAGATMCTGGCWAGGCCGGCAARCGGWTTCGTCGAGACGTTGGTSGGCGCMAGCGAGCGGCCGTTCCGGCTGTTATCGCTCGGCCACGTGCGCGACGCCGTCGAGCCGGGCGGAGCGGAAGGCGAGGCGATCCCCGGCGATGCCAGCCAGCGCGACGCGCTGGCCGAGCTTTTGTGGACCGGCCGCCCGGCGCTGCCGGTGAAGGGCGCGGACGGCAAGCCGCTCGGCCGCGTCACGGTCGATGGACTGGTCAAGCGCGCGGCGAGGCCGCAATGAAAGCCTGGCTGCCGGCGCTGCTGAGGCTTGCCCTTCTGGCTCTGCTGGTGCTGTTCATCAGCACACCGGGCTGGTTCGAGCCGCTGCTGAAGCCGCTGACCGAGAACGGCGCGCCCGCGATCTACAACCAGGGCAGCTTGCTGACGCTCACATTGCTGCATCTCAGGACCGTGCTGCTCGCAACGCTCGCCGCAACGATCGTCGCCGTGGCGCTCGCCATCCTCGTCACCCGGCCAGCGGGCGCGGAGTTCCTGCCGCTGTCGCGCAGCCTGGTCAACATCGGCCAGACTTTTCCGCCGGTGGCGGTGCTGGCGCTTGCCGTGCCGGCAGTCGGCTTCGGCGAGGAGCCGACGCTGATCGCGCTGTTTCTCTACGGCCTGCTGCCGATCTTCGAGAATGCGCTGACCGGGCTCACCACGCTGCCTGGCAACGTCATGGAAGCAGCGCGCGGGGCCGGCATGACCGGTTGGCAAAGGCTGGTGAAGGTCGAGCTGCCGCTGAGCGCCCCGGTGATCCTCGGCGGCATCCGGCTATCGGTGGTCATCAGCCTCGCCACGGCGACGATCGGCTCGACGGTGGCGGCCAAGACGCTTGGCGAGGTGATCATCGCGGGTCTGACCACGAACAACCTTTCCTTCGTTCTCCAGGGAGGCCTGATCGTCGCGGCGCTCGCCGTGCTGATCTATGACGGGCTGTCGGCGGTCGAGCGCTACACGGCAAGGCGGATGGGGCGCGAGGCGGAATAGCCAGTTCTCACACTTCGTCTTCGCCGATTTCCGCCATTTTCAGAAGGTGGCGCAAGAGGCCAGTCTTCAGCGGCTTGTTGCCATGTATCGGAATGGAGAGACGGACAATGCTGCCTTCCTTTCCGTAGATGTGATGGCTTCCGGCTAAGCGTAAAAGCTGCCAGCCTCGCCGCTCGACAGCTCTCGCAAGCTCCTTGCCGGAGATGGACTTCAAACTGCGACTTCCACGACCTTGCCGGGTATTGAAGTGGCCGAAGATGGCAGATCGACCGAAAGACAGCCCTCAATGGCTTCACGCAGATTTGCCAAAAGTTCGTCCAGGGTCTCTCCTTGAGTCGCGCACCCAGGAATGGCGGGGACTTCAGCCCAGAATCCGCCTTCTTCGGCTTCATGAACGATAGCCTTGAATTTCATCGATCAACTCCTGTCTTGCGCAGAAGATATGCTCGCAACAAGCATTTGCAAAGCTGGCTGCCGGTCAACAGACTTGCAGGTCGAAACGTTAGAGCTACCCCTGCTGGCAACCCTCGCTGGTTGGCGGGACTCATCCTGATTTTCAATCGATCTAATTCGGTGGCGTAGCGGGAGCAGACACCGTCGACTTCGTCTTTTGGCCGAAAGCCGGGCAAAAACCGAACAATATCTTGACGTTCCGAACCCTGTTTCGCATACACGCCAGCGAAGGGGTGGATTCCGCCTGCCGGTATTCGTCCCCGTCTCAACGGCCCAGGGAGGGGTTCTTTTGGGCCAACAATCGAGGAAAATCCGGCAATGACCATCATTTACGCCGTCATCGCCTGCGGCCTGCTTTCTGTCCTGTACGCCATCTGGGCGACACGTTCGGTCCTTGCGTCCGATCAGGGCAACCAGCGCATGCAGGAAATCTCCGCCGCCATCCGCGAAGGCGCCCAGGCCTATCTGGCGCGCCAGTACACGACCATCGCCTTCGTCGGCATCGTCGTGCTCGTGCTTGCATGGTGGCTGCTCTCCATCACCTCCGCCGTCGGCTTCCTGATCGGCGCGGTGCTCTCGGGCACCGCCGGCTTCATCGGCATGCATGTCTCGGTGCGCGCCAATGTGCGCACCGCGCAGGCTGCCTCCAACAGCCTCGCCGCGGGGCTCGACATCGCCTTCAAGTCCGGTGCCATCACCGGCATGCTGGTGGCGGGCCTGGCGCTGCTCGGCGTCTCGATTTACTACTTCATCCTGACCGGCCCGATGGGCTTGCAGCCCAACGACCGCGTCGTTATCGACGCGCTTGTCTCGCTCGGCTTCGGCGCCTCGCTGATCTCGATCTTCGCCCGTCTCGGCGGCGGCATCTTCACCAAGGGCGCCGACGTCGGCGGCGATCTGGTCGGCAAGGTCGAGGCCGGCATTCCGGAAGACGATCCACGCAACCCGGCCACCATCGCCGACAATGTCGGCGACAATGTCGGCGACTGCGCCGGCATGGCGGCCGACCTGTTCGAGACCTATGCGGTGACCGTCGTCGCCACCATGGTGCTCGGCTCCATCTTCTTCGGCGGCACCGCCATCCTCGGCGCCGCCATGCTCTATCCGCTGGCCATCTGCGGCGCCTGCATCCTGACCTCGATCGTCGGCACCTTCTTCGTCAAGCTGGGTGCCAACGGCTCGATCATGGGCGCGCTCTACAAGGGCCTGATCGTCACCGGCCTGCTGTCGATCGTCGGTCTCGCCATCGCCACCTCCGCCACGCTCGGCTGGGGCGAGGTCGGCACCGTCGCCGGCATCGCCGTCACCGGCAAGAACCTGTTCATCTGCGGCCTCGTCGGCCTCGCTGTGACCGGCCTCATCGTGGTGATCACCGAATACTATACCGGCACCAACAAGCGCCCGGTGAATTCGATCGCCCAGGCGTCGGTGACCGGCCACGGCACCAATGTCATCCAGGGCCTCGCGGTCTCGCTGGAATCGACGGCGCTTCCGGCAATCGTGATCGTCGGCGGCATCATCGCCACCTATCAGCTTGGCGGCCTCTACGGCACGGCGATCGCCGTCACCACCATGCTCGGCCTCGCCGGCATGATCGTGGCGCTCGACGCCTTCGGCCCGGTGACCGACAATGCCGGCGGCATCGCCGAAATGTCGGGCCTGCCGAAGGAAGTGCGCCACTCCACCGACGCGCTCGACGCTGTCGGCAACACCACCAAGGCGGTGACCAAGGGCTATGCCATCGGTTCCGCCGGCCTCGGCGCGCTGGTGCTGTTTGCGGCCTATTCGAACGATCTGAAGTTCTTTGCCGCCAATGGTGACAAGTACCATTACTTCCAGGGCATGGGCGACGTCTCGTTCGACCTCTCCAACCCCTATGTCGTCGCTGGCCTGATCTTCGGCGGCCTGATCCCGTATCTGTTCGGCGGCATCGCGATGACCGCCGTCGGTCGCGCCGCTGGCTCGATCGTCGAGGAAGTGCGCAAGCAGTTCCGCGAGGACAAGGGCATCATGGCCGGCACCTCGAAGCCGAACTATGCCCGCGCGGTCGACCTTTTGACCAAGGCTGCGATTCGGGAAATGATCATCCCGTCGCTGCTGCCGGTGCTGGCGCCGCTCGTCGTCTATTTCGGCGTGCTGCTGATATCGGGTTCGAAGGCGTCCGCCTTCGCCGCGCTCGGCGCCTCGCTGCTCGGCGTCATCGTCAACGGCTTGTTCGTCGCCATCTCGATGACCTCCGGCGGCGGCGCCTGGGACAACGCCAAGAAGTCATTCGAGGACGGCTTCACCGACAAGGACGGCGTCAAGCACCTGAAGGGTTCGGAGGCCCACAAAGCCTCGGTCACCGGCGACACCGTCGGCGATCCCTACAAGGATACGGCAGGCCCGGCGGTCAATCCGGCGATCAAGATCACCAACATCGTGGCGCTTCTGCTGCTTGCCGTGCTCGCGCACGGCTGAGCCCAGCCTTCGCTAGAGCCGGATGATTTCAGGTCGAGTCGACCTGAAATCATCCGGCTCTAAATCAAAGAGATAGAGCATGATGTCGTCCGAAAACCGCTTCACACTTTTCGGCATCGTGCTCTCGAAAGAAACCCGCGGGAGCGATCCCGCGGGTTTTGTTTTGGGCGGACGCCGGGGAAGCCCCAGCAACCATGTTCTTATTCCTTTTCGTTGTCGGCACGGTAACGCGCCAGCATGTCCTTCGGTTTCGGCTCGCGCGCGGGCATCGGCGGAAGTCCACGAATTTCGCGCAGCATGGCCAGGAAGCCGCCCCGCGTATAGCCGCGCCGAAACGTCCTGGCCCTTGGATGGATGCCCAAAGTCGCGAGGAACCTGCGCCTGAAATAGGTGAGTGAGCTGAGCTGGTCCGGTTCGGCGGCGCCGCGGAGGATTTTCACCCGCAGCGCATCGGGCGCCTCCATCGCGTCCAGGAGGTCTTTCTGTTCCTGCGCATCGTCTTGCACATAGCTTCCCCTGCGCTCGCCGGAATGAAGCTTGAGCACGGTCAGATGCGGCATCGTGGCGATCGTCGCGCCCTTGCGCCATGCCCTGAACAGCCAGTCCTGCGAGCTTTCGCAGAAGCATTGGCTGGCCGGGCGCCAGCCTCCCAGTCGTTCGAGCGACGCGCGCCTCACCACTTGCGCCGAGCCGAAGCCGGCCGTCGTGACCGGATCGTAGCGGCCATCCTTGCCGGCGCCGAAAACAGTGCTCCCCGCTTCTTTGCCGCCGGCATGACTGTCCGCGCGAATGACAACGCCGCGCGCGATCACTACATCGGCGCCGGTCGCATCCGCCCATCCCGTCGTCGCCGCAAGATGATCGGGGAACCAGACATCATCATGGTTGAGGATGGCGACGAACCGGCCGCGCGCCCTGGCAAAACCGATATTGTTCGGCCCCGACTGCTCGCCGAAATTCACCGGCAGGTCTATGTAGGAAATACGCTCATCATCGAAGGCGGCGACCGTGGCCGCCGTGTCCGACCGGCAGGCGTCGCCGACGACGATAATTTCCCAGTCCGGCAGAGATTGGTGAAGCACGCTCCTCAGGGCCTGCCGCAAGGCTGCGGGACGGTTGTGCGTCGCGATCACGACCGAGACCAGCGGCTCGCTTCGCGCGGTCGGAGCGGGCTGGCCGGGCTGCGTCACGCTACACCAGCTTGTACGGGATCTGGTCAGTGTCGGGCGGCAGGCGCCAGTGGTCCGGACTCTCGAAGGCATAGGCCTTGTCGACGAGGTTGAGCACCAGCGCCGTTTCCGGTCCGAGCGCGGCGACGCCGTGCCACACGCCGGGCGGAATGATGACGATGGCCGGCCGCACCGCACCGACGATCTTGTGCCAGACCGCGCCGAAGGTCGGCGACGCCTTGCGGCCGTCGAACAGCGATATGCGAACGCTGCCGATCGAACAGAACAGCCTGTCCTGAGTCGCGGCGTGTGCGTGCCAGCCGGTGACCGCGCCGGGGTACATGGTGCGCTGAAAGACCTGGCCCACCGGAAGCGGATCGAGCCCCCATTCCTCGCGGAAGATCTCGGTCAGGTAGCCGTTCGACGTAGCGACGGGTCTGATTTCCTTCAAGGCGACGCCATCGATCGCCGGTGGATCGACGGCCAGCCAGTCTGCCGTCACGGTCTGCCTGTCGGGCGTTCCCACCGCCATCCAGCCTTGCGGCTCCGCGCGATTGTCAGTGCTCATATCCAGCCCCCCGGATTCAGGCCGATTGGTAGGAACACAGTGGAGTATAAGCAAGCGTGAGCAAATTCGCTTTGTCGTGATGCAGCTAACAAAAGACCCGCCGGAGCGACCAGGCGGGTCTTAGGGGACGCTGTCAGGCGGCTGGCGTCAGGGTGTGCCGCCGCCGGGGATGCCGGGGGCGAGCTTGCTGGCGCCGTTGATGACCTGGCTCAGGAAGTTCTGGTCCTTGCCGCCGGTCGGCGTGGTCCGCGAGATGAAGTCGAAGATCTTGCCGTCCTTCAACCCATAATTGGCGATCTGGGTGACGCGACCGTCAGGCCCGAAATAAACCGCCAACACGTGCTGGTCGATCAGCCGCGGCTTGTCGAAGGCGACGTAGCGCTTGCGCGTCTGCGAGATGTAGTAGAAGGCCTCGTTGTCGAAGGTGGCGGTCGTCGACGGTGTGCCCAACGACAGCAGCACCTGCTCACGGCTCGATCCGACAGGTACCGAGTCGATCGCCTGCTGGTCGATGACATAGCCCTGCGTGAACGTTTCGCTCGGATGGAGATCGCCGATCATCTTGGACGAATTGCAGGCCGAAAGCGCTGATACCACCAACAACAGCGACGCCATGCCCGCGGGCACCGGCGCAAAGACCGACTTGAATTTCAGCGCACGCAACGACAATTCTCCATCACATCCCCGCAACTTGCGCTGGGCCGCAAAACCGGTAAACCAGCTTGCATGCCGATGCAACAAGGCCAATTCAAACAAAAGGTCCCCGGGAGACCGCCCTCAATGTTCCAGCGCCTTTTTGGCCGCGAACGTCACGCCAACCGCGCCATCACGGAGGCGCTCTACGCACAAATCGTGGCGGCGGCGCGGCAAACCGTGTTTTATTCCGACTGGAATGTGCCGGATACGCCGCTCGGCCGCTTCGAGATGCTGTCGCTGCACATGTTCCTGTTCCAGCACAGGCTGCGCGGGGAAGGCGGTGCCGCCGGCGAGGTGGCGCAGGTGCTGATCGACGAGTTCTTCCTGGATGTCGACCATTCGTTGCGTGAATTGGGCATCAGCGATGTCGGGGTGCCCAAACGCATGAAGAAGCTGGCAAAGATGTTTTATGGCCGCACGGCGGCCTATGACGATGCCTTGCGCGATGACGACCGCGCCGCGCTTGCCACGGCGCTCGCCCGCAACATCAAGCCCGRTGCCGGCGAATGGGTTGAGGCGCCGCTCCTGGCAAATTATGTGTCGGAGGCATCCCGGCGGCTCGCCGCCCAGCCGTCCGAATCGATCGTGGCCGGCGCGATCGCYTTCCCGGTCGCCGGAGCCACGTGAAGGRGGCGAGCATGAAACACGCCGAACCGAAGAGCCCCGTGTCCTTCGTCGCCAACGTCGCTCACCTGCCGCAGAAGGGCTTGTCGGTCGTGCTCGAAGCCGACGAGCGGCAACGCGATGCGCTTGCCGCCGAACACGACCTGCTGTCGGTCGAGAACTATCGCGCCGAGCTCGTGGTGGCGCCTTGGAAACGCAACGGCGTCAAGGTCAGCGGCCGCGTCGAGGCCGATATCACCCAGGCCTGCATCGTCACGCTCGATCCGGTCGCCGCGCATATCGACGAACCGGTCGAGGCGCTGTTCCTGCCGGAGCAGTCGAAGCTTGGCCGTGAGGGATTCGAAGGCAGCGGCGAGATCATCCTCGACGCCGACGGACCGGACAGCCCGGAAACCTTTTCCGGCGACACGATCGATGTCGGGGCGCTGGCCGAGCAGTTTTTCGGCTTGGCGATCGACCCCTATCCGCGCAAGCCCGGAGCTTCGCTCGACGTCGCGGGCGAAGACCAGCCGGAGGAAAGCGAATTCCAGAAAAAGCTGCGCTCCTTGCTTGGAAAATCCTGAAGGTGGTCAGGATTTTGGAAAAGTTGGTTGTGCGTCGGCCCAAAACCGCTATTTTCGCCGAACCTTCGCGAGCCCCATTACCTCGGCAAGCGCCCGCCGCGAGCCAGGCAACCCGTGAGAAAAACACCGAGTGATCAGGATTTCCATCGATGCCATGGGCGGCGATCACGGACCGAGCGTGGTCATCCCGGCGCTGATGACAGTCGCCATTCGTCGCCCCGACATCCGCTTCGTCATCTACGGCCGCGAGGACGTCGTGCGTCCCGAGCTTGCCAAGTTCCCGAAATTGGCGGAGGTCAGCGAATTCATCCATTGCGAGATCGCGGTGCGGATGGACGACAAGCCTAGCCAGGCGCTGCGCCAGGGCCGCTGGAAGTCGTCGATGTGGAAGGCGGTCGAGGCGGTGAAGAACGGCGCCGCCCARGCCTGCATTTCGGCCGGCAACACCGGCGCGCTGATGGCGATGTCGAAATTCTGCCTGCGCACCATGGCYACCATCGATCGCCCGGCGATCGCGGCGCTCTGGCCGACGACRCGCGGCGAAAGCGTGGTGCTGGACGTCGGCGCCACCATCGGCGCCGATGCGCATCARCTCGTCGATTTCGCCATTCTCGGCACCGGYATGGCGCGTTCCGTCTTCGGMGTCGAGCGGCCGAGCGTCGGTCTGCTCAATGTCGGCGTCGAGGAGATCAAGGGCCAGGAAGAGGTCAAGGAGGCCGGGCGCATGCTGCGCGAGGCCAATATGGCCTCGATGAATTATCGCGGCTTCGTCGAGGGCGACGATATCGGCAGGGGCACGGTCGACGTCGTCGTCACCGAAGGCTTTGCCGGCAACATCGCGCTCAAGACCGCCGAAGGCACCGCACGGCAGATCTCCGGCTATCTGCGCGCCGCGATGAGTCGCACGCTGATGGCCAAGATCGGCTATGTCTTCGCCAAAGGCGCCTTCGACCGGCTGCGCGAAAAAATGGATGTCGGCCGCTCCAATGGCGGCGTCTTCCTGGGCTTGAACGGCATCGTGGTCAAGAGCCATGGCGGCGCCGATTCGGATGGCTTCGCTGCGGCGATCGAACTCGGTTACGACATGGTGCGCAACAATCTGCTTGACCGCATCGAGGCCGACCTCGATCTGTTTCATGCGCGCAACCCTACCGCCCAGGCAAACAGGAAATCCGGCGTCGCCGTCGACGCCGAGGAATAGGACAGAACCTTGATCAGATCAGTCGTGCGCGGCAACGGKGCCGCGCTGCCCCGCCGCATCATGAAGAATGCCGATTTCGAAGGCATGGTCGAGACCTCCGACGAATGGATCGTCCAGCGCACCGGCATCCGCCAGCGCCATGTCGCGGCCGACGACGAGACGACGGCATCGCTCGGCGAGGCGGCCGCGCGCGCGGCTCTCGACAGCGCCGGTCTCACGCCCGCCGACATCGACCTGATCGTGCTGGCGACCTCGACGCCCAACAACACTTTCCCGGCGACGGCCGTCGAGGTCCAGAACCGGCTCGGCATGCATCACGGCTTCGCCTTCGACATGCAGGCGGTCTGCTCCGGCTTCGTCTATGCCGTCGCCACCGCCGATCTCTATATCCGCGGCGGCTTGGCCAAACGCGTGCTGGTGATCGGCTCGGAGACCTTCTCGCGCATCCTCGACTGGAGCGACCGCTCTACCTGCGTGCTGTTCGGCGACGGCGCCGGCGCTCTCGTGCTGGAGGCGGAAGAGGGGGTGGGCACCATTGCCGATCGCGGCGTGCTGGCGGCGAGCCTGCGCTCCGACGGCGTCCACAAGGAGAAGCTCTTCGTCGACGGCGGGCCTTCGACCACCGGCACCGTCGGCCATCTTAGGATGGAAGGYCGCGAGGTGTTCAAGCATGCCGTCGGCATGATCACSGATGTCATCGAGGCSACTTTCGCGCAGGCCGGCATCACGGCGCAAGACCTCGACTGGTTCGTGCCGCACCAGGCCAATAAACGAATTATTGACGCTTCCGCCAGGAAGCTCGGGATTGCCGAAGAGAAAGTGGTGGTYACCGTCGATTTACACGGTAACACCTCCGCAGCTTCCGTGCCGCTGGCGCTCTCGGTGGCCGTCGCCGACGGCCGCATCAAGAAGGGCGACCTGGTGCTGCTCGAGGCCATGGGTGGAGGTTTCACYTGGGGCGCCGTATTGGTTCGCTGGTAAGTGCCGAACTCGCGGGTTCGGTCCTTGACCTTGACGGATCAATTACTTAGGGTCTGCCTTTACCTGTATCGATTTACGTTTTGCGAGCTGATGGGACGGTCGCATGGGGGGAAAGACACTTACGCGTGCCGACCTTGCTGAAGCCGTTTATCGGAAGGTTGGTCTATCGCGAACGGAATCGGCCGAGCTCGTCGAAGCCGTGCTGGACGAGATTTGCGAAGCCATCGTGCGTGGCGAGACGGTCAAGCTTTCGTCTTTTGCGACTTTCCATGTGCGCTCCAAGAACGAACGCATCGGCCGCAACCCGAAGACCGGCGAGGAAGTGCCGATCCTGCCGCGCCGGGTGATGACCTTCAAATCGTCGAATGTGCTGAAGAACCGCATTTTGCGATCGCACCAGAACAGCAAGGCCAAGGGCGGCAAATAGCGCGCCGGCAAATGCGGTTGAAAACCGCCTCCAGCTTTGACGCCGGGCTTGAATATCGCTTCATAAATCGCTGAAATAAGACCCGATTCGGCACAAGTGCCGGATCGTCGTCCAGCGTGAGGATTCGCCCATGGACAAGAGTCCCGATGCTTTTCGCACCATCAGCGAGGTGGCGGAAGATCTCGATCTGCCGCAGCACGTGCTGCGTTTCTGGGAAACGCGTTTCAATCAGATCAAGCCGATGAAGCGTGGCGGCGGCCGCCGCTACTACCGGCCGCAGGATGTCGAACTGATCAAGGGCATCCGGCACATGCTCTACGACCAGGGCTACACGATCAAAGGCGTGCAGAAGCTGCTGCGCGAGAACGGCAACCATTTCCTGGTCGCGATCGGCAACGGCGACATGGCGGCGGTCGAGGCGATCGCGCAGCGCCGGCAGGCCGAGCAGGTGCCGCTCACGGCGGCTGCGCAGCCACGGGGCGACGAGGATGCGCTGGTCGGCCAGCCCAAGGTGAAACCCAGCCGCCGCTTCTTCGGCCTCGGCAAGAACGACGACGAGGGGCCGGTTCAGCCGGACTCCTCGAAACTGTCGCGCGACAACCGGGCCCTGCTGCAGGAAGCGCTGTTCGACCTGCTGGAATGCAAGCGCCTGCTCGACCAGGTTCGCTAACGCGAAAAAGCATCCCGTCCGGAGCAACGCGAAGCAGAGCGTGAACCGGTCAGCGGCCTGACGCGCTCAGCCGTTTCTGCTCAATCGTCGCTGAATTCGTGGTGTGGTGAAATTGATCGCGGCAGCCGACGCGGCCTACGGCACGGTTTTGTCCGGCATCGAAAACGCACGCAGACCACCAAACGCCCGGATCAGCGGTCCAAGATGCTATCTGGAAAATCCAACGGGAAGGCCGTGCTCGCTCACCATGCGTACCCGGCCTTCCTGTCGGAAGACGGTCAGATCAGTACTTCGCCGCCATCGGCTTCTTGTGATGGTGGCGGTGGTGATGATGATGGTTGTGGTAACGGTGATGATGGCGGCGGTGATGATGATGACGATGGTGCTTCTTCATCGGCGCCGCGTTGGCGCTGGTCGTGCCCAGGATCGGCATCGTGAACACCAGAGCCAGAGCCAGCCCAAGCGCGGAGAGGAGGGACTTTTTCATGACTTCGTTTCCTTTTTCGCGGGCGTTCCGGGGGACCAAATCGGCGACCCAGGCCTCGCGATAGGGACTATCCTCCTGGTTTTTTTCGACAATTTTTCCCAACTGTAGATTTTTGTTTCTAGATTGTTTCTGACGGGTCCTGCTCGTCCGCCCAGCCTTGAACGACTTGATTGAGCGGCCCGTCGCCTTACATGCACGGAGCCTGCGGCCCTCGGCCGGAGAAGCAGTTCACGATGGCGTGACGGCCGCACGGCGCCCTTGGCAAATCACCTGTTAACGAGCATTCTCCCGCCCGTCTCAGGCAACGCCTCATTTCATCAGACTTGTTTCATCCCAAGGAGTTGCCATGCCCAACACCGTACGAAACCCGGTTTCCAACGACATGATTGCCGCGACCCGCTACAGCGCCCTCAAGGCTGTTCGCGAAACGAGGGGATATACAATCGAGGAGCTTTCCTTGACCTGCGGCCTGGCCGTGGGCGAGATCGTAGACATCGAGGACGGCAAGGACGCCGATCCCGTGAAGCTCAGGCGCATCGCTTCCGCACTGCAGGTGCCGGAAGAGGAATTGATCAGGGTGCCGACGGACGAGAATCGGCCAACGCAGCAATAGGACGCATCAGCACGTCCGCCCGAAAAAAAGCCCGCTCAGGCCTTGCTTGGCGGGCTTTTTCGCAACTGGGGTCAATCATGCTGTGGGCGCCTCGGAATGACGTGGGTTCATATTCGTGGTGCTGTCGCCATGTTAGACGAGGGGCGGGCGGTACTGCTCCAGAGGCATGATTGAGGACAGGGGTGTCGTTTGTCCGATAAGGCTGGCGCCAAGACAGGCATCGCGGGTCTCGGTCTTGCGGCTCTCGGCATCGTCTTTGGCGATATCGGAACCAGCCCGCTCTATACGTTCAAGACCGTCCTCGACCTGACCGGCGGCAAGCCCGACGCAACGGCCGTCCTGGGATCGGTCTCGCTGATCCTTTGGACGCTCTTCATCATCACCACCGTCAAATATGTCAACGTCGCCATGCGCGTCGACAATGACGGGGAGGGTGGAATTCTGGCCCTGATGTCGTTGCTCGGCGTGAAGAAGCAAAATCGCCCGGTCATCGTGGCGGCAGGTGTGTTCGGTGCAGCCCTGATCTACGGCGATGGCGCGATCACGCCCGCCATCTCGGTTCTCTCGGCGCTCGAAGGCGTGGAGCAGGTGGCGCCAAGCCTGACGCCATGGGTGCTCTACGGAGCGGTCTTCATCCTGCTCGGTCTGTTTGCTCTTCAGCCATTGGGGACCGCCCGCATCGGCAGGGGCTTCGGACCGGTCATGCTGGTCTGGTTCGGCGTCATGGCGGCCATGGGCATCTACGGGATATTGCAGCATCCGGGCATCGTCGCGGCGATCAATCCCTATTACGGCCTGAAGTATCTCGCTTCCGGCGGCATGGCCGGCTTTCTGGTCCTCGGCGGCGTGTTTTTATGCGTCACCGGCGCCGAAGCGCTTTACGCCGACATGGGCCATTTCGGCCCTATGCCAATCCGGATGGCCTGGAATTTCGTGGTCTTTCCGAGCCTCATCCTCAACTATATCGGCCAAGCGGCCATCGTCTTGAATGGCGCGCCGACGGACGGCAACWTTTTCTACCGCCTGTGCCCGCCGATGCTGTTGACGCCGCTCATCGTGCTGGCGACCATAGCCACCATCATTGCCAGTCAATCCATAATCACGGGCGCCTTTTCCATGACGCGCCAGGCGATTCAACTCGGCTGGATGCCGCGTTTGAACATCAGGCAGACATCGGCCGAGGGTTTCGGCCAGATCTATGTCGGCGCCGTGAACTGGCTGCTGATGATCGCCACCGTCGCGCTGACCATCGGCTTCGGCAAATCCGACAATCTGGCCGCCGCCTACGGCATCGCCGTTTCGATGACCATGCTGATGACCTCGGTCCTGCTGTTCATCGCCATGCGGGAGATCTGGCGCTGGAGTATCGTGGCGGCAGCCGCCGTCGCCGGATTGTTCCTGATTATCGACAGCGCATTCTTTGCCGCCAACATGACCAAGTTTTTCCAAGGCGGCTACGTGCCGCTTGCGATCGCGGTCGCCGTCTATGCGATCATGTGGATTTGGCACCGTGGTACGATTGCGATGCACAACAGCGTGCAGGACACGCTGATCCCGATCGACAAGTTCTTCGCCAAATTGCAATCCGGCACGGTGGCGCGCGTGCCGGGCACGGCCGTCTTCCTGACGCTTTCCGCAAGGGGGGTGCCGCCCGTCATGTTCTGGCATGTGCAGCTCAACCGCGCGCTCCARSAACGCGTGGTCGTGCTGCAGTGGTCCAYCCTGTCCGTGCCWMGGGTGGCGGAGGGAGATCGCTTCACSATCRAYCAGGAAGCYCCCRATTTCTGGCGCRTCGAAGCCARATACGGGTTYATGGAAATGCCYGATGTGCCGCGCCTTCTTGCATYCTGCATGGCGGCGGGCTGTCCGATCGATCTKTCCGACGTCACYTAYTATGTYGGYCGCACCAGCATCGTRSCRCGYGAGGATGRCMRRGGCYTRCCRWCRTGGCAAAGRGCGCCGTTCGCGGCGATGACYCGCAACTCGGCGCGAATGAGCGACTACCTGAAAGTGCCCAATGACCGGCTTGTCGAAATTGGTCGGCAAATTCCGGTTTGACGCTCGTCCCGTCTGGATCAGTTGATGATCTTGCGATGCTTGCCGGAGAAGGCGGCGTCGCCCCTCTGGTTGATCGACACCCAGATGTTGGGATCCTGTTGCGACTGGCGCTTGAGGAAGTAATAGCCGGTGGCGTCCCATGAGCGGATGRTGTCGACRAGGTTGTCGAGGATGAAATCYCCCTTGTCGGTCTTCACCGTCAGGATGGCRTGGCCYTCGCCATKSARGTCGTASACRACCGTCATCAGCARGGCCTGCCKKGGAAACCCGGCGTCGAGRAGCAGCTTGCGCTTGAACAGCGCRTAGATTTTGCAATCGCCCTTGCCGTCCACCGGATAATCCCAGTGATCCTGCATGGTGCCCCAGTGATCGAGGTTGCTCTCCGGCACGATGTAGCCGTTCACCACCCGGTTGATGCGGTCGAGCGTGGCCCATGTCTTGGGCGTCAGCTTGAGGCTCACGGCGGGAAGCGCCTGGACTTCGCATTGGTCCGGACGCCGGCCGCARAAATCCACCCAGCCGTAGGGGATGCTSGTCTTTCCGCCGACAGCGATGGATGTCGCCTGGCCGATTGCGGRGCTTCGAGGCTGCGTCGCGTCGAAGGCRATGACGTARCTGTTGAAGGAAGATGGATACGCCGGCGTGGCCATTTGSGGGCCTGCGGACCCGGCATCRGGCAGCGACGCCAGCACGGCGGACGCCAGAAACAACTCAACGACCCACCGCCGCAACATCAACGTCCCCGCCAGGCACTAACGCTYGTCCTGACGTGAGCTAAGGCGAAAACGGCAATCGGCGTCAATTAAATGTTTAATAAAAGGTTAACGTCAGGCGGTTTCTAGCCCGGCAATCGCTGGGAATCTGACTGAAGGGGCCYCGCAGYGCCGCCATCATTTTTAGTTGATCGCAGCATTCGGGTGAGCGGTCGGCTTGGGATCTGCAAATTGCATCGAGCTAAATCCCTGAAAAACGGGGCGCTACGCTCAGCACTCGGCCGATCCCGGCACAAGGTTCATGGCATTGGGCCGGCGCGAACCTGGCTCTTGCGAACAACTGGAACGCCATGTGCCATTCCATGCAGCTGTCGCGCGATTCGTGAGTGTCGGCTGCACAAATCTGACGGAGTTGCCATGAGCTTGGAATCGGTTCGCACCTTCTTTGCCGAGCATGCGCCGGATATCGAGGTCCTCGTCACCGAAGCGAGCTCGGCGACGGTCGCGCTGGCTGCGGAGGCGCATGGCGTGATGCCGGCACAGATCGCCAAGACCATCTGCCTGCGCGTCGGCGACGAGACCATGCTGGTGGTGACCAGCGGCACGGCCAGGCTCGACAACCGCAAGTTCAAGGACAGACTCGGCGGCAAGCCGCGCATGCTCGACGGCGAGCAGGTGCTCGCGGCGACCAGCCATCCGCCGGGCGGCGTCTGTCCGTTCGGCCTGCCGTCGCCGCTGCCGGTCTATTGCGACGAGTCGCTGCATGCCTTCGACGAGGTGGTGCCCGCGGCCGGGGCGACGAACGCGGCGGTGCGCATAGCGCCGCGGCGCATGGCCGATCTGGTCGGCGCCCAATGGGTCGATGTGTGCCAGTAACGCTCCCATGAGCCGGCTGCCGTAAGATCGCAAGCGTCGCTGGCTGCCTGGATGGCCCTTTCGGACGGTTATCATATTTCCTCGAACCTGAATGGACACAGGTGTCCATTCAGGTTAAGTTCGCGCCCCGCGAAGGTCGAACGACCTTCGTCGATCCGCAGCGGAATGGGATGGATATGGACCTTCGAGGGCGAGGCGCTGATCGCGCCGGTTTGGTGTCAGGCCGACTGTTCTTCGCGCCGGCGGGTCTCCGGTCGCGTGATGGCGCGGGCTTGAGCGCATGACCAGGCACTACTCTGCGCTTTCGCTCTTCAAGGAAGGCCTCGCCGGCCAGACGGGCTGGGACAAGGCCTGGCGCTCGCCAGATCCCAAACCGCGCTACGACGCCATCATCGTCGGCGGTGGCGGCCATGGCCTCGCCACGGCTTACTACCTGGCAAAGAACCACGGCGTCACCAACGTGGCGCTGCTGGAGAAAGGCTGGATCGGTGGCGGCAACACCGGCCGCAACACCACCGTGGTGCGCTCCAATTACTTCTACCCGGAAAGCGCTGCGATCTACGGGCTGGCCCACAGCCTCTACAAGACGTTGTCGACGGACCTGAACTACAATGTGATGTTTTCCGCGCGCGGCGTCCTCACGCTCGCGCACAGCGAAGCCGGAATGGAAACCGCGGCGCGTTCGGTCAACGC
>BFBZ01001060.1_pt1 | contig 19979 bp, 19 predicted proteins | sample 1888401 | NCBI WGS metagenome assembly BFBZ01 (sample SAMD00112614, study PRJDB3348) | symbiont metagenome | host: Chara braunii | reverse complement strand
ATGGCGCATTCGGACGCTACGCGTCACATGGACCGCGACAATCTGATGGGCAATCTCATTCTTCTGATCGTCGGCGGCAACGACACCACCCGCAATTCGATGACCGGCTCTGTGCTGGCGCTGAACGAAAACCCCGATCAATACACCAAACTGCGCGCTGACCATTCGCTGATCGACAGTTTCGTGCCGGAAGTGATCCGCTGGCAGACGCCGCTCGCTCACATGCGGCGCACGGCGCTGCAAGACACCGAACTCGGCGGCAAGAAAATCCGAAAGGGCGACCGCGTCGTGATGTGGTACGTCTCCGGCAACCGCGACGAGGACGCCATCGAGCGGCCGAACGATTTCATCATCGACCGCGCTCGTCCGCGCACGCACATGTCATTCGGCTTCGGTATTCACCGCTGCGTCGGCATGCGGCTTGCGGATTTACAGCTCAAGATCATCTGGGAAGAAATCCTCAAACGCTTCGACAATATCGAGGTCGTTGGCGAACCCAAGCGCATCTATTCGAGCTTTGTGAAAGGCTACGAAACCCTTCCGGTTCGCATTTCCGCGTAAGGCGCGTTGCCATGTCGCTGCTCAATCCGCCGGAACTGGCCGAGCGCATCACATCGGGACAGGGTTACACCCGCGCATCCGGTTTTCGCGTCGTGCATATCGAAGCCGGCAAGGTCGAACTGGCGCTCGCTAAGAAGGACGAGCTTCTGCAATTCGGCGGTCATTTTCATGGCGGCGTGATCGCGGCGATGGTCGATCAGGCGGCGGGTATCGCTGTCACCAGCATGCTGCCGAAGGGCAAGATCGGCGTCACTGTCGAGCTGAAGGTCAATTTTCTTGCGCCAGCCGGCGGCGACGAAATCCTCGCGCGCGCCGAGGCGCTTCAGGTCGGCGGAACCATCGGTGTGGCAAAGATCGAGGTGTTCAGCAAGACGCAGAACATGGAGACAAGGTGTGCGTTCGGGACGGCTACCATGCGCGCCGTCGATCTGCCAAAATCCTTCGCATGAAGCATCAGACTCCCGACGAATTTTCCGACATCCGCGAATCCGTTGCAAAACTCTGCGCGCAGTTTCCCGGCGAATACTGGCGCAAGCTCGACCGCGAGATGGCCTACCCCAAGGAATTCGTTCAGTCGCTGATCGAGGCGGGTTATCTGTCGGTCCTGATCCCCGAGGAATACGGCGGCTCCGGGCTGAAGCTGTCGGCAGCTGCGGCTATCCTCGAAGAAATCCAGCGCGCCGGATGCAACGGCGGCGGATGCCATGCGCAGATGTATACGATGGGCACGCTGCTGCGTCACGGCTCCGAGGAGCAAAAAAAGAAATGGCTGCCGAAGATCGCCAGCGGCGAATTGCGCTTGCAAGCTTTCGGCGTGACCGAGCCTACCAGCGGCACCGATACGACTTCGCTCAAAACCTTTGCAAAGAAAGATGGCAACAGCCGCTACATCGTCAACGGCCAGAAAATCTGGACCAGCCGCGCCGAACATTCGGACCTGATGATTTTGCTGGCCCGGACGACGCCGAAGAAACAGGCGGCGAAGCGCACCGACGGGCTTTCGGTTTTCATCGTTGACATGCGCGAGGCCAAAAAAGACGGCGGACTGACCATACGCCCGATTCGCACCATGATGAATCATTCGACGACGGAAGTGTTCTTCGACAATCTGAAGGTGCCTGCGGAAAATCTGATCGGCGAGGAAGGCAAGGGCTTTCGTTATATTCTGTCCGGCATGAACGCCGAGCGCATTCTTATTGCGTCGGAATGCATCGGCGATGCCAAATGGTTCATCGAGAAGGCGACGAACTATGCCAAGGAGCGCGCGGTGTTCGGCCGCCCCATCGGACAGAACCAGGGAATCCAGTTCCCGATCGCAAAGGCCTACGCCAACATGCGCGCCGCCGAACTGATGGTGAAGGAAGCCACAAAACTTTACGAGGCGGGTGCGGATTGCGGCGCGGAAGCCAACATGGCCAAGATGCTCGCCGCCGATGCATCTTTTGAAGCTGCTAACGCCTGCATCCAGACACATGGTGGCTTCGGCTTCGCCGAGGAATACGACATCGAGCGCAAATTCCGCGAGACGCGTCTCTATTCAGTGGCGCCAATCTCGACCAATCTCATCCTGTCTCATCTTGCAGAGCACGTGCTCGGCATGCCGCGTTCGTATTGAGTCAAAAGATGCTTGCACTTGAAGGACTGACCGTCGTCGCCGTCGAACAGGCTGTCGCCGCACCCTTCTGCACGTCGCGGCTGGCGGACGCCGGTGCCAACGTCATCAAGATCGAGCGGCCGGAAGGCGATTTCGCCCGCGCCTACGACGCCGCAGCCAAGGGTCAGAGCAGTTATTTCGTCTGGCTCAATCGCGGCAAGAAGTCCGTTGTCATCGACCTGATGACCGAGCAGGGAAAGAAAGACCTCGAAACGCTGATCGCGAGCGCCGATGTGCTGGTGCAGAACCTCAAGCCCGGTTCGATGGACAAGCTCGGCTTCTCGCGCGAACGGCTGACGAAGCAATATCCGAAACTGATTTCCTGCACCATCAGCGGCTATGGCGACGACGGCCCCTACGCGCAGCGCAAGGCTTACGATCTTCTGATTCAAGCCGAGTCGGGCCTGTGTTCGATCACGGGCGGCCCGGAATCGCCCTCACGCGTCGGCATGTCGATCGTCGATGTGGCAACGGGAGCCGCCGCGCACGCTGCCATTCTCGAAGCATTGATCGCGCGCGGCCGCACCGGCAAGGGTTGCGACATCCGCATTTCAATGTTTGACGTGATGGCGGACTGGCTCACCGTGCCGCTCTTGAATTTCGAGAACGGCAACGCGCCGAAACGCATGGGTCTCGCGCATCCATCCGTCGCACCTTACGGCGTCTTCAAGTCCAAAGACGCTCATGAGATTCTGATTTCTATCCAGAGCGAGCGCGAGTGGAAAATCTTCTGCGCGAAAGTGATCGATCAGCCCGATCTGCCGGGCGACGAACGCTTCGGCACGATGGTCGCGCGCGTGAAGAATCGTAAATTGACCGACGACACGGTTGCCGCCGCATTCGCCAAACTAACCCGCGACGAACTGCTTCAGAAACTTTCAGATGCGGACATTGCGTTCGCCGAGGTGAATACGATGGAGGGTTTGTCTCATCATCCGCATCTGCGGCGGATCGAAGTTGGCTCACCGAGCGGAGCCGTGACCTATCCCGCGCCTGCCGCGATGATCGTCGGCGAGATGCGCCACTACGGCGCGATTCCATCGATCGGAACGCATACGGTGGAAGCAGCGTTGGATAAGAAACCATGAGCGAAAAAATCGATCTCGATCATCTGCGCCAATGGGTCGGCAAAACGCAACAGGCGTCCGACATCGTCACCGAGCAGTTGACCAAGGCACTGCGCGCGACACTGTTTCTTGATATCGGCGCGCCGAAGACAGGCGATACCGCGCCGCATACGGTTCACTGGTGTCTTGCACAGCCGGTCGCTGCGATGAATGCGCTCGGCCCGGACGGTCACGCTGCACGCGGCGAATTCCTGCCGCCGGTTCCGCTTCAGCGCCGGATGTGGGCCGGCGGTGAACTGAATTTTCTCGATACGCTAAGGGTCGGCGACAATGTCACGCGCTCGTCGCGGATTTCGGACGTGACGATGAAAACCGGCAGCACCGGCGTACTCTGTTTCGTTTCGGTCGAGCACACCATCACGACGGCGCGTGGCGTCGCGATCAAAGAGCGGCAGGATCTGGTCTATCGCGATGTCGCCAAGGGCGAGCAGAAGCCCGCTGCCGCGCAGCCGTCTCCACCAAAAGCGGAACACAGCGAAACGCACATGGCCGATCCGGTTTTGCTGTTTCGCTATTCCGCGCTGACCTTCAACGGTCATCGCATCCACTACGACCGCGACTACGTCACCAGGGTCGAGGGCTATCCGGGACTTGTATTCCACGGGCCACTACAAGCGGCGCTGCTGGTCGAGATGGCGGCAAAGCAGCACGATGGAAAAGCGCCTTTAAGGTTCTCCTATCGCGGCGTACAGCCGCTGTTCGATGGCGCGAACTTCAGCGTCAACGCAAATAATGGCGGCTCGGAATTGTGGACTGCGAACAATGCCGGCACGCCGACCATGAAGGCAACTGCGAGATGGTAAGCTTTTATTTGGGCGTGATCTAATCCGAAAACCGGTACCCACTTTTCGAGATCACGCCTTACTTCTTGCCGAACGTCTCGCGCATCCCCGCCTGTATCTTCGCCATCCCGCCGATCCAGCGGTCGTAGTCCGCCGTCTTGCGCCGCATGTAGTCGATCACCTGCGGATGCGGCAGGATCAGAAAGGTCTCGCGATCGATTCCTTCCAGAGCGGACTCTGCCACTTCCATCGGCGAGAGATTGCCGTCGCGCGACTGCGGTCCATTGGGTAAGCCGCGTAGCATGTTGGTATCGACGCCCTGCGGACACAGGATCGAAACGCGGATGTTGTGTGCCTTGTGCGAGATCGCGAGATTTTCCGCAAAACCGACTGCGGCGTGCTTTGTCGTCGAATAGGCCGCGCTGCCGACCTGCGACAGAAGTCCAGCCGCTGAAATCGTGTTGAGAAAATATCCGCCGCCGCGCGCCTTCATGCGCGGAACAAGATGCCGCGCCGCGTAAACGTGCGCCATGACATGGATGGCCCAGCTTCGTGACCACGCCTCGTCGTCTTTTCCACCGGCGTTTTCCGACATCGGATCGAAGCCGCCGCCGATGCCGGCATTCGAGCAGAACAATTCGATAGGCCCGAACTGCTTTTCGGTCTCATCGATGACGCGGACGATGTCCTTCTCCTGTCCGACGTCGCAGGCGAACGACGCGCCGCCAATGGAATCCGCAACAGCCTTCGCGCGCGCGCCGTCGAGATCGGCGACGATCACTTTCTTCGCGCCCTCGCGATGGAAGACTTCGCACAGCGCCTGACCGATACCGTTCGCGCCGCCGGTGACGACGACAACCTTGCCTGAAACTTTCATGGGATTTGTCTAGATCGAAACCGCGCTGCGGGCAATCGGATCAGGACGAGATCAGAATCAGATCGAGCACGGCTGCGTAGTGAACGCCTGCGGCGATCAGCACAAAGGAATGCCAGATCGCATTCTGGAAGCGCAGCCGCTCCCATGCGTGAAAGATCACGCCGAGCGAATAGATCACGCCGCCGATGGCTACCAGCCACAGCGTCGAATTCGGTAGTGACGAAACGAGGCTGTCATAGGCCATCACGCCGCTCCATCCCATCGCGAGATAGAGCAGCACGGCCAGCCGGTCATAGCGGCCGGGCCAGCGGACTTTCATGTAGATACCGAAGGCTGCCACGCCCCAGACACCGACCAGAATCGCGATGCCGAGCACGAGGTTCTGCATATGCGCGAGGAAAGGCGTGTAGGTCGCCGCGATCAGAACATAGATGGCCGAATGATCGAAGCGGCGGAGAAACCACTTCACCGGCGACACCGGCCAGAGATTGTAGGTGGCGGAGAGCCCGAGCATCCCGAGCAGGCCGGCGGCGTAGACGCAGACCGAAACGATCTGTCCGGGCGTCGCATAAACGGAGGTGAGAACGATCAGCGCGGTCGCCGCGACAAGGCCGAAAATCATACCGAGGATATGGACGACGCCGTCGGCGATCAGTTCGGCTTTGTCGTAGTCCCAGCGGATAATGCCGCCGCCGATGCTGCGCCTGTCCGAACTGAACTGCTTCAACCTGAAGACCGCCATTCCCGCCGATCTGCCTTCGTACCCTTACAAATTGAGCGATAAAAGCTAACTGCACAACGGTCAACGAACCCTGAACGGACGTCAATCAAGAATCATGTCGATGCTGAAACTTGATTTCCGCAGGCGCAATCTCCAGCTTCACAGGAGTGTCGCAAACGCTTTGCCGCCGCTTGTTTTCTCTGTCCGATAAAGTCTTGATCGAATTATGGCGCCCAGTTTTTCGGACATTGTCGAAGACGCCCGCATCTCGCTCCGCTCGCTGATCGAATATGGCGAGGGTCTGTTCGACCCGACGGTGCGGCTAGGCGTCACAGGCCTGTCGCGCGCGGGCAAGACGGTCTTCATCACGGCGCTGGTGCATGGCTTGTTGCGGGGCGGACGGTTTCCCGTGTTCGAATCTCTCGCGACTGGGCGCATCGCGCGAGCCTATCTCGCGCCGCAGCCGGACGACGCCGTGCCGCGCTTCGCCTATGAAAGCCACGTCCGCACGCTGATCGACGAACGGCGCTGGCCGAGTTCGACAGTGGACATCAGCGAGCTTCGCCTCGTGATCGAATTTCAAAGAGAGAACGGCGCGACGCGAAAGCTGACGCTCGATCTCGTGGATTATCCCGGCGAGTGGCTGCTCGATCTTCCGCTACTCAACAAGAGCTACGAGGAATGGTCGTCCGAAAGCCTTGCATTGTCGCGCAAAGGTCCGCGCGAAAAGCTCGCCAAAAAATGGCATGCGCATCTCGCAACGCTCGATCCCTCGGGTCACGAGGACGAACAGGCCACGCTGAAAGCCGCTCAACTCTTTACCGACTATCTGCGCGCCTGCCGCGACGAACGCTTCGCGATGAGCCTGCTGCCGCCCGGACGTTTTCTGATGCCTGGCAATTTGGCGGGCTCGCCTGCGCTGACATTCGCGCCGCTCGATGTCTCGCTGGACGAAACCGCACCGGACGGCTCGCTCTGGGCGATGATGGCGCGGCGCTATGAGGCTTATAAAGACGTCGTGGTGCGGCCGTTCTTCCGCGATCATTTTTCGCGGCTCGACCGCCAGATCGTGCTGGTCGATGCACTCGCCGCCTTCAACGCCGGACCGGAAGCGTTGCGCGACCTCGAAGGCGCGCTTGCAGGGATTCTCGACTGCTTCAATGTCGGACGCAGCACGATCCTGAGCACCCTTTTTCGTCCACGCATCGACCGCATCCTGTTCGCAGCGACCAAAGCCGATCACCTGCACCGCTCAAGCCACGACCGGCTTGAAGCCATTCTCGGTCGCATGGTCGAATTGGCGGTGGCGAAAGCGGAATTTGCAGGGGCAACGGTGGATGTCGTCGCGCTCGCTGCGGTACGGGCGACCCGCGAAGCCCTCGTCAGACAGGGACGTGACGAACTTCCATCCATCCTGGGTACGCCGGAGAAGGGCGAAATATCCGGAGGCGAAACATTCGACGGAGAGACAGAGGCCGCGACATTCCCCGGCGATCTTCCGACCGATCTCGACGCCCTGTTCGGTTCAACCAACGGATTTCGCGGATTGAGCGCGACGATTGCCGAAAAAGCGGATTATCGATTTCTGAAATTCCGCCCTCCGGCTATTGAACGTGTATCAGCGGAAGAACCAGCCCTGCCCCATATCCGCCTCGACCGTGCGCTTCAGTTTCTGATCGGAGACAGATTGAAATGAGCGACCGTCCCCGCAAGCCCGCCGCGTTCAAGCTCGACGATCCGCGCGTGCGCGTCCTCGACGCCGATGACGAGGCGGCAAAGCCTTCGCGTAGCAAGATTCAAGTCATGCCGGAATCGGATGCTGCGCTGTTGCCTGCGACCATCGACGAACCTGCAATTCCTGTGCAACGCGGTTTCGGCTGGGCAACAATTTTATGGGTGTCGCTCGGATGCCTCGTGCTGCTCGGCCTCGGGCTCGGCATTTCCAATCTCGTCACCGATCTTTTCAACCGCAGCCAGAGCCTCGGCTATATCGGACTGGCCTTCGCCTGCGCTGCCGTGCTTGCGCTGCTCGTCATTATTCTGCGCGAAGTTCTCAGCCTGATGCGGCTAGAGACCATCGAAAAACTTCATGAGCGCGCCAACGCGGTTCTCGTCGGCGACGACCGCAAGGAGAGCGACGCCATCGTCCGCGATCTTCTGAAGATTGCACACGAGAATCCGCGACTCGCGCATGCGCGGGCGACGCTACAGGATCATAGCGGTGACATCATCGATGGCGCCGATATGGTGCGTCTCGCAGAGCGCGAGTTGATGGCACCGCTCGATCGGGAAGCGCGGCGGCTGATCTCAAGCGCCGCACAGCGCGTGTCGCTTGTAACGGCGATAAGTCCCGGCGCGGTTATCGACGTGCTGTTTGTATTCGCAGCAGCGTTGCGTCTCGTCCGCCAACTCGCGCGGCTCTATGGCGGGCGGCCGGGAACGCTCGGACTTATACGGCTAATGCGCCATGTCATCGCGCACCTTGCCGTGACCGGCGGCATGGCGGCGAGCGACAGTCTGATCCAGCAGATGCTGGGACACGGGATCGCCGCGAAGCTATCGGCACGGCTCGGTGAGGGCTTGCTTAACGGACTGCTGACCGCACGATTGGGACTGGCAGCGATCGACGTCACGCGGCCTTTGCCGTTCGCGGCGTTGCCGCGCCCTGCGCTGTCCGATCTGGCTAAGGATTTGATGAAGCGCCTCGGCGACACGGACGCGAAGTAAGCGTCAGCCGAGCGGATGCCAGTTATAGAACAGCGTATCGCGCGAGGGCGACAGATCCGGTTTCCAGTTTCTGATCGTCTTGAAGATGAACTTATCGATCACCACGCCGCGCCACACCCGCTCACTGCCGCCGACAACCTCAACCACAGCCGGCGTCGCGGTTTCGATAATATTGCCCTCGCCCGGCTCCGTATCGACATAGAGTCCCGGACCTGACGCGACCGCTGCTTTTGCTTTAGAGTCATTGAAGCCGAGATAGCGGCTCCGCTCCGTCACCTGAACGACAGGAATGCTGTCTTTGAGATGCCAGCGCAGCATCGCGTAGAGCCGGTAATTGACGGTGGCGATCCATGTCGCTCCGGCCTTGTCGGCGGCCTCCTTCGCGCGCAGCGCGACATCGCGGTATCCCAATTCCTTGCCGACCGGATCGCGCGATCCGAGGCCCGGCGCGCTGCTGATAACGTAGTAGTAGAATGCGCCGGCGTTCAACACAGCGCCGACCAGAACAGCCGCGACTGCCCAGCTTCGCGCTGTCCGCAGACACCAGTTTGTCTGCGGCAGTTTGCTTATCAGTGCAAGATTGATTGCGGTCGCAGCGAAGGCGAACAGCCAGATCAGCATCGGCCACGTGTCGCCGACGCGCAGCGACAACGAACGCCACAGGAAGAAAGCAAACGGCGCAAGCGCGCAGGTCGACAGCAGAATGAACACAGGATTCAACTGCCGATAGCCGCGCCACGCCAGCATCACCGAGCCGCCAAGCGTGGCCGGAAACAAAAGAGGTCCAACCAGCCCGGCCTGAAGGCCGATGAAATCGAGCACCGTTCGCAGCGACACGCCGTGATCGGCATTCACGCGCACGAACTGAAAACGGAATCCCGCCCACTCGTGCAACCAGTTCCAATAGACCACCGGAGAAAAAATCACGGCGGCAATCAGCAATGCTGCCCACGGATAGAGACTGCCCAGCCAGCGCGCACGCCATTGCGGGATCAGCGCAAATGCGAGAATGCCGGGCACAAGCAGAACCACAGTGAACTTCGACAACAAGGCCAGTCCGCCGAACACGCCGGCGGCGAGCCACCATTTGCCGTCGCCGGATTCTGCAAGACGAACCAGCGCCCACACCATAGCGACCGCGAACGGTATCATCGCTGCGTCAGGCAGAATGCGCGATCCGAACAGGCCGAATTCGAGAGCGGCCTGCGGCATCACGATTGCGAGCAGCACAACGAACCGATCGCGCGTCTGCCGCCAGACGATGTCCGCGATCAACGCTTGCGCGATCCACATCGCGAGCAGACCGCCGAACCGCGCGCCGAAGTTCGTGTCGCCGAATATCGAGGTACCGAAGCGGACAAACCACGCGATCATCGGCGGATGATCGAGGAACGACAGCACGTTTTCCTTCGACCAGGTCCAGTAATAGGCTTCGTCCGTCCGCAGATCGGCGATGGCCGCATAGATAATCTGCAACGTCACGAGCACGGCAACAATGGCCGCTGCCGCTATCGTATTGCGGTCCAGCCGACGAATAGCCTGAGCAGAGGTCGCAATGTGATCGGTCTTCGTCATCTGCTCAAAAAAGTACGTGGCGTATCCCAGCCTAGCCTGCCACGGCTTTTCCCCGACACGACCGATGATGTCAAACCAGCGTGGCGTCACTTCGGCGCATTTGCACATGGCGCGGCACGATGCACTGCGGTAGATTTCAGCGAAGTCCAGAATTCCAATCGATTTTGACCGCGTTCGTTTTCAAATCTAAAGTTTCCCCGGACGATTGAATCATGGCCGAACGATCCATCACTGCATCTTTTCTCCGCTTTCAGCGCAGCATCGGCATCCGGCAAGTCCGTCTTGTCACCGGACTTATTCTTTTTTCGTACCTCATCAGCCATTTCACCAACCATGCGCTCGGCAACATTTCTGTTCCGGCGATGGAAGAGGGAATGACCTATCACCTCGCATTCTGGCGAAGCTGGCCTGTGACGATCGTATTCTACACTGCCGCGCTTACGCATATGAGCCTCGGCCTGTGGGCGCTCTATGCGCGGCGTCAGTTCCGCTGGGTCACGACCGAAATGATCCAGCTCGTGTTCGGGCTGAGCATTCCGATGCTCGTGATCGGACATCTGGTCGGCATTCGTCTGGCGGCATCTCTGCTCGGCCATGACAAACTCTATGCACAGGCCTTCTTCGCCTACTGGGTCTATCGCCCCTATGTGATGTGGAAGCTTTACGCCGCGCTGATCGTGGCATGGGTGCACGGCTGCATCGGATTGTTTTTCTGGCTGCGCACCAAACTGTGGTTCAAGAAGGCCGCCGGACCGCTTCTGGCTTTCGCGATTTTTCTGCCGACGGTGGCGATGCTCGGCCTTTACCAGGGCGGGCGCGCGATCGTTCGCGCAAGTGCTGCGCCTGAATGGCGCGCCGATAATCTCAACACCGGCAAGGTCGGGACCGGCGCGGACCAGATCCTGCTCAACAACATCATTCAATACGCCCTGTACGTTTATCTCGGCCTGATCGTGCTTGTTTTTGTCGCGCGCGGCGTGCGAGCGATCATGGAGCGGCGCGGCGGGCTTGTGCGCCTGTCCTATGGCGACGGGCAAACGATCCATATCCCGAGGGGTCTGAGCGTGCTCGAAGCCAGCACGCGCTTCAACATTCCCCACTCCAGCGTCTGCGGCGGTCGCGCGCGCTGCTCCACCTGCCGCATCCGCGTGATCGGCGACTGCGCCGCGCTGCCGAAGCCGTCCAGCCGCGAGGCCTTCGTGCTGGAGCGCGTCGGCTGCGGCAACGACCCGGCCATTCGCCTCGCCTGCCAGCTTCGGCCGAAGTCCGACGTCGCGTTCTTTCAGATTTTCCCGGCGCGCGCAGGCGCCTCGGCGCTGTCGCAGGCGATACAGACCCACGCCGGCAAGGAGCGATACCTCGTGAGCATGTTCGTCGATCTGCGCGGATCGACCAAGCTCGCCGAAAAACTGCTGCCGTTCGACACCGTGTTCATCATCAACCGATTCCTCACCGCTGTTTCGCAGGCCGTTGTCGAATGCGGCGGCCGTCCAAACCAATTTGTCGGCGACGGACAGTTGGCTTTATTCGGCCTTCACACCGATCCGCAGACCGCGTGCCGGCAGGCGATCACGGCGGCAGGGCGTATTTCCATCCACGTCGATGAACTGAACAAGTTCCTCGGCAAGGATGTGCCCGAGCCGTTACGTTTCGGCGTCGGCATTCACGGCGGCGAAGTCATCATCGGCGACATCGGTTCGCACGACCACACCGTCTTCACGGCACTTGGCGATGCCGTGAACGTGACCGCGCGGCTTCAGGACATGACCAAGCAACTGACCTGTGAAGTCGTGTTGTCCGACGAGGTCCGAAAGACCGCAGGACTGCCCGAGAAAACCTGGCCTCCGGTCGAGGTTCCGATCCGCGGCCGCGCCGAGCCGATGATCGTGCATGCGGTAAAAAAAGCGGAGACATTGCTGAAGCTCGGCGACGACTTCGCAAGTGCAGCAGCATAAAGAGGACATTTCGGTCTGTTTTGACGCCAAGTTGACCGGTTTCGGCTGCCGAATGTGCAGCGTTTTCTCTATCCAGCTTCCGGCAGACCGCGTAACTTGTCGCCCCGTTGGGTGACGCGACATGCCGAGGCCGACCGCTTAGAAATTGAAATGACTTTCTGGAGACTATGGAATGCCTAAAGGTACTGTGAAGTGGTTCAACCCGACGAAGGGCTACGGGTTTATTCAGCCTGCCGGCGGCGGCAAGGATGTGTTCGTCCACATCTCGGCGGTTGAAAAGGCTGGGCTGAGCACGCTCAACGAAGGACAGACGGTCGAATTCGAAGAGGTTGCCAATCGCGGCAAGACCTCGGCCGAGAATCTCAAGGTCTGATTCCGAAAACTGGAGCGGGCGCGTGGTCTTAAATGACGCCGCCCGCACCGAAATCCGCCGGGCATTTCAGACCCACGCGTAAATGCATTGCTGCAATCCGCAGCTCTATCCATTGTTAAAATGATAAGCGTCATATAATAAGCCGCCCAAATTCGAAGGGTGCGCAAAATGACGATTCAAAATGCCGCCAAGGACACGCCGATGACGGCCGGACAGCCGGTTTCGTCGCTGTCTCCGCAGGTTTTCGTCCTGGCGGCGCTGGCCTCGGTCGGCACATTCGCAACCAGCATCCTTCTGCCGTCGCTGCCCTCGATGGCAAAATCGCTGAACGTCTCGACGGCGGCTGTCGCTTCCACCATCAGCGTCTATCTTGCCGTGTTTGCCGTGGGGCAGCTCGCCATCGGCCCGATTTCGGATCGTTTCGGACGCTGGAAGCCGGTCGTATTCGGGCTTGCCGTCTTTGTCGCCGGCAGCGTGTGGTGCGAATTCTCCAACGACCTTCCCACGATGCTCATCGGGCGCTGCATTCAGGCCCTCGGCGCGTGTTCGGCGTCGGTGCTATCGCGCGCGATTGCACGCGATCTTTTGTCCGGTGAAGAACTAACGCGCGCGTTCGCGTTCATCACCGTCGCGATGGCAGCCGCGCCCGGCTTCTCGCCGCTGATCGGCGGATTGCTCGACACGACGTTCGGCTGGCGCACGGAATTTCTGGCCGTCGGCTTTTTCGGACTGACCGTCATCGCGGCCTTCCTCCGATATGTCGGCGAAACGCACAAGTTCGACATCAAGACCTCGATGCAGCCGCTCGCGATTGCGAAAGTCTATTGGGATCTCGCGACAGACATTCGTTTCCTCGCACCCGCCGGCACCATCGCCCTGTCGATGGGCGCGCTGTTTGCAATGTTCTCGGTGACGCCGCGCGTTCTGATCGACGGGCTCGGTTACACCCCGCTGCAACTCGGTTTCTTCTTTGCAGGCACGGTATTCGTCGTGTTCGGATCGGGAATCTTCGCGCCGCGCTTCGCCGAGATGATCGGCCATTCGCAGGCGACCATCGTGGCGCTGTCGATTGCGCTGTTCGGCGGCGCAATTCTGCTCGGCGGACATTTTCTCGCGCATACGATCTGGAGCTACCTGTTGCCGGTGATGGTCTTCCTGTCCGGCTTTGGAATGATTACGCCGCTCGCGACCGCGACTACGCTCCAGCCGTTCGGCGATCGCGCAGGCTCGGCATCGGCGTTGCTGGGATTTATGCAGATGGGCGGCGCATCGGCTGGCGTAGCCGTCACCGCGTCAATCGCCAGCGCAACGCTGGGGATCGGTCTTGTGGTTGCTTCTTTCGCAGCTTTTGCTCTCGCTCTCTACCTGACCGGCACAAGAGCGATACGCGCGAAATAGCGCGATCAGCAGGACGCTTCCCAGCCTTGCGGGAACGGCGTCATCGGCCACGCGCCGGACGCGCTGGGAAATACTTTCGAACCTGAGCAGTCCGAAGCCTTGTCGCCGGGCTCGAGAACGCCGCCGCAGTAAGGACATGAATTGTCGTTCGCCGCGCGCGGAAAATCGCCCGACGTGTCGGTGACTTCCATCGCGAAGAAATTGACGGCCTGCGGGCGTTTGGTCAGTCGGTATCCGGACATGCTGCTTCCTCTTCCTCAGAGGCTGCATCATGCACGCAAGATCATGCCGTTCCGTTCAGCGGAACGCTCAAATTTTACCGTTAGATCGCAGCTTTCGTTGGGCTGCGAGGGTAAACGGAGTCTTTAACGCTCGACGATCAGACCGCGGCTGGTGACGACAACCCAGCGGCCGTCCTGCTTGCGGATGGCATCGACACGGCCGACGCCCGGCAGCGGATCGCCCGGATAGACTTCAAAGATACCGAGCCGTCCCTGCACACGCGCAGCACCCTCTCCGACGTCACGCAGCGTCCAGCCATCCACCACCGGAAGCCGGTTCGGCGTCGCAGTCGCCGTCGCAATCGAGCCGGTCACATCCGGCGCGTGCAGCTTGTCGGTGGTCTCCGACAGCTTGGTGAGCTTGGTGGCCTGCGCTGCGGCGGCAGCCTTGATCGATGCGATTTCGGCGTTGACCCTGGCGATGGCGCTTTCCATCGCGCGGCCCTGATCGGCTGCGGCCAGAGCGGCAATTCCATCGTTTTTCGCATTGAAATGGCCGATGCCGAAGGTGGCTGCCGAACCGCCTGCTGCGCCGACGGCGGCTGCAAGGGTGACAATGGCGGCGAGAGACAGCGAGCGGCGGCCTGCTTGCGGTGCAGCGGAGGACTCAGCCGCCTTTTCCGGAGCCACGCCGGTCTTGAAAGCCGGGTCGTCCCACGAGCTATGCGGCGTCAGCCGCTGGAGAACGATCTCTTTCGGGGAATCTTTCGAGGGGCCTGCAATCTGCTTCGCTCCCGCCTGCGCGTTCGCGCCCGAATCGGGGACGAGCGAAGCCTCTGAATGATCGCTGGATTTATCGATCTGGCCGCCGGAATTCTGGTCGCTCATGGACGTAGCCCCCAAATGGTTTCACGATTTGGTAACTATAATTTCTTGAGGAATCGTTACCGCCGCACCAGCATGGCCAGGCGATGCGGAACAGAACGCTGAAAAAGGCTTTGACCGAGATGCGCGAACACTATCCCGCCCCTCGCTCGCCATTTCGGACCTGGCTTGCGACTCACGTGTTCAGAACGTGGACAGCCGTTGTCACCCTCGCCGGCTTCGGCTGGGCGTTTTTCTATAAGCCCGAATGGATCACCTGGTGGCTGCGCACCACGATGACCGGCATCGAACAGGGCGCAACATTTCTGCCTTATCCTTACGGCGACCAGTTCGAGGTCGCGCTGCGCGGCATCGGCGGATCGTTCTGGGTGCAGATCACGGTGGCGATCATCATCGTGCGTGTCGTGGCGTGGCTGATCGGCCAGATGTTCAGGCGCAGGCGGCCCCGCGAAGGCGATCTCGATGCGATCTATCGCGACGAAGTCCGCCGCAACGAACTGCCTCCGCGATTCTGAATCGCAAAAGAGAAAGGCGCTCCGCGATCGCTCGCGAAGCGCGCCCTCTAAAACTCGCTGGCCTGGGCGGAGACCGCCCTCACCTGCGTTCTCCAAATTTCAGAAAACGCGGCGGGCGGCTCCAGCGAGGTGACAGCGTTTAGAATGAGACACTGGACCACCTCCTTTCGTTGTTGACGACGCAACTAAGATAAGCGCATGCGCGCTGCGGTCAAGCTTCGTGACAAAATCCGTCACCGTATCTCGCAACTCGACGATGTCATCGTCGGTTTGCCGCAGGTGTGATACATCGAGCCGTCGAAGAACGTGTAGTTGGTTTTCCCCGGCATCAGAGGCGACTGAAAGGTCGCCGTGCAGGAATTTCCGCGCACGCTGATGTTCACGATGATGGAGTTGTTCGGCAAATTCCAGACGAACTTCAGTCCGCTGCGGCCTGTCACGCGCAACTGACCTGTACCGCCCGGAACCTGCGTCAACCCCGGACCGAGCTTGCTGTCGAAATTGAGCGCGGTCTTGAAAATCAGAAGACCCTGCGTGATGATCGCCTGCACGCTGCCGTCCTCATTCAATGTTCCGTCGCCGTCGCCGCTGATCGGCGCATTGCTCACCGGCACCGGCGACATGCAAGTCATCGTGCCATCGAAGTGAAAATGAAATTTGAGCGACTGCGCCGAAGCGCCGGTAGAAAATAAGAATCCGAAAGACAACGCCGCCGCCACAAGACATGCGCGCGCAAAATTTTCAGCAATCGTCATTGCTTCCCCCACCGGCCCGAAGCCGTTTCCCTGATGCGCCGCTTCAGAAGTTTCCGCGCGGCATTCCTTCGCCCGCAGATATTCTGCCTGCGAAGATCAGAGAATGGAAAGTAGATTCTGAGTGAATAAACTATCCTGGCGGGCCGTCAGTCACGCTGCAAGTCACATTGCTTACAGTGAAAGATGTATACCTTGGCGGATATTTAACGACCGTGACCGCGCAGGTCGAGCCAGACGCAGAGAACGCATAGGTGACGGTGCCAGTATCGAGGAAAATTGTGTCCCCGCGCACCGTGCGCACTGCTCCGTTTTGCTTTGTGCCTTGATCGAGGATGAGCTTGCCGGTCGTATATTCAAACAGACGACCTTGTGTGCTGATGTACCAATGAAATTTTATAACGGGCCCGCTCGAACATTTTGAACTGCAAATAGTGTTGACGTAAGTGCCGCGCAAAGTTTTACCCAGCAAGCCGTCGGCATATGACGAAGCGATCAATCCAAGAAAAATAAGCGCCGTCGAAAACAGATATTTCACCGGGATAATTCCTCGTTTGCTTGCGAGTGATTAAACAGAAAAACGCGTTGAACAGCAGGCCGATATAGCCGCATCCTGAAGAGTAAAAAATACGGATGGCGCTCCCTAGGGGAATCGAACCCCTGTTTCAGCCTTGAGAGGGCCGCGTCCTAACCGCTAGACGAAGGGAGCGTTGGCTTCAGGCAATAGCCTTGAAACGCCGATGCTGCAAGACGGAACGGTGCATAGCGTGTCGAAGACGCGCGTAAACGCGCTTTTGGCTAAGGCTCCGTCGCGAATTTCAGCCTCGCTACGGGCTTCAATGTCTTGGCGTCGAACGAGCGGATTTCCGTCACGCCCGCGATGTCCAGCGTCACCAGAAGCCGTCCATCGGAAACGCCGGTCGAGATAATGCGCGCGCCCTTCGGCAGCGTTGCGGTCACGTCCGCGGTCTGGACGCTTCCGTCGCTGCGGAACAGCTTGTAGCCGATGGCAAACAGAACGGCCGCCAATCCGATCGCCGTGGTCATCCCCGCAATCAGCATCATCCGGCGCACCCGCGCGATCAGAGCGGCTTGCTCGGGCGTCTGTTCTGGCGCATCAGGTTCGGTCATGACGAGTGGAGAACTCCAGAAAATCACGGTCGCGGGCGATGAAGGATCGCAGCGGCTGGATCGTGTCCTCGCGGTGCGGAGCCCCGACCTGTCGCGCTCGCGGCTTAAAGCCCTGATCCTCGCAGGGCAAGTCTCGGTCGGGACAAATGTCGTCCGCGACCCTGCTTTTCATGTGCGCGCCGGCGACACGATTGAAATCGATCTGCCGCCCGCCGCTGATCCCGAGCCGCAGGGCGAAAGCATCCCGCTCGATATCGTCTATGAGGACGACGACATCATCGTCCTCAACAAGCCCAAGGGCCTCGTCGTGCATCCCGGTGCGGGGCACGAAACGGGTACGCTGGTGAACGCGCTGATCGCCCATTGCGGCGACAGTCTTTCTGGAATTGGTGGCGTGAAGCGCCCCGGTATCGTGCATCGTCTCGACAAGGATACGACCGGCTTGATGGTGGTCGCCAAGAACGACCGCGCGCACCAATCGCTGTCGGCGCAGTTCGCCGATCATGGACGCACTGGCGCAATGAGACGGGGCTACATGGCGTTCGCATGGGGCGTGCCGAACCGCCAGCGCGGCACGGTAAATGAGCCGATCGACCGGCATCCTCATTCGCGCGACAAGATGGCGGTTCGCCAAAATGGCCGCGAAGCGGTGACGCATTGGGAAACGGTCGAGACATTCAACGGCATCGACGGCAAGCCGGTCGCGTCCCTGATCGCCTGCCAGCTGGAAACCGGACGAACCCATCAGATCCGCGTCCATCTCGCCCATATCGGCCATCCGCTGATGGGAGACGATGTTTACGGCTCCGGATTCAGGACCAAGGCCGCCCATTTGGGCCGAAAAGCCCAAACCGCCCTTTCGGAACTCGGCCGTCAGGCGCTCCATGCCTATTTGCTTCAACTGGAGCACCCGGCCACCGGAGAAATTCTGCGCTGGGAAGCGCCTTTGCCGGAGGATTTGCTTCTTCTGACAGCCGCCCTTCGTAGCAGAGACTAATTGCGGTGCGCTAAAAAGCCGCATGGTTACAAACATTTAACCCCGGTCACAGGTCCGTGACCACGTTTTGTTCTTCCCTTTCCAAGCCCTGAGGGTGTATGTTGCGCCTGCGCTGGGGATCGTCCCCGGCGGAACGTTGCAGCGCCACCGGCTTTGACAAAGCGGTTGGCCTGCCTGGCTCGCCGCTATCGGGAGCCTGAACAATGGAGGGCGCAATATGGCCCGTGCAGCTACCCTGCCGGTTCTCAATGGGGAATCCGGCCTCTCTCACTACCTCGCCGAAATCCGCAAATTTCCGATGCTGGAACCCCAGCAGGAATACATGCTCGCCAAACGCTGGCGTGAGCATGACGATCGCGACGCGGCGCATCAGCTCGTTACCAGCCATCTAAGACTCGTGGCGAAAATTGCCATGGGTTATCGCGGCTATGGCCTGCCGATTTCCGAAGTCGTTTCGGAAGGCAATGTCGGCCTGATGCAGGCGGTGAAACGCTTCGAGCCCGAAAAGGGCTTCCGTCTTGCCACCTACGCGATGTGGTGGATCAAGGCGTCGATCCAGGAATACATCCTGCGTTCGTGGTCGCTCGTGAAAATGGGCACGACTGCGAACCAGAAGAAGCTGTTCTTCAACCTGCGCAAGGCCAAGAGCAAGATCTCCGCGCTCGAGGAGGGTGACATGCACCCCGATCACGTGAAGACCATTGCGACCCGGCTCGGCGTCACGGAGCAGGACGTGATCGATATGAACCGCCGTCTCGGCGGCGACGCATCGCTCAACGCGCCGATCCGCGACGACGGCGAACCGGGCGAATGGCAGGACTGGCTGGTCGATACTTCGCCCAATCAGGAAGCCATCATGGCCGAGCACGAGGAGTTCGATCATCGCCGTCAGGCTCTGACCGGCGCGATGGGCGTGCTCAATCCGCGCGAACGCCGCATCTTCGAGGCGCGCCGTCTGGCTGAAGACCCGATGACGCTGGAAGACCTTGCGGCGGAATTCAACGTCTCGCGCGAACGCGTGCGCCAGATCGAGGTCCGCGCCTTCGAGAAGGTGCAGGCAGCGGTGAAGACGACGATCGCCAGGCAGGAACATGCGGCGATGGAAGCCGCGCTGTAATTTCTCGCGACACACAAACAACGAAAGCCGGCGGCAACGCCGGCTTTTTTGTTGCCAGATTTGTCATTGCGAGGAGCGAAGCGACCCATCGCCGGTCGTCCCCGCTGCCGCTCCTGTCGTCCCCGCGAAGGCGGGGACCCATACGCCCTGAGCGATCTGTTCAACGCTGTTGCCAATGTCCTTCCTCATTTCTTCTCTCAGGGTTTATGGGTCCCCGCCTTCGCGGGGACGACGTTGAAAAATTTTCCATTCGCATTCTTCTCCTCTTAAACAAGCGCAGTGATCTCCCCGCGTTTTCGCGGGCGTCCGTTCAGCCATGTCCGAAACCGTTCTCAATTCGTCCCTCAACAAGAGGGAGCGGAGCGCCGAAAGGCGCGACTTCGATAGTGCCGCGATGCGGACGATGTTTGCGAACATCGCGTGACCCGCACCGCGTAACGCCTCACGGCGCTCCACAACGGCGATTTCTGTCTCCGGTGCCGTTCTTCCGAGCGCGGGATCCACAAGGCTTTCGCCTTGCGTTTATCCGGGCGGATTTCGCCGCCCTTCAGCCGCGCCGCGTGCAGCCACTGAAGGCAGGCTCCCGTAGTGGAGCCGGTCGGCGAACCGGG
>BFBZ01000008.1_pt78 | contig 19986 bp, 25 predicted proteins | sample 1888401 | NCBI WGS metagenome assembly BFBZ01 (sample SAMD00112614, study PRJDB3348) | symbiont metagenome | host: Chara braunii | reverse complement strand
CCACGCCGCGCGCGCCCAATTCAGGCTCGATGCCGGCCTATCCGAAGCTCAGTGATCAGGAGATCGCTGACGTTGCGACCTATATCCGCAATTCCTGGGGCAACGCCGCGCCGGCCGTGACGGCCGACGCGGTCGCCAAAGCGCGCGCAGCGAAGTGAAGGCGCGGGCAGCGAAATGAAGGCACGGACTACGAAATGACGGTTCAGCGCTCCTCGCCACTGAACACGAATTTCGGCATCTCCCATTTGTAGCGGATCGCGAGCATCCGGAAGCTCAGACCGAGCGCGAAGGTCAGCAGGGTCCAGACCTGCGGGTTGAGGTTCAATCCGAACGCGGTGGCATAGAACAGCCCCGTCACCACGGAGACGCTGGCGTAGAGTTCGCTGCGAAACAGCAGCGGCACCTCGTTGCAGAGGATGTCGCGCAGCACGCCGCCGGCACAGCCGGTGATCATGCCGGCGACGATCACGATCGGCAGCGAGGCGTCGACCTGCCAGGCCACATCGCAGCCGGCCATGGTGAACACCACGAGTCCGATCGCATCGAGCACCAGGAAGGCGAGATTGAGCCGGTGCACCAGCCGCGCCAGCAGGATGGTGGCGAAGGCGCCGGCGGCAGCGACCGCGAGGTAGATCGGCTGCGCGACCCAGAGCAGCGGATAATGCCCGAGCAGCACGTCGCGGATGGTGCCGCCGCCGAGCGCGGTGATCGCCCCTAACATGCAGACGCCAGCCCAATCCATGCTGCGCCTGCCGGCCGCCAGCGCCGCCGTCATCGACTGCGCCGCAACCGCGATGAACGAGAGCACGTGCAGCACCGAATCGGTGGGCGGCATGGTCCACATTGAAAGGGCCTCATGGAACGGGTTCGGAACCCCCGGAGAATCGCGATTCCTGCATGAACAGGTTGCAACATTGGCGCGGAACATCCCGACGCGCCAGCCATTGTCCCCGGCGTTTAGCTTTGGGGTGCTAACGGAGGAACTTTGCAATGGCTTACAACCCTGACGATCCGTATCGCGCCAACCTGACCGATGACGAAATCCGCCGTCAGGCGCGCTTCAACAGCCTGGACAACGAGCTGCAGCCGGATCCGGAACTCCAGGAGGGACCGGCCAGCGGTACCAAGGTCGCGATGTTCGCAGTCGCAGTGGCCGTGGTGCTGGGCGCGCTGTTCTATGGGTTGAACAACACGTCGGTCAATCAGGCAGGCACCACGCCGCCGACCCAGACCGCGCAGCAGACCCCGGCCAATCCGGCCGCGCCGCCTCCGGGTATGCGCGACGTGACGCCGAAGCCCAACAGCCAGCCTGGCATGACCACGGGCGCGGCGCCGGCACAGCCGACCAAGCCGCCGTCTGACATGAACAAGTCGGACATGAACAAGCCGGCCGCCCCGCCGGCCGACGATGCGAAGTAACGCGCGACGACACTGACCAGGCGCCAGCGGCTACACCGAGCGGCTTGTATAAGAGACAGCGCGACGTCTACTTGAACATCTTGTTGAGCTCGCCGCCGGGATAGCCGTTGGCGAATTCGCTGAAGGTGCCCTTCTCGGCCATCTCCTTGGCCGCCTTCATGACGCCGCTCCATGCCATCCGCGCCAGCGCCCCGCCGACGCTGATCCGGCGCACGCCGAGGTCGCCGACCGTTTGCAGCGTCAGCTCGGACGCGCCACCGATCAGAAGATTGACCGGCTTTGGCGCCACCGCCTTCACGACCGCGGTGATCTCCTCCTTGGTCGAGATGCCCGGCGCGTACAAGACGTCCGCCCCGGCTTCGGAATAGGCCTGCAGCCGTTCGATCACCAGATTGAGGTCCTTCTTGCCCCACAGGAACGCCTCGCAGCGGCCGGTCAGCAGCACGCCGCTGTTGTCGGCGTCGATCGCCTTGCGCGCGGCCCTGATGCGCTCGACCGCGAGCTTGTGCTCGAACAGCACGTTAGACGCATCGCCGGTGGAATCCTCGATCGACAACCCGGCGACACCGGTCTTGACGCCGCGCGCGACATTGACGGCAACCTTCTCCGGCTCGACCGCGAAGCCGCCCTCGAAGTCCGCGTTGACGGGAATATCCACCGCCGCGCACAGCGCGGTCAGGTGGTCGCAGACGTCATCGACGGTGACGCGGTTGTCGGCCTTGGCGATGGTCCAGGCAAAGCCCGCGCTGGTCGAGGCCAGCGCCTTGAAGCCGAGATGTTGCAAGGCACGCGCGCTGCCGACATCGAACGGGTTCGGGATGATGAAGCACCCGCTCTCGTGCAGCTTCTTGAAGGCGGCTCGTTTGTCAGCAGTTGGCAGTGGCATTGGTCGCTCCCTGAGATTATTGGCCGCGCACACATAGGCACGCGCCATCAGCGCTGCTAGTGCGGCTCATGCACCGCGCGACTGTCTTTCGGCGCCTGCTCGCGTTCGTGCAAACCGTAGTCACGCATCACGCTGGCGACGCGCAGGCGGTAATTGTCAAAAATCCGCGCGCGGCCCTTGGCCTGGGTGCGGCGATGCTCGATCGTGTTGCGCCAGGCTTCGACCGCGGCCTCGTCGCGGAAGAATGACAGCGAGACGAACTTGCCCGGCTCGGTGATGCTCTCGAACCGCTCGACCGAGATGAAGCCGTCGATCTCCTGCAGGATCGGCTTCAGCTCGGCGGCGAGGTCGAAATATTGCTGCCGGTGCTCCGGCTTCGGCCAGACTTCGAAGATCACGGCGATCATGGGCGCCTCCGCGTGTTGATGTCGTGCGCCACTATAGCTCGACCTTGCGCAGAAAGGTCCGCTCCTCGGCAAGGATGAGGTGGTTTTGCTCTGCGAAGTTGAAGTTCGCCACGCCCTCACTGTCCTGGCGCAGCCGCGCGCGATAGGCCTCGTAAGCGGCGAGGTTCTCGAACGAGATCAAAGCGAAGGCGATGTTGTTGGTGCCCTCATGCGGCATCCAGTAGCCGAGCAGATCGCCACCGCAGCGCGGAATGATCGAGAGCCAGTTCCGCGAATACTCCTCGAACATCGCCCGCTTGAACGGATCGAGCTGGTAGCGGATGAAGACAGTGATGGTCATTGACGAACTCCAGAGTTTTCGCGGTCATTGCGAGCCATCGCGATGACGGCACGGTGAAGACTACCGCCTTGTCCGACCGCGATGCTTCGGCTATCATCGAACTATGAAAGCTGGACCCGACATCTCCCGGATCGCCGCTCTGGTCGGCGATCCCGCACGCTGCAACATGCTGACCGCGCTGATGACCGGCCGTGCGCTGACTGCGAGCGAGCTGGCGCAGGAAGCCGGTATCACGCCGCAGACGGCGAGCTCGCATCTCGCCAAGCTCGAGGCCGGCGGGCTGATCGAGCCCGAGAAGCAGGGCCGCCATCGCTATTATCGCCTCAGCGATCCCGACGTCGCCGACGTGCTGGAAGGCCTGCAGGGCATCGCCGCCCGCGCCGGCCATATGCGGGTGCGCACCGGGCCGAAGGATCCGGCGCTGCGCCGCGCCCGCATCTGCTACGATCATCTCGCCGGCGACCTCGGCGTGCAGATGCTCGACAGCATGAGGCGGCAGAAGCTGGTGCGCCAGAGCAAGCAGGCAATCGAGCTGACCGGCGAAGGCAAGCGCTTCATGGCCGAGGAGTTGCAGATCGACGCCGACGCGCTGACCCATCCGCGCCGTCCGGTTTGCAAGGCCTGCCTCGATTGGAGCGAGCGGCGTCACCACCTAGCCGGCACGCTCGGCGCCGCGATGATGGACCGCTTCACCGAACTGAAATGGGCCGCGCGCGACACGACGCCGGGCAGCCGCGTGGTGAATTTCTCCCGCAACGGCGAGAAGCGGTTCGCAGCGCTGTTCGGCGCCGCCGAGTAGGTCGCGCACGCCAAGCATCAGCGCGATCATTCGCGCGTACGCGATTTCGCTTGTCTCGCGCTCCGATACATTTCGCGCCCTCGCTGCTGCGCGCCGTTGCGCTTCAGAAATGTTTCAAATTGATGCTGCACTTTGCTTGCGGCGCACTGACGCAGGCAGAACGCGCGGCATTCATGTCGCATTCAGCGGGCAACACTAAGTTCGGCGACAGAGGGCGCGGCTTCTGCAATGATCCGCCCGGGCGAATCGGTAGGTAAATGTTTGTTGCGGTGCCGCAGCGCGGCCCAAAAAAAGAGGAGAGACTATGAAGTATCTTTTTGCAGCAGCAGTTTTGGTGACGACCGCATTCGCCGGAATCAGCGCCGCCGACGCAGCCGGTGGCTGCGGCCCGGGCTGGCATCGCGGCCCCTATGGCGGCTGCGTCAGGAACCGCGGCCCGGTCGTCGTCGCGCCTGGCGCGGTGGTGGTGGAGCGTCCCGTCGTGGTGGTGCCGCGTGGCCGCGCTTGCCCCTATGGCTTCGCCTGGCGCTATGGCCGCTGCCGCCCGATCTGATCGCGGCTTGACAAGAGCAAACAAAACCCCGCCTCGCGCGGGGTTTTTCTTTTGTGACGTGATGATCGCGGCAGCGTCGGTGCTGAACTGCGATCATCATCCTACCAGTTGCGGAAGCAGTGGCGGCCGAACGGACCCGAATGCCAGCCGAGCGGACAATTATACATCGGACGGCAACCGCCATAGGGACCGCGGTGCCAACCCGGGCCGCAGCCGCCGGCAACACGAATGGTGTTGCCGGAGGCAGCCTGGGCCTGGTCGAGCGGCGCCACCGGCATGGCCTGGGAGGCGGACATCGCCACCAGGCCGAGGCCGAGCGCCAGCACCGAAGCAGCAATGATTTTCATGAACAGTCCTCGCTGTTGAAACGACCGCCCCTTCAAATAAGTCTCACTCAAACATCCGGCGGTTCAATCACCAGCGGCGCCGGTGATGATGGCGCCAGTGACGGCGGTGCCAATGCCTGCGGTGCCAGTGCCGATGATGATGCCAACGCCGATGGCCATGATGCCAGCGCACCTGCTCGGGCTTCATGCGATCGACCTCGTCACCCGTGGTGACAGCCGGATGCGCATCGCCGGCTGCTGGCGAGCGCGGATCCTGGCTCAACGGAAGCGGCGCGAGCGGCGCCGCCTGGGCGGTCACTGCGAAGGTGGCAACACCCGCCGCGACACCGAAGGCTATCTTCAGAAAGTCCCTGCGTTCCATGAGAGTTTCCCTTTGTTGCTGAGTTGGACCAACCGCACCGCAAGCTTTTGCGCGGCGACCTGAACGCTTGCTGAACCGCGCGATCACGTTTTGTGGAACCCGATGGATCGTTGCTCACAGTCGCGGTGGTGGCGTCGCACAACGATCACGCCGCCGCATCGCAGCCGTCATGCCGATTCCGCTGATGTTTGCCATGACGGAACAGGATTAGCATGGTCGCGTCGCAACCAATCAAACACCGCGTCGCAGCGAGGCCGCCATGAAGCCAGGACAACCGGTCAAGGATGCAAGCCACCTCTATGAAGTCGAACGTCGCGCCATGCACGCCGCCCGCCCCGGCTTCCGCATTATGGAGTTGCAACTCTCGCCGACCCAGAAGGTGCCGTGGCACACCCACAACAACATCTCCGACACTTTCTACGTGCTGGAAGGCCAGATGCGGCTGTTCTTGCAGGAGCCGAAGGAGGAAGTGAATCTGAAGGTAGGCGAGGTGTACGCCGTGAGGCCAACGCGCCCTCACCTCGTCACCAATTCCGGCACATCGTCACTGACCTTCTTGATCCTGCAAGGCGTCGGCGAATACGACTACGTGCCGCTGGCGTCGAAGTAGCGTTGCTCGCTGCATCCGTCGTCCTGCGAAAGCAGGGACCAATTCCGTGACTCCCGCGCAAAGGCTTCGCCCTTGTCGCTGGAGACGCGCGTAAAACGCGCCGCGGCGTCCACCGCTTCCCGCGCCGCGTTCGTGATGATCGCCATCCACCGCTCGTATCGGGTGAGACGAGCGCATTGAACATCTGAGTTGCGGCGCGGCAAGTCGACATCGGCGCGCGGCTCCGCCATCCAAAGCGGACACCTGCGGAGCGTGGCGAGCTGCCACGCTCCGCAGTGCGTCTCACACCGCCGCCAATCGAGCAAACGGTGATCTCGCGATCGTCAACTTACTGGCAGGGATAGCGCCGGCCGTCCTTGCCCTGGAACGTACCGGTGCCGGGATCGTAGGAGCGATAACGCTGGGCGCAATACGCGTTGTGCTGCTGCGCTGCTGCGGCCGCCTCCTGTTGAGCGGCTGCGTTTGCCGCACCGGCAACGATGGCGCCGCCGATCAGGCCCCCGATCAATCCGCCAACCGCACCGCCGCCTCCACCGCCGTCGCAATAGCCATGATGGCACCAGACCTTGTACGTGGCCGACGGAACTTGTGCCTGCATTTCACTGGGCAGCAATGGCGCGGAATACGCTGGCAGCGACGACGCGAGCACTGTGACTGACATCACAACAACAGATAAACGAGAGAGCACGAGACAACTCCATTTCCAAAAAGCAGAATGTCTCAATTACCGTACTTGTACGGATAATCAACCCCGGAAGTGTGGTTCCATGGGGACGAACTTCTGATTGCATCGTCGTCCGATGTTTGTCTCGCAAGCACACGGCCGCAATGCACGGCATCGGGTATGAATTACGTGATGTCGATCACATCAGCTTCAGCGGCGCATCGTGCACCAAACGAAGATCGATGTTGCCGATCAGCCGCGCGCGGCGCGCTTCGGCGGTGCTGATGGCGGCCTCGGTCTGCCGCAGCGTGCTGACGTTCGATCCGAGCGACACGATGCCGCCGAGCACCAGCGCGATCGATCCGAGCGCCGCGGTCTCTCCGGAGCCCAGCAGGCCGAGCAGCGTGACGAGCAGCAGCACGAACCCGCCTGTTATCGCAACCTTCGAGCCGAGAATGATCCTGCGCGATCGTTCGGCGCTCTCGGCGAGCTCCTCGATCTGCGCCTCGATCTCGGAGATCTCGTCGATCGGCTCGTCGGTCATGAGACTGAAACCTGTAGGGCGGGTTAGGTTGAAGCCGCGACCCGCCGCCGATCATGTCGGACGAACGCGGTGGGTTACGCTTGCGCCAACCCACCCTACGCTGCAGCTATAACGGCAGATTGTCGTGCTTCTTCGCCGGGATTTCGACCTTCTTGTCCTTCAACATCGCCAGCGCCCGCGCGATCCGCTTGCGCGTCGAATGCGGCATGATGACGTCGTCGATGTAGCCGCGCTCGGCGGCGATGAAGGGCGACAGGAAGCGGTCTTCGTACTCCTTGGTGCGTGCGGCGATCTTGTCGGGGTCGCCGATGTCACTGCGGAAGATGATCTCCACCGCGCCCTTGGCGCCCATCACGGCGATCTGCGCGGTCGGCCAGGCGTAGTTCATGTCGGCGCCGATCTCCTTCGACGCCATCACGTCGAAGGCGCCGCCATAGGCCTTGCGGGTGATGATGGTGACGAGCGGCACCGTGCACTGCGAATAGGCGAACAGCAGCTTGGCGCCGTGCTTGATCAGGCCGCCATATTCCTGCGCGGTGCCCGGCAGGAAGCCCGGCACGTCGACGAAGGTGACGATCGGAATGTTGAAGGCGTCACAGAACCGCACGAAGCGCGCAGCCTTGCGCGAGGCGTCGGAGTCGAGCACGCCCGCCAGTACCATCGGCTGGTTGGCGACGAAGCCGACGGTGCGGCCGGCGATACGGCCGAAGCCGGTGACGATGTTCTTGGCGAAGGTCTCCGAGATCTCGAAGAAGTCGCCCTCGTCGACCACCTTCAGGATCAATTCCTTCATGTCATAGGGCTTGTTCGGATTGTCGGGGATCAGCGTGTCGAGCGACATGTCGACCCGGCCGATGTCGTCGAAGCTCGGCCATTCCGGCACGCCGTCGGTGTTGTTCGACGGCAGGAAGTCGATCAGGCGGCGCATCTGCAACAGCGCATCGACGTCGTTCTCGAACGCGCCATCGGCGATCGAGGAGCGCGTCGCATGCACCGAGGCGCCGCCGAGCTCTTCCGCCGTCACCACCTCGTTGGTGACGGTCTTCACTACGTCGGGACCGGTGACGAACATGTAGCTGGTGTTCTTCACCATGAAGATGAAGTCGGTCATCGCGGGCGAATAGACGTCGCCGCCGGCGCAGGGGCCCATGATGACGGAGATCTGCGGGATCACGCCCGAGGCCTGCACGTTGCGGCGGAACACGTAGGAATAGCCTGCCAGCGCCGCGACGCCCTCCTGGATGCGCGCGCCGCCGGCGTCATAGAGGCCGATGATCGGCGCCCTCGCCTTCATCGCCATGTCCTGAAGCTTTGTGATCTTCAGCGCGTGCGTTTCGGACAGCGAGCCGCCGAACACGGTGAAATCCTTGGCGAACACGAAGGTCTTGCGGCCGTTGACGGTGCCCCAGCCGGTGACGACGCCGTCGCCGGGAACCTTGTTCTTCTCCATGCCGAACTCGGTCGAGCGGTGCTCGACGAACATGTCGAATTCCTCGAACGAGCCCTTGTCCAGCAAGAGCTCGATGCGCTCCCGGGCGGTCAGCTTGCCGCGGGTATGCTGCGCCTCGATGCGCTTTTCGCCGCCGCCCAATTTCGCGCCGGCGCGCCGCTCTTCGAGGGTGTCGAGGATGTCTTTCATTTGTTTCCGCCCGTGTTAGCTACAGTCCGCGCCCCGGCCGAGGCCGGGACGCTTCGTTCGGAATGGCTTTAGCACGGCCATTTCGGAACCGGAAAGGCGCTTGTGAACGGTACCCGGCGCAAAAACGGTAGGATTTTCCGACATCTGGGGAGACGGCGATGACTGACACGACCACCACCGAGACCGGCGCGGCGACCGGCGGGGTCCGCACCCTGCTCCGGCTGGAGGGGCTGGTGCTGTTCGTCGGGATGACCGTGCTCTATTACAAATGGGAGGGCTCCTGGCTGATCTATGTCCTGCTGTTCCTGGTGCCGGACTTGAGCTTTGCCGCTTATCTGATCAGCCCGCGGGCCGGCGCCATCGCCTACAACGCCGCCCACACCTATCTGGCGCCGGTCGCGTTGATGACGCTCGGTTTTGCCGGCGAAGGGCCGCTGGTGCTCTCGATTGCGATGATCTGGCTAGCCCATATCGGGATCGACCGCGCGCTCGGCTACGGACTGAAATATTCCAGAGGCTTCGGCTACACCCATCTCGGGCGGATCGGGAAAGCGAACGAGCCTGCGTAGCGACACGGCATTGTCTTGAAAGCGTCGTGCGCGGCACGGCGCTGCAAGCAGGCGCGGCGCAAATTAGCCGTTGTTGATTTTTCGTTAAGGGTTTAGGCTCGCACTGCGCAGCTTTTTTCTAAATTCGTTCTACAGCAGCTTTTCATTGACGGAGGTTGGCATGAACGCACGCATTTCCTGGCAGCGCCCATTTGCAATCATTCTGTCATTTGCGTTTCTATCGCTTGGCCACCAGGCGCAAGCTGCGACCTACACGAGCTCCTCGGCGTTTGCGGCGGCCACCACCGGGCTGACGGTCGAGAATTACGGCAGCTACAGCGCCGGAACGTTGGTTCCGCAGGGATCGACGCTGGGCGGCCTGACCTATTCATTCAGCACCGCAGCCGGATTGGGCGGCATCATCACCAACCAGTTCAATTCGTTCTCCGGAACGAGCCTCGGTGCAGTGCAGAGCAACGGGGATCAGTACTTCTACGGCAATGACGGCTTCACTGTCACCTTTGCGAGCCCGGTCACGGCGGTCGGCATTTTTGCGAACGTCAATCCCGGCACGACTTTTCTGTTGAGCACAGCCGCCGGCTCCGTGGGTCAGACGGTGAATACCTACGACACGATCACCTTCGGTTTCTTCGGCATCACATCAGCGACACCGTTCACCTCGGCGACATTCTTCTCGCAGAACGTGGACTCGACCTTCAATATTCCGGAGATCGAATTCGCCGTCGCCGCGGTGCCCGAGCCCGCCACCTGGGCGATGATGATCCTCGGCTTCTGTGGACTCGGGTTGATGGCGTACCGGCGCAGGCGCACCACGTTGCGTTTGGCCTGACCGCCGGGCGTCGCCGCAGCCGGCAGCCGGGCGGTCACGCGAACCGCCTTGCGAACACCACGCAGGCCACGACCAGCAAGGTCGCTGCGATCATCGACCACGCCACCGGCTCATGCAGCAACAGTCCGGCCAGCGCGAGGCCGAAGAACGGCTGCAACAACTGCAACTGACCGACGCTGGCAATGCCGCCGATCGCAAGGCCGCGATACCAGAACACGAAGCCGACCAGCATGCTGAAGATCGACACGTAAGCGAGCCCGAGCCACGCCGGCACGCCGATGCCGTCCCAGCTCGGCGGCAACGTCATGATCGTCAGCAGCAGCGTGACCGGCACTGAGAGCACCAGCGCCCAGGAGATCACCTGCCAGCCGCCGAGCCGCCGCGACAACGCCGCGCCTTCGGCATAGCCGAGGCCGCAGGCGATGATCGAAGCCACCATCAGCAGGTCGCCGGTCAGCGAGGCCGATCCGTCGTTCGACAGCGCGAACGCGCCGACCACGGCGCTGCCGATGCAGGAGAACAGCCAGAACAGCGGCTTCGGCCGCTCGCCGCCGCGCAGCACGCCGAAGATCGCGGTCGACAGCGGCAGCAGCCCGATGAACACGATCGAATGCGCCGAGGTGATGTGCTGGAGCGCGAGCGCGGTCAGCAGCGGAAAGCCGATCACGACGCCGAGCGCGACGATGCTGAGCGACACCAGGTCCCTGCGCTGCGGCCAGGGCTGCCGCAGCACCGCAAGCAGCACGGCGCCGAGCACCGCCGCGATCACAGCCCGCGCCGAGGTCAGGAACAGCGGCGAGAACCCGCCGACCGCAACGCGGGTGGCGGGCAGCGAACCACTGAAAATGATCACGCCGAGCAGGCCGCTGCCCCAGCCGTCCAGCGACGCGCCGTTGCCTGCCGTGCGCCAATTCTTCGGCCGCGTCCTGCCCTGCCAGGTCTTCCCCGGCAACGTCTTCGAATCGCTCATCGCACACCTCGTCCTTCGCAAGGCAGGATAGCGGCGGCGGACTCGCCAAGGCAGAGACGGATCAGTACAATATCGCCAAACTGTATGGGTAAAGATAGGCATACACTTGCGATCACAGTCCAATGCGCCGAAGGCGACCCGTACCACTGAGGTGATGAACGCGATCCGCGCCAAGGTGGCGAGCCGGGCGCTTGCCGCCGACGACCGCCTGCCCTCGATCCGCAGCTTCGCCGCGACCATGGGCGTTTCGCCGTCGACCGTCGTCGAGGCCTATGACCGGCTCGCCGCCGAGGGCCTGATCCGGGCGCGGCCGGGCTCCGGCTTCTATGTCTCGTCCGCCGCGTTGCCGCCGCTCGCGCTCACCAAGGACCAGCCGCAGCGCGACCGCGCCGTCGATCCGTTCTGGGTGTCGCGGCAGTCGCTCGACGCCGGCAGCGGCACGATGAAGCCGGGCTGTGGCTGGCTGCCGGCCGACTGGATGCCGACCGATGCGCTGCGGCGCGCGTTCCGCGGACTGGCGCGGGCCGATGACGCGATGCTCGCCGACTACGGAGCGACGCGCGGCTCGCTGACCTTGCGCCGCATGCTGATGGCGCGGTTCGCCGACGAGGGGCTCGAGGTCCCATCGGAGCAATTGCTGCTCGCCGCCTCCGGGACGCAGGCGATCGACCTGATCTGCCGCTTCCTGCTGCGGCCGGGCGACACCGTGCTGGTCGACGACCCCTGCTATTTCAATTTCCGTGCGCTGCTGCGCGCCCATCAGGTCAGGCTCGTCAGCGTGCCCTACACGCCGTCGGGGCCCGATGTCGAAAGCTTCGAGGCGGTGCTCGCGGCCGAGCGGCCGCGGCTCTACATCACGGTGTCCGGACTGCATAACCCGACCGGGGCGACGATGTCGCCGCAGACCGCGCACCGCGTGCTGAATGCGGCGGCCGCCTTCGATCTCACCATCGTCGAGGACGATATCTTCGCCGATTTCGAGCCGGAGCCGTCGGCACGGCTCGCCGCGCTCGACGGCCTCAACCGCGTGATCCGGATCGGCAGCTTCTCCAAGACGCTGTCAGCCTCATTGCGCTGCGGCTTCATCGCGGCGCGCGCCGACTGGATCGAGGATCTCGCCGACTTGCAGGTGGCGACCGGGTTCGGCGGCCCGAGCGCCGTCGCCACCGAGATTATCGCAAGCGTGCTGGCGAGCGGCTCCCATCGCAAGCATGTCGAGGAGCTGCGCCGGCGGCTGGCGCGCGTCCGCCGCGACGTCGGCGAGAAGCTGCAACGCATCGGCATCGAGCCGTGGCTGATGCCGCGCGGCGGCTTCTATCTGTGGTGCCGATTGCCCGCCGGCTGCGACTCCGCCGACGTGGCGCGCTCGGCGCTCGCCGACAACCTCGTGCTGGCGCCCGGCAACGTGTTCAGCGCCTCGCAATCCGCCGCCGCCTTCATGCGCTTCAACGTCGCGCAATGCCGCGATCCGAAGCTGATGCCGGCATTGCAGCGCGCGCTTCGGCGCTGAGTCGAATGGCGACCGCGACGGCGCTGCGTTCCCTCGCCCACTCTTGCGGTAGGGCAATCGCGTATGCGCTCGATCTCCCCGCAAACTCCGTCATGCCCGGCCTTGTGCCGGGCATCCACGTTTTGGTTTCCGCGTGACAAGGACGTGGATGGCCGGGACAAGCCCGGCCATGACGAACGTGGAGGTAGCAAAGCAAAGCCGCTCGCGGCCATATGCGATTGCCCTGGCTCTTGCGGGGCGAGGTGAAGTGGCAGCGCGCTATTTCTCCCCGACCTTGAAAGGCTCCTCCTTGCCGGGCGGCACGGTCTCCTCGGCCATCGCCAGGATCATCGCGACCATCACGTAATTGCCGGCGACCGCGGTGAGGTCGACGATCTGCTGATCGTTGAAGATCTTCTTGGCGCGCGCATAGGTCTCGTCGGAGACCTTCTTGGTGGTGGTGAGCTCGGTGACGAAGTCGTACACGACGGCCTCGTCCTCGGCCATTTTCGTCGGGCGGTTGCCAGCCTTGAGCTCGGCGATCACGTCGGCCGACAGCCCGGCCTTGGCCGCGAGCGGCGCATGCGCGAACCACTCGACCTGCGAGCGCCACTGCCGGCCGATGATCAGGATCGCGAATTCATTGAGCCTGGTCGGGACCGAGGTCTGCCAGCGCAGGTAATAGAACAGGTCATAGAGCCGCTGGCCGAGCACCGGGCTCCTGATCATCGGATTGTAGGGACCGCCGATGCCGACGCTCGACACCTTCATGATCGCTTCGCCGAGCGGCTTCTGCTGGTCGTTGAGCTGGTCCATGGTGAGCTGCGGAAAGCGCGGCTCCTTGCTGGTGGCCGGTGCCGCGAACATCGTGGCGGCGAGCCAGCCGCCGGCCGCGGCCAGCGTGAGCGACGACAGCCAGACCGATGCTGAATGCATGATTTCCTCCGTTTGGTTTATCGGAGGATGCTAGATGCGGCGCACCTCGAACGCAAAGCGTTTGGGCGCAGGTCAGCTCGTCACAGCGCGACGATATCGGTCAGGCATTGCTGCGTGACGCTCATCCGCGCGTCGATCTGCGCCTGGGTCTTGCAGTCCATGTTCATCGCGAACACGGTGATGTCGTTGCCCTTCTCGGACCAGCCGACCAGCCAGCCGAGCGAGCCGTGCTCCTTGTCCGTCAAGCCGGTCTTGGCGCGAATGACGGCATCGCCGACCTTGGTGACGGGGAGAATGTCGCAGACCAGCTGCTGGCTGCGCTTGCCGACCGGCAGCACGCCGCGGCGCAGCCGGTCGAGGAAATCAATCTGCTGCACCGGATCGATGCGCAGATTGCCCGCCACCCAGAACTGGTCGATGCCGCCGCCGATGTCGCGATTGCCGTAGTCGATGATGTCGAGATACTTCTTCATCCGCTCCTCGCCGATCCGGCGGGCGATCTCCTGGAACACCGGAAAGGCCGACACCGCGATCGCCGAGCGCAGCGTGTGATCCTTGTTCCAGGCCTCGATGCTGCGGGTGACGCCGTCCCACTTGAAGACGTCCTTGTCGGGATCCTGCACCACGCCGGTCTCGAGCGCGATCAGCGCGTTCGGGATCTTGAAGGTCGAGGCCGGCAGCCTGCCTTCGCCCGAGCGCACCTTGTCGCTGGCGATGATCAGATAGTCGTCGATTTTATAGCCGACGAAGGTGCCCTCGGTGCCGAGATCGAAGAATCGCTTCTGCAGATCCTCGCGAAACTCGCTGCGCTGGTACGACACATTGGCGAAACTGCGCGACGGCAGGACGGTGACGGCAGCAAACAGACCGAGCGCATGGCGGCGATGGATCACGATGGGACCTTGGGCTGTTCTTGGGCTGACGGCGATGTTTGATGCCATCGTGGTAAAACAATGACAACCAAAACACCAGATCGCCCTACCGGGCCGCTAACCCAAAGACACCATTCGCGCTAAGGTTGCGTTCATCCGAACACCAGGAGCGCCATGCGCGCGTTGCTGCTTACGACCTTGTGCCTTGCCGCAGGCCCCGCCATTGCCGACGAGCCATTCGTGCCGCCGGGCGTCACTCCGCCTGACTATGAAGTCAGCATGGTCACGACGTCCGCCGGCAAAGCAAACGACACCCGCCTCGTGCTCCACCATGGCGCATGGACTCGCGACGCCCTCGCAGCAGGTTCGCCGCGGACCGCTTACTATCGCGACAACGGAGCCATCGGCGTATCGGACTACGGGTCGCGGATCCAGTTCCGGCGCGGTGTCGTGCACAGCCCTGGAATGGACGAAGAGCCGCGCAACACCGGCGAGCGGCAGACCCGCCTCGGTGAAAACTGCACCGTATGGGAAACGATGCGAAGCGCAAAAAAGCAACCTGGCAACCTAGGTTTTTCCGCACTGAGCTGCGTCACCGATGACGGCATCGAATTGTGGCAGAGATCCGGAAGCGCGACCAGCATCTACGGATCGGCGGAAGCGACCCGGATCGAGCGGAGGCCCGTCGCTCCCGAAGAGGTCCGGCCACCGCGCGACCTGCTCGCTCTGGACTGGTGGGACCATGGTGTCGCCGCCAACCCATCAAAACCGGATTATGAAAGCTCGATGGAACAGGTTGCGGATGGCTCAAAGTCAGGGCCACCGGCGGTCCGCACGATGCGCCGTGCGGGACCGTGGCGTTTCAAACAAGAGGTTACCGGGACACGCACGGTCGTCGAGATTTTCCGTGACGGGACCCAGCTGGGGCTCTCCTACCAAAGCGATGAGTCTGGCAACCCTGCACATCTCATGATCTCGAGACCATATCCCGAATCCGGCAAAGCAGCTTCACCCTCTCCACCAAGGAAGATCGAGCCGGTTGCCATGGATCGCCACGAGACGATCCTCGGCGAACAGTGCCAGTGGTTCGACATGATGCCGGGATCGACGAACTGGAATCTTAGCGCCTGCCTCACCGATGACAAGATCGTGCTTGCGGAGAGCAGTGTTGGGCTCGGCTACGTTTTAGGTCGTCTCCATTTCGCATGGACCGCAACGCGCCTGACGCGTCGACCGATCCCGATCGATGAGATCAGGCTGCCGGCCGAACTGCTGATGCCGCGTACCTGGGGGCTCGACTGACGCGCTTGCGTCCTAGCGCGCTCGTCCTGACATCCGCAGCACGAACACCAGCACCTCGGCGACGGCCTTGTAGAGGTCGGCCGGAATCTCGTCGCCGAGCTCGACATTGGAGAGCGCGCCGGCCAGCACCTCGTTTTCCTCGATCGGAATGTCGTGTGCGCGCGCGACCTCGATGATCTTGGCGCCGATCGTGCCCTTGCCCTTGGCGACCACGCGGGGCGCGCCGCCCTGCCCCTGTCTCTTATACACATCTAGATGTGTATAAGAGACAGGTTGCCAAGCTCGTGCAGCGCTTCCTGGATCAGATTGAGCGCGCCGCCCGACGACGGGCCGGCATCGAGCGCATCCGCGAGCGCGCCGGCAAACCCGGTGGCGCCGCGGGCGAGATCATCGGCGACCGGCACGTGGGCCTGCGGCAGCAGGATTTCCTGAACCTCGAGCTCGGGCGTTGCCGGCGGCACAATGCTCGGCGCAGTGCCGACACCGGCGGAGACTGGCTGTTGTAGCGGCGTGGACACAGGCTTTGCGCCTTCGCCGGCGCCAAGCGAGGTCAAGGCCTGGCGCAGCACGATCAGCGCGGCCTTCAGATCGGGCGCGGCGCCGCTCGCGGGCGCAACGCCTGAGGCCAGCGTCGCCTCGAACAACAGGCCGGATTTCTGGAAGCCGGCCTTGACGCTATCCCCGCTCAGGCTTTCGTCGAGGCCGGTCTGCTGCGCCAGCACCTGCGCAATCGCGGCCTGCAGCTTCGGCGGCAGGTTGGCCGCGGCAACCGCGGCGAGATTGGCAAACAGCGGCGCCTGGCTGCCCTGCACCGCCGCCGCATGCTGGGCCGTCGCGGTGATCGTGACGCGCTCCAGCGGCGTCAGTACGACATTCGGCGCCGCGGTGACGGGCTGGGAGGTCAGGCTGACGGCGGCCGCTCCCGGCGACAGCCGGACAGCATCGCCGGAATTGGCGCCAGGCCCGACCAGTTGCAGGCGGATGCCGTCACTGTTCTGCGATACCGCAAGCTGCAGGTTCTGGCCCTGCTGCAACGGCACCTCGGTCTGGACGTCGATCGACAGGCTCGCGATCGCGATCCGCACCAGATCGGCGGACAGCACCTTGAGCACCTGCGCGTTGACGACGCTGCCGGCCTCGAGGTTGAGCTCCGGCGCGACGCTGCCCGCCTCGTTCGAGGCACGCACCGGCAGCACGGGATTGATGGCGACAGCCATGTCGGAGGTCTCGGCCAGGCGGCAGGATCGGGCCGCCAGGCTAGCCCGGTGCCGTAAAGGTCTCGTTAACCGGCGGCCGGATTGAGCTCCCTGAGGACGCCGGCGGCGGCCTTGAAATCGACCAGGCGAGCGGCGCGGCGTGCCGCGACCTCCTCATCGATGCCCCATTTCTCGATGTTCCAGTCCTCGTCGATATGGGCGGCGGCCCAGACCTGGTCCTCGTCACGGACACCATGGGTCAGCGCCAGCGCCAGCAGCGCCGAGCCGGTCAGCGTCGTCACCACGTGGAGCGCGGCGATCGACCAGGGATCGTTCGGAAACGCGGCGCGCGCCGCCTTGATCGCGGGCTCAGGCTGGCCAACATGCATGACCCCCTCGGCCATCACGAAATGGGCGCCCAGCGCGTCGGCCGCCCAGAACAGGATCGGGTCCCAATGCTCGGCCTCGCGCGCCACCAGCGCGTCGGGATGGCCGGCGCGGTAGAACAGCAGGTCGCTGCCGAGGAATTTGGCGGCATCATCGGCGACCTCGCCGACCCGGTCGATCACCCCCTCGATCACGCTGTTGGCAAGCCGGGTCAGCGGCATCGTCGTGGGATCGATGGTCTCGCCCTGCGCGTTCCATTCCGCCGCGACCGCATCCGCGATGGCGCGGGTCGGCACCACGATCGGCTTGCCGGATGGCGAGCGGACCTGCTTGCCGTCGAGCGTGATCGCAAATCCGCCATCGGTCTCCGCGACGCCGGCGCTGGTGTAGAACCGCTTGCGCTGCGGCGTGCGGATGTGGCGCCGCACCGCCTCCTGCGGATCGAGTGGAGATTGTTCTGGGACGTCATCGAAGAGTTCGCGCATCGCGCCGGCCGGCTTTCGTTTCCAAGGATTTCCCTGCAAGATATGCCAGCGGCAGGGGCAAATAAAGCTGATGGGACGCGGCAAATTTCTCGCGGTTTCTTCGGTCATTGCGGCGGCTTTCGGAGCCAGCGCCGCCGACGCCGGGTTCCGCACGCCGGAATCGCTGATCCGCAACGTCTACGCCCATTATGGCAAGGGCAGCGCCGCGTTCTCGAATGGCCTGCCGCGCGACGAGGACACGGCCCGGCAATTCTTCGATCCCAGCCTGCGCGGCGCCTGGACCGCCCTGCANCCGGAATCGCTGATCCGCAACGTCTACGCCCATTATGGCAAGGGCAGCGCCGCGTTCTCGAATGGCCTGCCGCGCGACGAGGACACGGCCCGGCAATTCTTCGATCCCAGCCTGCGCGGCGCCTGGACCGCCCTGCACGACGCCCCCTACGATTTCCTGGTGCAGAGCCCGAGCTGGCGGATCGGCCCGATCTCGATCGCACCGCCGCGCCGGCAGTTCGACAGGACCGACGTGGCCGTCACGTTCGACAATGAGGGCCGCGCGGTCTCGCTCAACTTCATCGTCATCAACGGCCCCGACGGCTGGGTGATCGCGGATGTCGAGAGCGCGCACGATTCCCTACGGATGTTCCTGACGCAGTTCAGGCGCTAGGCGACGTCGCGGCCACTCATGGATCCCCGGATGAATCCGCATGCGATTCAAGCGACTGTGCCGTCTCGTGAACCGGACGTCACTCTTGTGTGCGCCTAATGAGAAGTCGACAACGTCCGACGCCGACAATCCCTGCCACGATCGATTGCTTACCCAAGGGATCAGTCAGTCCACTCGCACGGAGCCGCGAAACCGCTCGCTGGAGCCAGCCTGTCATCGGCACCGGGGCAGATGGCAGGCGGCAACATTGAAAAAATTTCTCACGATTGCCTGCATGTCTTCGTATCTCCGCAATTCAGTCCGGGAATGGCTCATCCGATTGATCGCTCAGCAGGTTTGAACGCCGCGCGCACTTCTGCGTCGAAGTGCCGCAAGTTTCTGTCATCTGCGCGTTAAATACCTGCCAGATTACCGCAACAACGCGCGGCTAGCCTCGCACCACCAAACACAAGCTTTGTCGACCATCGTGGTCGCAAGACGTGGAACGATGTCACGCCTGACGTCGGTCCCACGCTTGCGCGCGCGTGGCGACGCATTGGCGGGGCGGCGTGGCACGACGACTTTCGACCGTTTGTTGTGTCATCGCCGCGGCATGCCTCGGGCTCGCCGCGAGCGGCGTGACGTCCTGGCTCCGTGCAGCGAGTTTGCAGGATGCACCGCAGACACGACAGGACGTCTGTGCGCGGCCCGAGACCGGAAGCGCGATCGCGGAGCCCGTGGAAGTGCGCAGCCGCGACGGCGTGCTGGAAACCGACCTCACCATCCACGACGAGAAGCTGCCCGACGGAACGGCCCGCTACTGCTACCTGACAGCGGATGGCAAGCCGTCGCCGACGCTGCGGCTGAAGCCGGGCGACCAGCTCGTCATCCATTTCAAGAACGACCTGGTCGACCTCGACACGACGCCGGCGATCGACCGCGCACTCGCCGGCGCGCCGATCTGCACGACGCGAAAGCAGGTCGACGCCTGCACGAGCGGCGCGATGACGCCGATCTCGACCAATCTGCACTTCCACGGGCTGAGCGTGCCGCCGGTCTGTCACCAGGACGACGTGCTGAAGACCTCGATCCAGCCCGACGACGCGCCATTCGACTATCGCCTGCGGATTCCGGACGACGCGCCGCCCGGCCTCTATTGGTATCACCCGCATCTGCACGGCTTCAGCAAGACGCAGGTGCTCGGCGGAGCTTCCGGCGCCATCATCATCGAAGGCATCGAGCGCGCCGATCCACAGCTCGCCGGCCTGCCCGAGCGCGTGCTCGTGATCCGCGACCAGGATCTCGTCAACCCGGACGCGTCGCCGTCGAAGTTCGAGCCGGTCATGACCAAGAGCCAGCTCGACAGTGACGGCGACGTCGCCAATTCCGGCACCGGCTTCGGCAAGCCGTCGAAGGACCTCTCCGTCAATTTCGTGCCGGTGCCCTATCCGAACTATCCGCCGGCACAGCTCAAGATGAAGCCGGGCGAGCGGCAGCTCTGGCGCGTGCTGAATGCGTCGGCGATCACCTATCTCAACCTCGCGCTGCTGGTCGGCCGCGCGCCGCAGCGGATCGGTATCGTCGGCCTCGATGGCGTGCCGCTGCAATTCCAGGGCAGCCCGTCGCCGCCGGTGCAATGGGTCAACCATATCGGTCTGCCGCCGGGATCGCGCGCAGAGTTCATCGTCGAGGGACCGCCGGCCGGGTCCTCCGCCTTGCTGGTGACCCGCGCGGTCGAC
>BFBZ01001058.1_pt1 | contig 20020 bp, 19 predicted proteins | sample 1888401 | NCBI WGS metagenome assembly BFBZ01 (sample SAMD00112614, study PRJDB3348) | symbiont metagenome | host: Chara braunii | reverse complement strand
AATATCAGCCATGTGGCCCTCCCTTTTCATCATTGAGGACAGGTCCGCCCTTCAGCAGGCGGCGGACCGGAAACAGCTCCCAACCGGTGCGGCTGGATATGAGGCCCCAGAGACCCCGTGGTGCGAAGAGCATCGTGACGATGGCGAGCGCCCCCAGAGCGAGCAGATACCAGGAGCCGTAGCTCGAAAAGGCATTCCGCAGCAGGAAGAAGACGAGCACGCCGACCAGCGGCCCTTCGATGGTGCCGATGCCGCCGATCACGACGATGAAGACGACATAGGCGGTCCAGTCGGTGAGCGAGAAGGCAGCGTCAGGCGAAATGCGCGCCTTCTGCAGGTAGATGAGGGCACCGACCATGCCCGTCACGAAGGCGGTCGCCAGATAGACGACGATCTTCAGGCGGAGCGCATCGACGCCGAGAGCACGCGCCGCCGTCTCGTTGTCGCGTACGGCAGCAAGGCCAAGCCCCTGCTTGCTGCGCAACAGTCGGTAGATGAAGCCGATCGTCAACGCCGTGAGAACCAGAGCCAGCCAATAGGTGAGTGCATCGGCCGCCGCTGCCGAGCGCATGCCGAACCAGTCCTGCAGCAGCGAGATACCCAGCATATCCTTGGTGGCTTCGCGCGGCAGCGAGGTTCCTGTTCCACCACCGAGCATCTTCCACTGGGCAAAAAGCAGCCGCCCGACTTCTGCAATGACCCACGTGCCGATAGCGAAATAGGGACCGTAGAGACGGAAGGAAAAGAAGGCGGCCGGCGCGGCGATCAACATCGCGAAGAGCCCGGCCAGCGGAATGGCGAGGATCGGGTCGATGCCGGCGAGAATGACGAAGCCGAACAGCGCGTAGGCGCCACAGCCGACGAAAAGCTGCTGTCCCACAGAAATCAGACCTGCATAGCCGGCAAGCAGGTTCCAGCTCTGTGCCAGTGCCAGCATGGTGAGAATGAAGAAGAGATCCTGGACGACACCGCGCGACACCAGGAAGGGTGCAGCTGCCAGCGCGACAACCGCGATGAGCGAAAGGATGGCGAATATACCGGAAAGCCTTGTGCGCGTTTCCACCCGCCAGCCTTTGGGTGCTGCGATTTCGGTCGACATTGTTTCGAAACCTGTGGTCATGGCCGCCTCAATCCACTGCCCGAGGGAAAAGGCCGCGCGGGCGGAAGAGCAGCACGCAAAGGAAGGCAATATGCCCGGCAAGGATCTGCCATTCGGGATTGATCGCCGCGCCAAATGTCTGGGCAACTCCGAGGATAACGCCGCCGGCGAGCGTGCCCCACAGCGAGCCGAGACCGCCGATGATGACCGCTTCGAAGGCGTAGATCAGCCGTGCCGGCCCCGCCGTCGGATCGAAATTCGCCCGCATGCCGAGATAGAGCGCTGCTACCGTCACGATCATCATCGCAAGCCCGGTGGCGATGGCGAAGATGGAATTCGGCCGAATGCCCATCAGGCTCGCCGTCACCACATCGTCCGAGGTCGCCCGGAAGGCGCGGCCAAGCTCGGTACGGTAGATCAGCTGGTTGAGGGCAACGATGACGAGAACGGCCGATGCAAAGGTCAGAAGCGGCATCAGCCCGGCATTGACGCCGCCGAATTGCAGCGAGGCTGTCTCCAATGCGCCCGCGGATATCCGTCGGCTGTCGGCCGTGAAGCCTTCGAGAAGTCCGTTCTGGATGACGATCGACAGACCGAAGGTAACAAGCAAGGGCGGCAGGATATCCTTGCCGAGCGTGCGGTTGAGCAGATGATATTGCAGCAGCCAGCCGACCGCAAACATCAGGGGCGCGGCGATCAGCGCCGCCAGGAAGGGATTGAGCCCAAGCATGGAAACAAGCGTCAGGATCAGGAAGGCCGCGAGCACGATGAGATCGCCATGGGCGAGATTGACGAGGCGCATGATGCCGAAGACGAGGCTGAGGCCCGCCGCAAACAGCGCATAAAGGCCGCCGAGCAAAACGCCTTGCAGGAGCGTATCAAGCCAGTTCATGGGTATCTGCTCCAAAATAAGCTGCATGAATATCGGCGCGATCTAGCTCGACCGGTCGGCCTGTCAGGGTGATGCGGCCCTCCATCATGCAATAGACGCGGTCGGCAACTTTCAGCGCCTGAGCGATATCCTGCTCGACGATGACGATGGCGGCACCCGCGGCGCGGATATGCGCAAAGGCGGCATAGATGTCCTTGATGACTACGGGAGCAAGGCCGAGGCTCAGCTCGTCGCAGAGAAGGACTTCGGGGTTGGACATCAGCGCCCTGCCAATCGCGACCATCTGCTGCTGTCCACCGGAAAGCGCCGTCGCGGGATTGCGCCGTCTTTCTCTCAGGATCGGAAATAGCGTGTACATACTGTCGAGTGTCCATGGCCCGGAGATCCGCCGGCCATAACGGCCGATTTGCAGATTTTCCTCGACCGTCAGCGACGGAAACAGCTTTCGCCCCTCCGGCACGAGCGCGATGCCACGCCGAACCACATCAGAGGCGGCCAAAGCGCCGATCGGCTCGCCGCGATGCAGGACCATCTCAGGCTTATTATTAATGACACCGGCTATCGAGCGCATCAGCGTCGATTTGCCGGCGCCGTTCGCGCCGATGACAGCGATGGTTTCGCCGGCTTCCAGATGCAGATCAACACCAAGTACGGCCTGGAAATCGCCGTAGGAAGCCATAAGACCGCGGGTTTCGACAAGGCTCGCCATCAGACTTCCATCCCCAGATAGATCTCGCGCACCTCGCTTGAGGCCATGATGGCTTCAGGCTCGCCAATGCCGATTACTCTGCCGAAATTCAGCACGAGAATGCGCTCAACCACTGCCGTCAGCGCATGCAGCACATGCTCGATCCAGATGATCGCGATACCGCGCTGATGAACCCGCTTGATGGTCGCGACGAGCTGGCGGCATTCGCCCTCCGTCAGCCCACCGGCGATCTCGTCGAGCAGCAACAGCTTCGGCTGGGTCGCCAAAGCCCGAGCCAGTTCCAGGCGCTTGCGTTCCAGGAGTGTAAGCGATCCCGCCGGCATGTTCGCCTTGGCGATCAAGCCGGTCTCGACAAGAATATCCGCGCAAAGATCCGAGACGTTCCTTTCGGTCGCCTGCGCTCCAAAGGCGCCGGCGACCAGCAAGTTTTCGTAAACAGTCAAACGTTCGAAAGGCTGTGGGATCTGGAAGGTGCGGCCCATGCCAGCAAAGCAGCGCTGCATCGGCGGCGTGTGGGTGACATCGCGACCGTCGAAGCGGATCGATCCCCGCGCGACGGAGAGATTGCCATTGATGAGGTTGAACAGCGTCGATTTGCCGGCGCCGTTCGGCCCGATGATCCCGAGCGCTTCGCCAGCCTCGACAGATAAGCCGATATCCTCGGCAACGACGAGCGCGCCGAAGGATTTCGAAACTCCGTTCAATTCCAGTATGGGCATTGTCGTTCTCCATTGGAGGCCGCCCGACGCAACGCCGGGCAGCCGACCTCTCACGCCAGCGCTTCGAGCTTGCCGCCGAGCGGCACATTCGGCGCCAGCCCATTTTCGACAACCACGAGATCGTAGCCACCGCCCGATTTCAGCCGCCATTGTCCGCCGACCAGCGGCGTCTTGGCGACATTCTTCCTGGCGAAGGGGGGAAGCTTCTCATTGCCCCAGGCAATCGGCCCGACGAGCGTATCGAGCTTCGTTTCGCCGATCGCCTTGGCGACCGTCTCCGCATCGCCGGCATCACCGGCGCGCTTCATCACATCGACGGCGAGCTCGAACAGTGCATGGGCAAAGCCGATCGGCTGGGTCCAAGGGCGGCCGGTAGCCTTGGTAAAGGCGGCGGCGACGGCAGCAGCGGTCTCGCCGGTCAGGGATGACTTGAACGGATGCGTCGGCGTCCACCAGACTTCGGTCGACAGATTGTGGCCGGCGTTCCCCAACGCCTCGACGGTCTGCGGGAAGAGAAGCGCCTTTCCGATCGAGGCGACCTTCGGCTTCAGGCCCTGCTGCTTGGCCTGGTTCCAGAATGTCGTGAGGTCGGGCGGGATCATGACGCCGGTCAGGATATCGGTGCCGGCCTGCTTGAAGGCGTTGATCTGCGCGGAGAAATCATCCGTCAGGTTCTGATAGCGGCCGGTATCCGTGAGCCCGTAGCCACGCTTATCGAGAACCGGCGGAAAGCCGACGACCTTGTCGCCCCAGGCATTGCCGTCGCCATCGTTCGGGAACAGGCCACCCACCTTCTTGTTGGTCTCGATCTGGCCCCACATGCCGGTGAAGACGGCAATGATATCCTCCAGACCCCAGAAAAAGTGGTAGGCATAGTTGAAGGGTTTCCACGAAGCCGGATCGCCCGGATTGCCTTGCTGGCCGATGAACCAGGGCTGCCAGGGCGCGACCGTGGAAATGCAGGGCATCTCCTCGCCCTCGCAGGTGGTGGAGACCGGATTGGTCGTTTCCGGCGTCGAGGAGACCAGCATCAAATTGATCTGGTCGTCGACGATCAGTTCCTTTGCGACTTCTGCCGCGCGGTTGGGATTGGACTGGCTGTCCTTCACCACGACCTCGTAGTTGAGACCCTTTGCCTTGGTCGTTGCCAGGAAGGCATCGATGACGAACTTGTCAGACTCGCCGAAGCCGGCGAGTGGCCCCGTCTGCGGGCTGACATAGCCGAGCTTGATCGCCGCATCCTTGGCAATGGCCGGCATGGCTAGGCCTGGCACCGCCAGCACGGCACCACCGGCAGCCGTCGTCTTCAGAAAATCGCGTCTCGTGAACATGTTTCCTCCCCTCATTGTCTCTCCTCCCAAAGAGTGCGCCAAAAGGCGCCGATGTCTCAGCCGGCTGGTCGCCGGCCCTCCCATGCATCCTGCAAGAGTGTCTTTATCGAACCCCGGTCGATCGGCCGCGGATTCCAATAGGGATTTTCGACGGCGATCGAGGCCGCACGATCGAGATCAACTTCCGTCAGGCCGAATTCCTTGAGCGACAGCGGCGCTCCAATCGCCTTGGCGAAATCCCAGAGCCCGCCGCCGATCGTTCCGCCGAAAATACCGGCCGCTTCCGCCAATTCCGGCGCAGCGGCTGCCGCATTGAAGGCGGCCGTATGCGGCAACATCACCGCATGGGTTTCCGCGTGCGGCGTATCAAAGGAGCCGCCCAGCGTGTGGCAGATCTTGTGATGCAGCGCCATACCGACGGTGCCGAGCACCGACCCGCAGAGCCAGGCGCCATAGAGCGCATCGCTACGGGCCTCAGCGTTCTTCGGATCACGCACGATAACAGGCAGGCTCCGCGCAAAGGCGCGCAGGCCTTCCAGCGCCATCAGGCTCGAAATCGGATTGCGGTCACGCGCGTAAAGCGCCTCGACCGCATGAGCCATGGAGTTCAGACCGCTCGTCACGCTCATCGCCACCGGCAGGCCGAGTGTCAGCGAGGGATCGTAGATGACGATTTCCGGCAGGATCCTGGCGTCGCGCACCGTCGTCTTGCGGCCGCCTTCGGTCTGGCCGAGGATCGGCGTGACCTCCGAGCCTGCATAGGTTGTTGGAATGACGATCTGGAGAAGATCAGTGCGATAAGCGATCGCCTTGCCGAGGCCAGTCGTCGATCCGCCCCCCAGCGAAACAACACAATCCGCACCGGTTTCCGCCACAACCTTCATCGCAGCCTCAGTGACATCGACAGGCGTGTGCATGGTGGCGCCCGTGAAGACGCCGCAGGCGAGCAGGCCGATCTCGCGAGCGAGCGCCTCGGCATCGGCCTTCTGGTGCGGCGTCGACAGGACCAAAGCGCGCTTACAGCCGGCCGTAGCGATCCATTCGGCAACCGCGCTTCTGCTGCCAGCGCCGAATACGATCTGGGCGGGGCTGCCCGCATAGGAAAAATCGTGAGTCATCCTGCTCTCCCCGGCTTTGCCCTGACCATGACGAAGGTCAGATTTGCAACCTTGCCGCGCTGCCCGCTAATGTCGACGGCTTCGAAACTGGTGACGAGTTCCGGTCGCACGCCGAAGAGGGCGTCTTCGGCAAGATGCGGGTCGCTCGCATCGTAGATATGGGTCGTGATCGTCTCGAAACCCTTGGCGCGCACGACGAAATGCAGATGCGCCGGGCGGCGCAGCGGATAGCCGGCTTCGGCAAGCAGCCGCCCAACCGGCCCGTCATCCGGCACGCCGTAGCCCGCCGGCATCACCGAGCGGTAATGGAAGCGTCCATCCGCATCCGTTCGGAAGAGACCGCGCAGATTGTGTTCCGGCTGCAGGTCGGGCTGCTGGTTTTCATAGAAGCCCTCACCATTGGCCTGCCAGGTGATGATCTCGGCGCCGGCGATCGGCAGGCCGTCCAGATCCTGCACCCGCGCGGAAACCATCAGCGGCTCGCCAACGCCATCGAGCGAGATCGAGGAACCGGAGGCCCGCTCGGGCGCATCGTTGCGAAAGAATGGTCCGCGGATGGTGTTCGGCGTCGCCGCCTTCGGACGCCGGCAATTGATCTCCTCCACGAGTGCCGAAGCGCCGATCAGATCGGACAAAAGCACCCATTCCTGGCGCCGCTCGTCGGAGGCGTGACCGACCTCCGTCAGAAACGCGATAAGCTGACGCCACTCGTCCTGGGTCGGGCGAAACTGCTTGATGAGATCATGCACATGGGTCACGGCAGCGGCGATGAGCCGTGGCAGATTGCCATCGCCGTTGGCGGAGAAGCGCTCGGAGAAAGCCTCCGACGATGTCGCTTCGCTGAATGTGAGCGCCTTGGCATGCCCCGCCATGCTCTTCCTCCAAAATCTGCTGTGCAGCTTGAAGAGACATTAGCAGCGGAAAATGCATGGATTGATGATTTTGTTACCTGTCAATATAACAGATCGTTATGAAGTTCGACGAACGCCACCTCATTCAACTTGCCGCTGTCGTGAAGACAGGCGGTGTGACCGAAGGCGCCGCGCTGCTGGGGCTGGCGCAACCGGCCGTTTCGCGCACCTTGTCCATGCTGGAAAAACGCGTCGGCGAGCCGCTGTTCATCCGGGGCCGCCGACCGCTGCAGCCGACGCCGCTTGGCCTGTCCTTGGCCGAGCATGGGCTGGTCATGCTGGCGGCCTCGCGCAAGGCATCCGATCTCGTCGAAAGCTTCAGGGTGGGCAAGAGCGGCGTCGTGCGGATCGGCGGCACGCCGTTCTTCATGGACGCGCTGATCGCCGGTCTCTGCGCCGAATTCCAGGCAAGCCACCCGGATGTACGCATCGACCAGAGCTATGGCTACTTCCCCGATCTGCGGGCCGCCCTCAAGGCCGATCAGATCGATCTTGCCATCTGCCCGATCGACATTCTCGACGAGGGGTCCGGGCTCGAATTTCAACAGATCCTCCCCGGACGCAATGTTGTCGCCTGCCGGGTGACACACCCGCTGCTGCTGAAGCGGCGGCCGCAGCCGACCCATCTTCTCGACTACCCCTGGATCGCGCCGCCGCCCGGCAGCCCGCTGCTTGCCGACCTACGCGCCCTGCTGCTTTCCTTCGGCGCGACGGAAATCAAGATCCGCTATTCGGGTGGTTCGCTCATGAGCGTCATCAACTATCTGAAGGCAGCCGATGCCCTGACGATCATGCCGCATAGCGTGGTGTTTGCGCAGCGCAAGGAAAAGACGATCACCGCGCTGCCGATTACAATTCCCCACCCCGAACGCGCCCTTGCCATCCTCACACGGATCGACGCGCCGCACTCTCCAGCCGTCGACCAGTTTGCCGAATTTGTCCGCTCCGGCTTCCAGAACCTTCGCCATCTGATCAAGCGGCATGAGGAGTCAGTGATCTGGGGGCTTTGAGAAGCCCCTAGCCACGCGCGCGCAACGCGACCGTCAGGGGCAACCGCGTGGCGGAAAGTGCCGGCAATGCGCCGCCGATAATCCCAATCGCCAAGCCCAACAGACCGGCCATGAACATCACCCCGCCATCCATCGTGAGCTGAAATGCCATGCTGGCATTGTTTGCGCCAATGGTACTGGCCTGCCAGCCATTGAACAGAAACCACGAAGCGATGAGTCCTATAGCAGCGCCGATTGCCGAAAGCAGGATTGCCTCGACCCAGGTTGCGATGAAGGCGGCCAGCCGGCTAAATCCCAACGCTCGTACGGTGGCAATCTCGACGGCTCTATCGGAAACCGAACTCATCATCGTGTTGAGCGCACCGGCCGTGGCGCCAAGAGCCATCAGAAGCGCGACCGGCCATCCGAACATGCGGATAAGATCGGCCGTACCGGAAGACTGCGCGGCATAAAGATCGGCTTCGGATACTGCGACCATCCGCGTGACCGTGATGGTGCCGAGCGCAGCCTGCAACAGCTTGATCGCGCCCGGTTCGACGAGCCGTAGTCTCACGCTCTGAACCTCGCCCTGCCGATCGAAGGCTGAGCGGACGGCATCGAGATCGCCCCATATTTCCGACTCGAAAGCACTGCCATTCGCGGAAAAATGCCCGACCACCGTCCATTCGACCGGACCCAGCCGCACCCGGTCTCCCACCGCAAGCGAGCCGAATTCACCAGCAATGCGATCGCCGACAACGATCTCTCGCGAACCGGCTGTCGGGAAACGACCGGCCGACAGAGTGACGCCATCTCGAAGCGAGGGTTCGGTCGGGTCCATTCCCCGCAAAGCCAGCATCTTGGCAGCATCCGCGCCTTGCTGCCGAACTTCCACAGAGACGACGATTTCGCGGGAATAGACCAGATTACCGGCCGCATCATGCACGGCTCCGATATCGCCGCGCATCGCCTCGATCGTCCGTATCGCCTCGGCGGGAATAGCGGAGGCCATTTCCTGATTGGTGCCGCCGCCGAGAAGAACGGCGACGGTGGGCGAGCCGGCACTCTTCAATGCCGTCTCGAAGCCGGCCGCCATGGAGAGAAAGCCGGCGAGGACCGCGACGACGAGCGCGATGGACAGCGCCATGGAGATGGAAATCGCCAGGCGCCGTGGCAGGCTGAAAAGGCTGGCCCGGATCATCACGAGCATTTGCTTGATATTGGAAGACATGGGACTACCTCGCTCTCAGCGCTTTGGTGACGGGTGCGCGCATGGCATTGACTGCCGGGATGAGCCCCGTCGCAAAGCCGAGGAGCGCGATGAGGCAAACTGCCTTGGCAAGGACGGTGGCCGAAAAAACCAGGCCAAGAACCGGCCCTGCCACCATGGCCGCGAGCTTTGCCAGAAGAAGACCGACAGAGCCTCCGATGATGAAAATCAACATCGTCTCGCTGAGAATGAGCCCCAGGATCCGCCGCCGCGAAAAGCCGAGCGTCTTCAGAACGCCGATTTCGAACGTTCGCTCACGTACCGCGAAGACCATGGTGTTGACGACGATCATCAGCAGGGTCGTGAAAGCGGCACCGACGATGAGATTGATGATCAGGCCGATATCGGCATATTGGCGCAGAAAGGCTTCAAGGAATTGCTTCTCCGATTGCGTGCGCGTCGGCACCGCGGAATTGGCAAACAGCGCATCGATGCCGACAGCCAGTTGACCGGGAGAGACGCCGTCTTGTGGCCGCACGATGAAGGCATCCACCGTATCGGCGTTACGCTCGCGGGCGGCATTGACGTAGTCGTAGCGGGCAATGATGAAATAGGTATCGGTGCTCGCAGTCTCGCCTTCGAAAATTCCGGCGATCTCGAAACGCCAGTCGCGGCCGCCGCTTTTCAGTGCCGTCTGGAAGGATGTCAGCGTGATGCGCTGACCGACCGACCAGCCTTGAGCTTCCGCCAAGGCGCGGCCGACCAAAACGCGATCGCGCGCCGCACCGAGCGATGCGATCAGCTCCACGGTCAGGCCAATCTCCCTGCCATTGACGTCGGCGAGCATTTGCGGCTCGACGGCGCTCACCGCCATGGCATTCTTTTCCGTGCCGACGAAGCCGCGCAGACGCGTCATGTAAGCCACGTCTGACACACCGGGCTGCGAAGCGATCCGCGAGAGATAGGCCATCGGCAGCGGCTGGTTGCGCCCGGCCGCGTTCATCACACCGAGAATATTCTCGCTGGCGCCGGTCGCCCCTTGCGTGCCGTTCACGAAGCTCGCCGTGAGGCCGTAGATCAGGAAAGCCACGATCACGCAGAAGATCAGCAGCAGGGTCCGCAGCGGCTTTCGCCACGCATTCTTTCGGGCAAGACGAAGGAAATTCATCAGGCGGCCCTCTTCTCTTCAACGAAATGCCCTTTGTCGAGATGCAGCGTCTGTCGGGCATGGAGGGCTGCTTGCGGGTCGTGTGTCACCATGACGATCGTCTTGCCCATCTCGCGATTGAGAAAGCCCAGCATGTCGAGGACGTCATCAGCTGACTTTCGGTCGAGATCGCCGGTCGGCTCGTCGCAAAGCAGCAGATCGGGATCGGCAATGATGGCGCGTGCAATGCCGACACGCTGCTGCTGACCGCCGGACATCGAGGCCGGATATTGCTTGCCACGGCCCGACAGCCCGACGAGATCCAATACCTTCTCGACCCGGGCGCGTCGCTCGCTGGCGGAAATCGGCTTGAGCAGAAGCGGCAGCTCGACATTCTCAGCCGCATTGAGCATGGGCAGCAGATTATAGAACTGGAAGACGATGCCCATATTATGTGCCCGCCAGGAAGAACGCGCCGCTTCTCCCATCTGATCGAGCCGGGCGCTGCCAATGCGCAACTCGCCGGCATCGGGGCGGTCGATACCCGCCAGCATGTTGAGAAGTGTCGATTTTCCCGATCCGGACGGCCCCATGATGGCGACGAAGTCGCCTTTCGGGATAGTGAGATCGAGACCGCTGAAGATGGGGATCGCTTCGCCTCCCACCCGGTACCCCTTCTGCACGGCGTTCAAGATGATGTACGGTTCTTGCCTGATGATCTCTGTCATTGCTTGACGTCTCCTGATGATGTCTGGGGATTGGGAACAGTGAGGCGAATGCGCGCTGCCATGTTGGGACGGATTCCGGCCGGGGGTGCGGTGAGGGAAAGCCGAAGCGCGATGGTGCCCTTTTCGGATGAAGCGACGGGCGCGATCCGGTTCAGTTCAATAGCGAATGGCTTGTCGGGAAAGCCGTCGAGGACTGCCTCCCCGCCCATGCCGGGACGGATCGCGGCGATGTTCGTCTCGGCCACGTCTGCATCGATCACCATGCTGCCGGTATCGACGAGCGTCAGAAGGCTCTGGTTTTCGCGGACGCTATCGACACGCGCCAACATAGTGTCGCCGACGTGAGCGTTGAGCCGCGTCACCGTGCCGGCAAAGGGCGCTCGAACCGTCAATTCATCCAGTTGCTCCTGGGCGATGCGGATGGACAGCTCGGCCCGATGGAGATCCTGACGCGCCTGCGCCATGGCGTTCGAAGCGCTCTTCCAGGCCGTCTGAGCCTCCTCAAGCTCTTTCTGAGATGCCGCCTGGCGAGACGCGAGCGCTCCGATGCGCCGCAGAGAGGCATCCGCCTGCGTGAGCGCGATATCCTTTGCGGACAAAGCAAGATCGGCGGAAACCCTTGCCTGCATCGCCTGCTCGAGCGCGAAACGGGCGCTTGCATCGTCCAGAATGACCAGGACCTGGCCGGCCTCGACATGATCGCCGGCTTCGACGGGGATGCCCGTGATCCTGCCCTCATATTTGGAAAAGATGGCCGTAAACCGTGGCGCGACGACATAGCCGGAGCCGGTGATTTCGCGGGTCGGCGCAAAGGCGACCGCCCGCATAGACGGTACTTCTGCATCGCCGGCCTTGGTTGATCGGATGTTCGTAGCCGGCGTTGCGGAGGCCATGATATCCGCCCGCAGCTCATCTGGAAGCATAGCCTTGAAACGGCCTAGGGCATTCGGCCAAACAACTGCAGTGGCGACCGGAACGGCTACCAAAGCGACGAGGATGGCGGGGAGCGCGAACCGCCGTGCGATTGTCCGCGGCGGCTCGGATTTATTTGGGCCGGTTAAAGGCTCAAGAGAAAGCGACTTGAGCGTTTCGGCAAGTTTGCGGTCGTGTTCGGTGCTTGTGTTCATGCCGAACAGCATGGCCGACTAGGCCGTTAACTCGACCTCAAACACGTTTTCGGCAGTCCTTGATCGCGATTTCGTACCTGTGTCGCGGAATCAGGCGGGATTTTCTTTCCGCTCCCGCCATTCAAGCGGGGTCATCTCGGTGACGCGGCGGAACTCGCGGTTGAAGTTGGATTTGGTCTGGAACCCCACTTCGAACATGATGTCCGTCACCGGCCTCCTTGTCTCTTCGAGCAGGCTGCAGGCCTCGGCCACCCGGAATTCATTGACATATTGCGAGACGTTTTTGCCGGTCGTGCGATTGATTGCCGTGGAGATCTGCCGGGCCGGAATGCCGGCCTTGCGGGCAAGACGATCGAGATTAAGATCGGGATCGCGGTAGACGCGCTTTGCTTCCAGCAAGGCCCGGATCGCGGTCATCGTATCCTTGTCCTCTGCCGTGTCGGGTTGCGACGGTGGTTCCGCCACCTCGGGAAAGCTGCGTCCACGGCTGGCGACCGCACCGGCAATCGACAGGATAATCAGCGCCGCAAGGTTTCCAGCGACTATCATGAGAACGGCATGCCTGCCCTCTGTCCACGCGAAATCGAGAGCAACAAAGACGTCCAGCGCAGCCGACAACAACAACGCAAATGCCGTGAAAACAAGAGCGCGAAAAACCCGTGGCGCGCTCTCAAAGGACGTCGTTCTGAGCGAGTCCGTTCCCGATCGCATCAAAAGCAGAATGGCGACGGCATAGCCAATGAAGATGAGCGGAAGCACAACATCGATGGCGCCGCGCCAGACAATCACCAGAAGGATGATCGCCACAGCCGGAAGAGCATGCAATCCCAATCGTCGCGAAGATGAGGCCGAGGTTTTGCGGGTAAGCTTGCACACCCCCAGATATGCCAACGGCGGAACGATCGCCGCGCCGATCGGCGCCACGTATATGATCTCCCCTATGCCGTATCCCCAACGCAGGCCGCTCAGAAACGACTGAAAGGCGCCCATCAATATCAGCGCGAGGAATGGCAGATTGCGAGGAGCCTCCTTCAAGGAGGCCTGGTCGCTCCCCCTCGCCACGACGGCAAACAGCGCTAGGAGCAGGATGGCGACGACAAAGGGCAGAGGGATGAAAAGCATCAGAAACTTATATCAAGGAGAACGACAGGACGATCAACCTGAGCCATGGCTTTAATCAATATGTTCCGCGACCTGAATCATGTTCGAGGACGAGAAATATCCCCGGTCGAAACCATTCCAATAAAAACTAGGCTTGCCTGATCGCGTTTTGCAACAAGGGATAACGGCCCATAATTCACGCGGCTGAATCAACCTTGCTTCTTGCCGCCTCGGCCGCCCTGATCCTTCGCGACGGATGAGGCGATCGATCGGATCTCCAGCCGCACGCAAAAACCTTGGTTGGTATCGAAGAATGACACCTTTCCGCCGTGAATCTCTGCTGCCTTCTTGACGAGGTTCAGTCCGAGGCCAGCGCCGGACGAGCTGGTGTTGATGCGGCGAAACGGCTCGAAAACCCGGTCCCGCTCCGACGGCGCGATGCCCGGCCCCTGGTCGCAGACATCGATCGTCCCAGCAGCGCCCACTCTGACGACTATTGCGCCCTTGCCGCCAGCGTGATCGATCGCGTTTCGAATGAGGTTGACGACAGCCATTTCGATCGTCGATGTCTGGATCACAAAGACAGCCGCCTCGGGGCTCGGCTCGAAGTCAAAATCGTAACCCGCATCCATCGCAATCGGGGCAAGATCGGCGGCAATATTCTCGACCAGCAGGTTGAGGTCCTTCTGCTCGGCGCGCAATTCGACCGCGCCGATGGCCTGCATCTCCAGAAGCTGGTGCGCCACGCGGGAGAGGCGATCGATATCGTCCCGAAGCTGCCGGCTGACCTCAGCCTCTGGGAGAAGATCGGCCCGTGTACGCGCAATTGCGATCGGCGTCCGCAGTTCGTGGGCCGCGTCAGCCAGAAAGCGGTTGTGCCGATTATATCCCTCATCCAGTTTGGAAAGGGCGTGGTTGAACGCGTCGACCATGGGAATGATCTCGTTCGGCACTTTCGAGCGATCGAGGCGGGCCGACCGGTTTTCGAAATCGATCGCCTGCGCTTGCGTTGCCGTTTCCACGAGCCCGCTCAGGGAGCGCCCGACCGCACGCGGCGTAACGAGCAAGGTGGCAACGCCGGTGAGCGCAAGCATCGGGAAAACCGCAATGAGAATGATGGCTCCCATGCCCGGCAATACGGTCAGCCAGCGGACTTCCCCGTTGGCATCCTTTGCGACATCGACCCGCATATTGATCCAGACATTGAGGCCGTCATTCGCAAAACCGCGTTCGGTCGCCGCCACGAATTGGAGCCTGCCGACTGGCGTGTCCCGGTTCTCGACTGTCGCATGCGTTCCATTGCCGGCTTCCACCCGCGCTCTTTCGATCGTCCAGGGAAAGCTCTGCTGTAGAGGAACCACGGGTATCTCTCCATATTGGAAAACAGACCCATTGAAGTCCCGGACAGCAAACCAGAGATCCGGATAGCGCTGTTTCAGCTCGGTAATTTCCGGTGTTTCGGCAACCTGCAATCGGCCATCGGCGTCTCTCGCCACATGTTGCGCAACGACACGGACGGCTTCTTCGTTGGCGTCTTCCAGCTCGGGATTGATGATCCAGATCCAGCCGGCCAACAGGACGACGAAGAGAACGAGAAGAAATGCCTGCAACATGATCAGGCGCCGTATCAGCCCCCATCGCAACGACCGGCTGCGCTCTACCTTCATGCCTTCGCCCGGATCAGATAGCCAATGTTGCGCACAGCTCTTATCTCAGCCGCGGCGCCGGCCTGAACGAGCTTCTTTCTGATCCGCGAAATATGGGCGTCCAATGCGTTCGAGCCGATTTCGTCCTCCAGCGCATAGACCGCTTCGATCAGGTTAGACCTCGTGACGATCCGGTTCGGACGACGCATCAACGTCTCCAGCACCAGGTATTCGCGCCGCGGAAACTCGACGACCGATCCTGCTATGGAGATTTCGTTGCTCCGGGGGTCGACGCTCAGATTACCGAAATTCAGATACTTATCGGAAATGGCAGGGCCTCGCCTCTGAAGTGCCCGCAGCCGGGCGAGCAGTTCCTCGATAGCAAAAGGTTTGGCAAGGTAATCATCGGCGCCGCTATCAAGCCCGTCGACGCGGTGATCGATGCTGCCGAGAGCAGTGAGGACAAGGATCGGTACCGGGTATTTGCGTTGGCGAAGGGCGGCAACAAGATCCAGTCCCTCGCCATCCGGCAGGCGTCGATCCAGAACCAGGACATCATAGGTGCCAACGCGCGCCATGGCATCGGCATCCGCGATGGTGCGGACATGATCGGCAAGCACATCGCGGCGCCGCAGCGCCTCAAGCAAAGCTCGAGCCATTTCCGGCTCGTCCTCAAGCAGCAAGATTCGCAATGGCTTCTCCCTGACGAGGACAGCCTCTTGCCATCCCCTTCCCCCACTCACATGCCAAAGATTGCGGCTACATTACATGTCGACTTACGAGATAGAGCGCAAGCCGCGATCGGAGCGGTTTCAATTGGGTGAGCCACCGATGCGACGAGCAGGCATTCGCAGCATGGTCAGCCTGCGCGAAAGTTGTTAAAGACTTGCCATTCGACCTCTAGTCGGTCTAATCCCGCCACAAATCAAACTTAGAGGTCAGGCGGCAGATTCGCCCGACCGACCTATTTACGTAACAATTCCCTGACGATATCCATGACCCGCATCTCATCCTCCCTATCCCGTCGCGCTTTTATCCTTGGTTCATTGGCAGCGTCCGCCACGCTGGCCGGCTGCGCCACGGTGTCCGGCCCGCAAGGTGCCCCAGAAGACCAAGCTCGTCTGCAGACGCCATTGCCGGCCCCCCCACTCGTCAAACCGGTCATCGAGCCCGTCGCCGCTCCCGTAGCGTCCCCGGAAATTGCGGCCCGCTATGCGCAGGTCCAAGATGGTGGCTTCACCATCCCCGCCATTCCCTACGAGAAGATCGATCCGAAATACCTCCGTCAAGAGGTTAGAGACCCGACGGGCGAGCCTGCAGGCACCGTCGTTGTCGATACGGTCGGGCGTTTCCTCTATCTGGTGCTGCCAGGCGGCAAGGCGATGCGTTACGGCGTCGGTATCGGCCGTGAAGGTTTTGCCTGGAAGGGCGAAGGCATCATCCACTGGCGCCAGCACTGGCCGCGCTGGAAGCCGCCGACAGACATGATTGCCCGTCAGCCCGCTCTCGAGAAATTCTCGGTCGCAAACGGCGGGATGGCGCCGGGACTGAAAAATCCCCTCGGGGCACGCGCGCTTTATATTTTTCAGGACGGCAAGGACACGCTCTATCGCCTGCACGGCACGCCGGAATGGAAATCGATCGGCAAGGCAACGTCGTCAGGCTGTGTCAGGCTCATCAATCAGGATGCGATCGATCTCTACGACCGCGTCCCATACCATGCCCGGATCGTCGTTCATCAGACCCCACTTGTTCCGGTAACCTCGACCTGAGGCAGCCCTTCAGATCAGTGGATGGCGTCAGCGGCTGAGCCGATATCCATGCCTATTCGAGGGTTGACACTCACCCTCTCCAACATCTCGGCCAGGCATTGTTTGAATAGACGGAACGTCCGGTAAATGGCAAATCCACGCCGCAGACGGCAGGATTGATCCTGCCGTCTGGCGTTTCAATTCATGGACAGGCCGACGAATTGATAGCCGGCCCTCAATCCATTTAGTGGTTCTTGTTCGGGCCCTTGCCCGTGGCGAAGCTGCAGGTCTTGATCTTGCAGCTTGGATCGTCGCTTGTTGGAACGCTGGCGCTGGTCATCGCACCCTGGCCAAGGCAAGACATCGAATTCGAGACCGTGCGGTTGTACATCATCATGCCTGGATGGTGTGATGGGTATCGCAGCACGATCGACCCTTCCTGGGCCATCTTTTCATGCACCGTTGCGCAGCTCATGGATTTGGAATTGTAGGCCGACATGGCCATGGCGTTGGTGGTGAACATCATTCCAACGGCCGCAAGTATGATTATCGTCTTCATAGGGCTTCCTTTAGTGGCACCAAATAGCGCTAGAAAGGATGAGATATCCCTTCATTAGCTTCACATTTATGACAGTAAGCCGACTTCCCTTTGTCAGCTGCAGAGGTTGCAATCGCGAACGATCGCTCGGCAAGCTCGCGCGTCAAATGGCACGAGCCGAAGGCCGTCCAGCCTTGCATGGTACCCATTGGCACGGTGCAAGCCGGGTTAGGTTTTCCAATCGCCTCGGATTGAGACAAACAGGGCCCGATCCATCATCGGGCCCGATTTCTCATGAAGGTTAAGCCAAGTCGGCTGGCCTTAGAATGTCCGCTCGAAACGCAGGATACCAGAGACTGTGTCGTCGTTGGCATAGTCGTAGTGAACGTAGGTGATTTCCGGCTCGATAAGCAGGTTCTTCACCGGGTTGAACTTCACGTTCGTGGTGGCTTCGAAGATCTTCGAGTCTGTATAGGCGAGCTGCAGGTTCCATTTCAGCTTGTCGTTGACCGGTACGCCAACACCGCCCCACACTGCCCAGTCACCCCAGCCGCATTTTGCACCATTGACAACGCCTGCGGGCGAAGTGCATGCCGAGACGTTCTGGTTCGAACCGGCATACTGGTTGAGCTTATCGCCATCGGTGTTCCAGCCACCCATCAGGAAGGCCGTGAGGAAACCGAAGTCGGCATCGATACGGGCCTTGATGGCGCCTTGCTCGACGATCGAGTCATAGCCGCCAACGACCTTGAAGCCGAACATGCCAGCCTTGTAGCCGAGACCGGCAACGACGTTCGGAGCGTAATGGTCAGCCTTGGACAACTGCCAGTTTCCGCCATAGGCGCTGGTGGTGGTGCCGGAATTGCTGTCTTCGAGCGAGATGACGCCCGTAAAACCGGTACCGCTGTCGTAATTGTAGGTCAGCTGGTTCAATTCGTACGGACCGTCATAGATGACGTCGTCCTGGATCACATCGCCGGCGTAACCGACGAACTGGTTGTACTGCGAGTCCGTCTTACCGACCGTGAAACCACCGAGGGTGATGTAGGCCCAAAGCAGGTTCGTCGTGGTGGCGCCGCCGTCATTCCAGTCCCAGCGAACGATGGTCTCCGTCTTCAGCGGACCATATTCGGTGTCGGTTGCGGTGTTGAGGTTGAGTTCAGCGCGAGTATGCCACTTTGTACCAATGGTGCTGGCCCGATTGTAGGGGTCATACCACTGACCTTCCGTGCGAACCTTGCCGCCTACTCTGAGGCAGGTTTCAGTGCCCGGAATGAAGAAATAGCCAGCGCCGAAAGCGTCGCAAATGCGAACGTATTCCAATGGCTCCGGCTCAGCGGCGACGATAGCGTCGGCCGCATGCGCACCGGATACTACGCATAGCGCAGCAGCGGAGCCGATAAGCAAGCTCTTGATGTTCATGGTAACTCCATTCTTCAAATGTACTTGCGCGATTGACGAACCTGGGGGGCCGCTCGACATCAAGTTTCAGTACCTAGTTGAAGCTCAGCGTTTCGCTTCCATGAATAAAATGCTTTTGAGGCCGCCCTTTTACAACAACCCAGAAATATGTGACAAAACGTATATGCGTCCTGTTGCAGAAACAACGCATCGACTTGGCGCAAATGGCTAATAGAGGGCATTTTACGCTGTTTTCCGCAAAATCTCGGGTCGACGAGACGGTGAAACTCTACAGAATTGTGACAATCCCGACACCCCGTTTCAACCTTAGATCGATCTCTCTCGAGCCTCATTTGTCCATGCAACCTGGCAACACCGGCATAGTTTCGCGGATGCCCGCCCTGTAAGACTAGGGCGCTAGAATCAATCAGCGGAGCTGCGATGCAGAGCAGCCGCATGGTTTCGAATAATCAGTTACGGCAATGTCGCCGGATTATTGCGGTAACGTGCCGTCGACCATGATCTGAATTCGCCCATGGCTGCAGCGCTCGACGCGAGCTTCGATGCCGTAGATATCGGCAAGCATCTGCGAGGTGACGATAGCCCGGGGCTCGCCATGTGCCATAAGATCCCCGCCCTTGAGCACTGCGACCGTATCGGCATAGCGCAATGCCAGCGGGACGTCATGAAGAACCGCAAGCACGATCGTGCCCTGCTCGCGGGCAAGGGCTGTTGCACATTCCATGACGCGAATCTGATGCCTGAGATCGAGCGCGCTTGTGGGTTCGTCGAGCAGCAGCACGTCCGGCCGACGCACGATTGCCTGGGCAAGCGCAATCATCTGACGTTGCCCTCCGGAAAGCTCAGAGAGCAATTGCATGGAAAGGTCGCTGGCACCCAGCTGCGCAAGCGCATCATAGCCTTGGCGCATCGCCGCCTCGCGACCCATCAAGCCGCTGCAAGCGCTCATGACGGCCTCAATGACGGGCAAGGCAATGCCCGGCGGCTGCGATTGCGGCATGTAGACGATCTTCTTCGCGCGTTCGACCTTCGATAGCCGCGCCAGATCGATACCGTCGAGCAGAATTTCGCCTGATGCGGTACCAAGCCCCGCGATACCGCGTAGCAGTGTAGATTTGCCGGCTGCATTCGGCCCGAGCAGGGCAAGAACCGCACCCCGCGGCACCGGCCCCAGCGAAAACGAGCGAACTACTTTCTTGCGGCCATAGGCGACCGCAAGCTTGCGAATAACGAGGCCGTTGACTTCGCTCGTCATCGGCCTGGCCTTGCATTGAAAATCAGCACGACGAAGACCGGTACGCCGACAAGCGCCGTGACGATGCCGACGGGCACGACCAGCCCCGGCAGCACGGTCTTGCTGGCAATCGATGAAAGCGACAGCAGGAGAGCGCCGATAAGAGTGCTCGCCGGCAGCGCGAAACGCTGATCCTCGCCCACAAGAAGCCGCGCTATGTGCGGCCCGACGAGGCCAATAAAGCCGATGGTGCCGACGAAGGCGACCGCCATGGCCGACAGGAGACTGACCCGCAACAGCGAGAGATAGCGCAGCCGCACGACATCGATGCCGAAGCTGATCGCCCGC